>OGFC01001047.1_pt1 | contig 18829 bp, 19 predicted proteins | sample 1570841 | NCBI WGS metagenome assembly OGFC01 (sample SAMEA2582137, study PRJEB24529) | metagenome | biome: Human gut stool | place: China | collected 2011 | reverse complement strand
ATAGTGTTACTTAAAAAGCCTTTTAACCTTAGATCAGAAACGTTTGTTATAACGAATGACTAGCTAAAACGTTCCTTTTTTCTAGTCATTCTTTAGGAGTTGGTAAGTTAAACATGGAATTTGATACTTACTTTGCTATTCGGTTGATAAGAAAGTAGATAGATTTGAGAAAAAAGATTAGAAAGGTATTGTCAATTCAAAACTAAGCTTTACTTTTGTAGACTAGAAAAAAGGAACGATTTCTCTAGTCATTTTGACAATCTCGTATTACACTATATATCTGCAATTTAAATATCATTTTAATACTTCTTGTTATATATAATAATGTACGAGCGTACATCTATAACTGTTTCATTATCAACAGCCATTTTTTCGCATTTTCAAAACTGAGTGTTAAAAGAGTAGATTTAATCAGTTTACAATGAGATAAACGAGGTATTTTCACCCACAAAAAGGGCTATCGTTTGAAACGACAGCCCCACCAGATAATAGTAAGAGTAGGCTACCACTATCTATCTCAAATAAACCTGTAATAGCCTAGTGACTCTATTGATTAATACTTCATAGATTGAGCAAATACTGAAAGAAGGCACTATCTTTGCAGATAATACGAAAACAATATGATTACATTAAAAGGCATTGATACAAAAATGATTGCCAACAATCTGACTCCATCCGAACCGATACATCCGGGTGAAATTTTGAAAGATGAAATCGAATATCGCAGCATTTCTCAAAGGAAGCTTGCTATGCAGATGGGTATTTCACCTACGTTGTTGAATGAGGTATTAAATGGTAAACGTGCGGTTTCAACGGAATATGCCCTTTTGTTTGAAGCCGCTTTAAATATCGATCCCAAACCATTACTTAAAATGCAGGCCGACTACAACATGCAGGTAGCTAAATCCGATCCGTCTTTTCTTGAAAGACTTGCCCATACCAGGAAGATTGCAGCCGTATTGTAGAGGACTGATAAGTATTTATGTTAAATCGATATGTTATAGAACATATTTGATTCAAAGCTGTTATCTTTGCAGTGTCTATTTAAACAGTAAAGAGATATGCTAAAACAAGCATTTTACATTCTGTTCTTCTATTTTACCGGAGAGTTTATCAGCTCCTTTATCGACGGTTTCATTCCGGGAAGCGTGATCGGTATGATATTGTTATTTCTGGCATTGGTGTTTAAGCTGGTGAAGCCCGCCAATGTAAAAAAACTATCCACGATCCTGACTGAAAACATGGGGTTGTTCTTCCTTCCCGCAGGTGTCGGGCTTATGACGTCGCTGGGGGTCATCTCACAATATTGGGCTGTCATCCTTACCGCATCCGTTGTAAGTACTATTTTAGTTATTGCTAGTGTCGCACTTATCCAGCAAAAATTAGGCAATGAGGGCCGAAACAATGAATAACCTGGCACAATCGGAAGTATTTTCACTCACATTGGTTATCGGTACTTATCTGGCGGCATTGGCTTTGTATAAGAAAACACGTATCAGCCTGCTGCACCCGCTGCTGACATCTATCCTCGTTATCATTGTCGTACTCGAAACGATGGAGATCGAATACGAGTCTTTCCAACGGGGAAGCCACCTGATCCATTTCATGCTGGGGCCATCGGTTGTCGCACTGGGGTTTGTGTTATACGAACAGATGCAATACCTGAAAGGGAATGTGATCTCTATCCTTACCTCTGTCTTTGTAGGCGCCATCGTCGGGATTGTGAGCGTGATCGTGATCGGCGACCTGATGGGAGCCGACCAGGCATTGATAGCTACCCTGCAACCGAAATCTGTAACGACCCCTATCGCGATGGGGATTGCCGAAAAAGCCGGGGGGATCCCTTCGCTAACAGCTGTTATCGTTGTGGCGGTAGGTATATTCGGGAGCATCGTCGGCCCGTTCGTGATGAAAGTATTAGGTATCGAGAGCCGGATTGCCAAAGGGTTGGCACTGGGGGCATCGTCCCACGGCGTAGGTACTTCGGTAGCTATACAGATCGGAGCGATTGAAGGCGCATTGAGCGGATTGGCAATCGGGCTGATGGGTATCATGACGGCTATTTTAGTCCCCGTTATCAGCTTTATTATTTCCCTGTTTTAAGCAGTATCCGTTTACGCAGATCATATCAGACTGATTTGCAACTCTTTTCTGAAGAAAAAGGAGACTACGTGTTGGTACTTTAAGAGGAAAACACTACTTTTGTACCCGAAAATTACCGATGACAGTACAAAATCATTATAAATAAAAAATAGATCGTATGATTAATTCACAAGACATTAAAAACGGAACGTGTATCCGCCTGGACGGGAAATTATATTTCTGCGTTGAATTCCTTCACGTAAAACCGGGAAAAGGAAACACCTTCATGCGTACCAAACTGAAAGATGTAGTAAAAGGTGGTATCCTTGATCGCCGTTTCAATATCGATGAAAAACTGGAAGATGTACGTGTAGAACGTCGTCCTCATCAATATACATATAGAGAAGGCGAACACTATCACTTCATGAATCAGGAAACTTACGAAGATGTGATCATCGACAAAAACCTGATCAATGGTGTAGACTATATGAAAGAAGAAGAAATCGTTGACGTTGTTTCCGATGCTTCTACAGATACAGTTCTTTTCGCCGACCTGCCTGCTAAAGTTCAATTGAAGGTTACTTACACTGAACCGGGTGTAAAGGGCGATACTGCTACTAACACATTGAAACCTGCTACAGTTGAAACAGGTGCCGAAGTTCGTGTTCCGTTATTCATCAACGAAGGCGAAATTATCGAAGTAAATACGGCGGACGGTTCCTATTGCGGACGTGTTCGTTCATAAGATACAACACCAAACACAGTAAGGGCGGTTCGCGAACCGCCCCTACAACCAAAACACATCGCTATGAAAATAAAAGAATGGGCAGAAGAAGACCGCCCGCGTGAAAAAATGCTGCTTAAAGGCGTTACTTCCCTCAGTGATGCCGAACTCCTGGCCATCCTCATCGGTTCAGGCAACAGTAACGAGACGGCTGTCCAGTTGTCGCAACGTATCCTCAACAGTGTAGAGAACAATCTGAATGCATTAGGCAAACTGTCTATACAGGATTTAGTGTCCGGCTTCAAAGGGATCGGCGAAGCCAAGGCCATCACCATTTGTGCTGCCCTGGAACTGGGTAAACGGCGTAATCTGGCTGATCCTATCCTACGCAACAGTATCCGGAGCAGCCGCGATGCTTACAACCTCTTTCATCCCCTACTCTGCGATTTACCGTACGAAGAATTGTGGGTAGCCCTGACCAACCGGGCCGGCAAAGTGATCGGCAAGGCAAAGATCAGCCAGGGCGGAACAGGGGAAACCTCCGCCGACCTCCGTATCATCCTCAAAACGGCTATCAATGCGCTGGCTTCGGGGATCATCCTTTGCCATAACCATCCGTCGGGGAATGTGCGCCCCAGCTCGCAGGACGATACCCTGACCAGACGGCTGGACAAAGCGGCGGACTTGCTGGAGATAAAGCTGTCGGATCATCTGATCGTCTCCGACGGTACTTACTTCAGCTATGCAGACGAAGGACGGCTGGGCTTGTAAAACATTTTCTCTTTTCTACGGTTTAGTATATAGAAGATATTAATGTATATTTGCATTCAAATTAAAGAAAGATGAACAACGAATTCCTCCAAACAGAAGAAGCGATTGTCGCCATGCTCAAGACAGTGTACGACCCAGAAATACCGGTTAACGTATTTGACCTTGGCCTGATATATAAAGTAGATGTAGACAACGATAAGAATGTCCGTATAGATATGACCCTGACTGCCCCTAACTGTCCGGCAGCCGATTTCATCCTGGAAGATGTCCGTATGAAAGTGGAGTCGGTAGACGGTGTGAACAATGTGGAAGTCAACCTAGTGTTCGAACCGGAATGGGATAAGGAAATGATGTCGGAAGAGGCTAAACTGGAACTAGGTTTCTTATGAATCCCTCCCGAAAGAAAATATACTTTGCATCGGACGCCCACCTGGGCGCCCGCTTTCATAAAGACCCGCTGGCCGTCGAGAAGAAGCTGGTGCGCTGGCTCGACAGTATCAAAGAGGATGCGCTGGCGGTCTATTTCCTGGGGGATATATTCGACTACTGGTACGAATACAAATATGTAGTGCCCAAAGGGTTTACCCGTTTCCTCGGGAAGCTGGCCGAACTGGCCGACAGCGGTGTCGAGATCCATATATTTATCGGTAACCATGATATCTGGATGTTCGATTACCTTCCCAACGAGATAGGCGCAATCATTCACCGGGATGTATTAACGACCGACCTGCTGGGTAAGCGTTTCTTCCTCGGACATGGTGACGAGGTGGACTACCGCAGCAAGGCTTTCCGGTTTATCCGTGCCGTTTTCCGTAATAAGTTCTGCCAGTGGTTGTATGCTGGTATCCATCCCCGCTGGACGTTCGGTTTTGCCCTCGGATGGTCGCTCAACAGCCGCAAAAGCGGCCTGGAGAAAGAGGATGCACAGAAATATAAAGGGGAAGCGGCCGAATACCTGGTCGTTTTCGCCAAAGAATATCTTAAGACACACCCCGATATCAACTTCTTCATCTTCGGGCATCGCCACATCATGCTCGACCTGATGCTTTCGCGTACTTCCCGCCTGCTGATCGCCGGCGACTGGATGACGCTCTTTTCTTATATCGTATGGGATGGGGAGAACCTGTTCCTCGAACAGTTCGAAGCGGAATAACACATAAAAAAACTGCCCCAACCGGTGTCGGGGCAGTCTAAACACTAATCCTGTGTTTTGTAAGCTGTGAGGACTAGTTTTTAATTACCAATATTTATTTACCTAATATATCCATTGTATCGGAAGCGATCATATATTCTTCGTCAGTAGGAACAACAATGATTGTCACCTTACTGTCCGGAGTGCTGATCACCATTTCTTCGCCACGCATACCTTCGTTCTTCTGAACGTCGATCTTCATACCCATATATTCCATGTTTTCACATACGACACGACGGGTAGCCCACTGGTTCTCACCTACACCGCCTGTCCATACCAGGATATCGCAACCGCCCATAGCTGCGGCATAAGCACCGATGTATTTCTTGATACGATAGTTGTAGATATTCAGAGCCAGAATAGCACGCTTATCACCATCAGCAACAGCCGCTTCAATCTCACGCATATCGGAAGAGATACCGGAAACTCCCTGTACACCGCTCTGTTTGTTGATCAGGTCAGACAAGCCTTTGGCATCCAGTTTTTCCTTATCCATGATGAATGTAAGTGCACCTGCATCTACATCACCGCAACGGGTTCCCATCAGCAGACCTTCAACCGGAGTCAGACCCATAGAAGTATCTACGCTCTTACCGTTCTTCACAGCGGCAATAGAACCTCCGTTACCTACGTGAGCTGTAATGATCTTTTGTTCTTCGTACGGAACACCCAGGATATCGCAGGCACGTTTTGATACATAACGGTGGCTGGTTCCGTGGAAACCGTAACGACGGATACCGTATTTCTTATACAGTGAATAAGGCAGACCGTACATATAAGCATAGTCCGGCATCGTCTGGTGGAAAGCAGTATCGAACACACCTACCTGACGGATGCCCGGGATCAATGCGCTCATGGCACGGATACCTTTCAGGTTTGGCGGGTTATGAAGCGGTGCCAGGTCGATGCACTCAACCATCTTACCGATCACTTCCGGAGTAATTTCCACACTTCCGCTGAATGCTTCTCCACCATGTACCACACGATGGCCTACAGCATCAATTTCGTTATACGACTTGATACAGCCGTATTTGTCATCTGTCAGCACGCTCAGGATAAACTCGATAGCCGCATTGTGTTCGGGTAATTCCTTGTCCAGAATTACTTTCTTACCATCCGGCTGGGTGAATTTGAGGAAAGAACCCGGCAAACCCAGTTTCTCAACGCCACCCTGTGCAAGTACTTCGTGTGTGTCCATATTGAACAACTTGTACTTAACAGACGAACTTCCGCAATTTAAAACTAATATCTTCATATCTTACTTGTTGTGTCTTTTTTACTTTTTAGCCGCCTTTAAGCCGATAGACTGGTTGCTGGCGATAGCCACCATCTTATAGATATCGTCTACAGAGCAACCGCGTGAAAGGTCGTTCACCGGAGCAGCCATACCCTGAAGGATCGGGCCTACTGCTTCTGCATCACCCAGACGCTGAACCAGCTTATAAGCGATATTACCTACTTCCAGTGTCGGGAATACCAATACGTTTGCCTGACCGGCCACTTCGCTACCCGGTGCTTTCAAAGAAGCAACAGATCCTACCAGGGCAGCATCAGACTGCAATTCACCGTCGATCTTCAGTTCGGGAGCCATTTCTTTTGCCAGACGGGTAGCTTCCACTACTTTGTCTACCATCTCATGAGAGGCACTGCCTTTTGTCGAGAAGCTCAACATAGCTACACGGGGTTCGACACCTACGATGTCGCGGGCTGTCGCAGCAGTCGCCACGGCGATACTAGCCAGTTCGGGAGCAGTAGGATTAGGCATTACAGCACAGTCAGCAAAAACAAGAAGGCCTTCTTTTCCGTATTCCGGCTTCTTGGTAAACATAAGGAATGCACCTGATACACAGCTCATACCCGGAGCAGTCTTCACGATCTGCAAAGCGGGACGAAGCACATTTCCTGTCGTGTTCTGTGCACCGGCAATTTCGCCGTCAGCATCGCCGGCCTTGATCATCAGGCAAGCCAGATACAAAGGATCTTCAGCAAGGACAGCTGCCTTCTCCGGAGTCATACCTTTTTTCTGACGTAATTGGAAAAGCAGGTCTGCATAAGCAGCTTTCTTTTCGTGATTTTTAGGGTCAACAATAGTAGCCTGTCCGATGTGGTTCAGACCGTAGTTTGCAGCCAAAGAAGAAATCTCTGCGGGATTTCCAATCAGGATAATGTCAGCAACTCCATCGGCCAATAAACGGTCGGCGGCTTTCAATGTTCTTTCTTCTGTTCCTTCAGGAAGAACGATACGCTGCTTGTCAGCTTTAGCGCGTGCAATAATCTCTTGCATTAAGTCCATAGCGGAAGATATTTTTTATAGTATTTAGTAATTGCTACTGTTTGCGGGTACAAAAGTAGACAAAATGCAACATAGAGTTTGCAAAAAGCACAAACTATTTGCAACCGGAGCTGTCACTTTCAGAACATTTAACAGTAATTCACTACTTCTCGCTCGCCGGAGAGGATTTGTTGCAGATCTTCGGCTGAAATGTTGATATCGAGCTTACCGTTGTGAGCAACAGATATTTTACCCCGTTCTTCCGATACAATAATAATCAATGCATCGGTTTCGAGAGACATTCCAAGCGCAGAACGGTGGCGTAGTCCGAGATCTTTCGGCAAATTGGCATTCTGCGCTACCGGAAGGATACAGCCTGCGGCCTTGATACGGCCGTCGGCAATGATCATCGCCCCGTCATGCAGAGGGCTGTTCTTAAAGAATATATTTTCGATCAGGCGGGCGTTGACATCGGCAGTGAACATTTCGCCCGTATGCTCGTATATGGAGAGGTCGACATCCTGCTGGATCACAATCAGGGCTCCGGTCTTTTTACGAGCCATATTCATACAGGCCAGCACCACGGGGGCGACATATTTTCCTTCCCGCTCGTTGTTCGCATCCTTTTTAGAAAAAAGCTTTCCCAGGAACTTCCATCCCCGGTGTGAACCGAGCGCCATCAGAAAACGGCGTATCTCATCCTGAAACAGAATGACCAACACCACGAAACCGACACTGATAAACTTATCGAGTATGGCTCCCATCAAACGCATTTCCAACACCTGCGAAACAAGGATCCATACAATAATAAACGAAACTACCCCACTAAAGATGGCCAGTGTACCTGAACTCTTCATCAGCTTGTAGGTCTGGTAGAGGAAAAAGGCTACCAGCAGTACATCGATCAGGTCTTTTATTCCGAAATGCATCCACATAATATTATGAGTTGATAGTTGACAATTGACAATTGACGGTTTTGGTAACCAGCTTGACTGCTTCGACAGCGGCTTTCACATCATGCACACGAAGGATATCGGCTCCGTTCATCAGTGCCAGTGTGTTCAGTACCGTAGTGCCGTTCAGGCTATCGGCCGGTGTCCCGCCCAGAAAACGGTAGATCATACTTTTGCGGGATATGCCTACCAGAAGGGGAAGATCAAACACGCCGAACTCCTGCAGGCGGTTCATCAACAGATAATTCTGGTCGACTGTCTTACTGAAGCCGAAACCCGGATCGAGAATGATATCATTCACACCGAGTAGACGTAATTCGCGGACTTTCGCAGCAAAATAGAGCATGATTTCCTCCATCATATCCGTATAACCGGTATGCTGTTGCATGGTTTGCGGAGTACCCCGCATGTGCATCATTATATAAGGTACGTTCAGATCGGCTACCGTACTGAACATTGCGGCATCCAGTTCACCTCCCGAGATATCGTTAATCATGGCAACACCATATTCCTCCACACACCGACGAGCCACGCCGGCACGAAACGTATCGACCGAGACCACAGCCTCCGGATAATGGGTATTCAATATTTTCAGGGCAAAAGCCAACCGTTCCATTTCTTCTTCGGGAGAAACTTCTGCGGCATCGGGACGGGAAGAATATCCGCCGATATCGATAATTTGTCCGCCTTCCGAAAGAATGGCCTGTATCCGTTCGTCGATAGCGGCTTCGTTCTGCTTACGGCTGTCGGCATAAAAAGAATCGGGAGTGACATTCAGGATTCCCATCACAACGGGAGTTGCAAGCGACAGGAGTGTCCCCCTAATATTGAGCGTTTTATCTAACATTCTAATCCTTATTTCCGGCAAAGATACACGATTCTCACTTAAATATTCATTCTTCATTCCTCATTCTTCATTTAATTGCTACTTTTGTTCACCAATAATAAGCAAACGAAAAGAAAGCTATGAATATATCAGAACTGTACGAATTGTTTATACACAATCCGAAAATAACAACAGATAGTCGTAATTGTCCGCGCGGCTCCATCTTCTTCGCCCTGAAAGGTGAAAGATTCGACGGGAACCAATATGCAGAAAAAGCTTTGGCTACCGGCTGTTCCTATGCAGTAATCGATAACCCTGATTATATCATCGGAGAACGTACCATTTTGGTCGATGATGTGTTGACAGCTTTGCAACAACTGGCTCACCGGCATCGTAAAATGCTGGGGATTCCTATTATCGGGATTACCGGAACCAACGGCAAGACTACGACTAAGGAGTTGCTGGCCGCCGTATTGTCCACTAAGTTCAATCTGCTCTATACGGAAGGTAACCTGAATAATCATATCGGCGTTCCGCTTACCCTGCTCCGTCTGACACACGACCATGAAATGGCGGTGATCGAAATGGGGGCCAGTCATCCGGGCGATATCAAGGAACTGGTGGAAATCGTACTGCCTAACTACGGGATCATTACCAATGTAGGCCGTGCGCATCTGGAAGGGTTCGGTTCATTTGAAGGTGTAGTGAAGACCAAAGGCGAGCTGTACGATTACATCCGCCGTTCCAAAGGGAAGATATTTATCAAGAAAGAAAATAAAGAACTGCAGGCGATAGCCAGAGGCATCGAACAGATCACTTACGGCAGTGAGGATAGCTCATTTGCTTCCGGCCATATCATCAGCTGCAATCCTTACCTTACGTTCGACTGGAAGCAACAGGGTAAGCTCCATACGGTAGAGACGCATCTGATAGGCGGTTATAACCTCGATAATGTATTGACAGCTGTAGCAGTAGGCCGTTATTTCAAGATCCCGGCCGAACGTATCAGCCGTGCCATCGCTGCTTATGAGCCGACCAACAACCGTTCACAATTAAAGAAAACGGAAAATAACACCTTGCTTATCGATGCCTATAATGCCAATCCGAGCAGCATGAAGGTAGCTATCGAAAACTTCACGTCCATGCCTGTTTCCCCCAAAGCCGTTATCTTAGGTGATATGCGCGAACTAGGCCCGGCAAGCGACGAGTTGCATGCGGAAGCCGTTGCAGAAATCAAAGCCGGTAAATTCGATAAGGTATTCCTTTGCGGGGAACATTTCCGGAAAGCGGGTAAAGAGTTTGCCACGTTCGCGACAACGGAAGAGTTGATCGAAGCATTAAAAGCCAATCCCTTGAAAGGATACCATATCCTGATCAAAGGTTCACACGGGATGGCATTGGAAAAGACGGTGGATATATTATAGGTTCGGAAATTTTTTGATTTCTAATCTTACACAAAGGGCAGGTTTGAAACCTGCCCCTACGAAGTCGTCATATAGGTTTTGATCCATCAATATCCGATTCATTCTTCTTTGATCAGTTCCTTCTTCCCTGAATCAAAGACCACATACATCTTGTTATCTTCAACCAGGACACCGCGTCCGCGTTTCTTTTTCATATTCTCTTTGTTGTCTACATTGACTGCAACTACCCGGTATTTATAGAAAGTAGTAATATCATCGAAGATCGTATGGCCGACAAACAAACGTTTAGCTTTATATTTATCGAATATCTTCGGCAAATCTTCCGGATATAGGGGGTGATATCTATCGGCACTGTGAACCATACCGCGATACCAGATCGGGCCATAAGTAGCATACATGAAAGCAATATCACCAGGGGCTTCCTTGCGTTCCTGTTTACTGAGGAACAGCCCCTCGCTCATGATCTTGTTCACCTCCGGGATACTTTTGTTCTTATCCAGAAAGTTCAGGCTCAGACCGGCATGGACGAAAAGGTTATCACCGATCAACTGCATGGTATTACGTGTACCCAGCCAGCGTCCCAGTTCAGTCTGCCGGTTCCACAATTCCTGATAAGGGATGTTCAGGGTATCAGCCAGATGGATATATTTACTTTTTGTATATCGTAAATCACCCGCCAGCACCATTCCTTCATGATTACCCAGTAAAAAGACCAGCTGTCCTCCGGCATCGGCCGCCTCTTTCTCCAGTTTATAAAGCAGCCAGTAGATCGGAAGCACATCTTTTCCACGATCAAACACATCGCCTATCACAACCAGTTGGTTCTTGCCGAAAATCCAGTGATAATCCTGATCTACAACCTTCCATTCTTTCAGTATGGAAGAAAAACATTCCCAATTGGCATGCGGATCGGATAAGATAAGCATTTTCCCGGCTTGCTTACTTTTCCACTCCGGGCGTTTTATCTTATGCAAAGTAACAGGGAACAGCTTCTCCCCTTTATCCGAATAAACATCAAAAGAGAAATCCTTTGGAACAGACCGATAGGTTTGGTCATTCAGTAACCCGGCCGTATCCACTGAGATCGAACGGAAACCTCCGTCGGCAGTGTATAACAAATACGGCCCGTCCGCAGAAAGTTTATGCTTCTCCTGCTTTTTGTCCGCCCCTGACAGCTGCGTTAAGCAGCTTGCCAGGAGAACGAACAATAATATAAATTTATATTGGAAAGTTTTCATATTTCAATTATCAGATTAATAACCCGGATTCTGCTGTGCAGCAATGCTCGGATTCGTATCGATCTCAAATTTAGGAATTGGAAGTACAACTTTATAATAATTCCAGTCGAATTTCTGCGCATCGTCCGTCATAGACAGATGTTTCGTACTTTTTATAACGTCTATCTTCACATCCTTACGCTCGATTGTCTGGTTATTACGCAAAGCATCATACAAGCGATGTCCTTCACCGAACAATTCCTTACGACGTTCGTTCAACACGCGTTCCAACGTGACCGTTTCACCCTGAACAGTCATTTCCGGATTAGCACGGTTGACAATCGGATCGAGATACTCAACAGCTTTAGCATTATTACCCAGCTTAACCGCTGCTTCCGCCGCATTCAGATAGAGTTCGGACAGGCGCAGCAAAGGGATATTGGCATCCGCCCGGTTTTCACCCTTCTGCGGCTGGTATTTATCAATATAAGCTTTAGCCTTATAAATTTCATATACTTTGTTACGGACATCGTCCGGATCTTCGCTCAACAACTGGAAAAAAGTGCTTGTCAGTATCATATCCGAATAACCGCTACGCCAGCAAAGGTATCCCATACTTTCCTTACCCGGACTATCCACTGTTGTATTCACAATCTCAAACAACACTTCACCAGGATCGGAAGCACTGCGTTCGTCTCCCCAAGCTGTCGGATACTCTTCATTACTCCATAAATGGTATTTGTATTTGGCAACCCCGGCGATAGCTTCCTCTGCTATCTTCAACGCATTTGCATTATCTCCTTTATACAGATAAGCACGACTTAACAATAGCATCGCACCCCAACGGTTCATCTTCCCGAAATTAAACTCGGGGCTTAACTGAGGTATTGCATCATTTAAATCCTTAATAACAGCCTCATAACACTCTGCCACGGTATTACGAGCCGGCTTACTGTCAATCTGACGTACATCCTGTACGATACAGGCGCCCCAAGATGCACCGTTATCTTTCGCATACGGATAACCGTAGATACGAGTCAGGTCAAACAGTGATAAGGCACGAATAGCCAATGCCTGGCCGATAATATCAGCGCGCTCCTCTTTATTATCTCCTGTTTCCGGGACATTTACAATCTCTTCCAGAATGATATTCGCATTACGGATCAGCTGATACGGAATTTTCCACAGGGTGGAAGGTGCATTATCTTTCGTATATTTCAACAAGTAATAAGTACCCGTACGTTTGGTTGCACTGGCCGCTTGTATATCGTCGGCCGTTACATCTCCATAATAGACGATACGACCGGTGTAACCGTCGGAACTCTGCATAGCACTATAAATACCGTTCAACGAATACTGAAAATCTTCCAAACGTTCCAAAGAGCCTTCGGAAGGTATCTCTGTTGAAGATTCCAAATCCAGCCAGTCGTTACCGCAGGAAGTAACCGACAGAACTAATATACCGGATAATATATAATTTAATACTTTCATTATGCTGTAGACTTTATAATTAGAAATTAACATTTAACCCAAAAGTAACCGAGCGTAAAGGCGGGGTTCCCCAAATAGCAGTTCCAGCGCTAACGGCTTCCGGATCATAATAATCGTATTTCGCCCAAGTCAACAGGTTATTACCTGATACATAGAGACGAACCTTGTCGATACCGGCTTTGCTTGTCCAGGCTTTCGGCAATGAATAACCGAATGTCAGGTTTTTCAGACGGATAAAGTTTGTACTGTGCAGGCGGCGGGTCGTAGCATACGATTTCATCGATATATCGCCATTCAGAATGACGCGTTCGATATCTGTATTGTCTCCCGGATTCTGCCAACGATCGCGGTAATAAACCGGAATGTTTCCTTCCGGGTCGTCGCCGCCATGTTCTGTCTTCTGTGCCCAGTTATCATAGGAATAACCGCCGAACTGGTACGACAGCATGAAGTTCAAGTCGAATCCCTTGTAGCTCAACGTATTCGACAAACCACCCTGTACTACAGGATCAGCATGTTTGGTGGCAATACGATAAGCTTCGCTCGGATCTTCCGTAACAGTTTTATCCAGGCTACCATCTGCGTTTTCCTTATTGGTATAGAATTGAGGAACACCTGTTTCCGGGTTAATACCGGCAAACTCGATCAGATAGAATGTGCGGTAAGGCATTCCCACTTTACGTATCTGCGAGCCACTTACAATCTCCGTCTGTATACCATCCAGACGAACGATCTCATTCTTATTATGTCCCAGGTTAAATGTTGTATTCCAACTAAAATTCTTATTCGTGATATTGGTTGAACGAATTTCCAGTTCCACACCGTGATTCTTCACTTCACCGATATTCATCAGGAATTTGTCGAAACCAGTCGTCATCGAAACCGGACGATCCATTAACAGATTCTTTGTCTGGCGGGTATAATATTCCAACGTAACATTCAGACGATTGAATATTCCGAAATCCAACCCCACGTTAAAGTTATAGTTGGTTTCCCACGACAAATCTTTGTTTTCCAGTTGAGACTGCAAAATACCCGGTTCTTCCAAATAGCCCTCTTTGATGGAACTCAATCCCATATATCCGTAATAATCAGAAGGAAGCGTACCGTTCACACCATAAGAAGCCCTCAGTTTCAAATCGCTCAACCAGTCTTTAGCATCATTCAGGAAATCTTCTTCGATCGCTCTCCATGCTCCCGAAACCGACCAGAAACTACCCCAGCGGTTTTCGCTTGACAAACGGGAACTGCCGTCCAAACGGTAACTACCGCCTAAATAGTATTTATTCCTGTAATCATAATTCACACGTGTCAGATAAGAAACCAGTCGATAAGCACGGGCATAGCCGCCTACTCCTTCCAGCTTCATACCATTCTCCACATCATTTCTATCGTAACGGGCAAAGTTGGAAGATTCACCGGACAAATGGTCGCGTTCGAACATATCCGTTTCATAGCCGACCAGCGCATCCACGTGATGATTGTCAGCAATAGTTGTCTGATAACTCAAAGCATTCTCCCAAACCAACTTCCGGTATTCATAGAATACCTTCTTCATATCCCCACCCAGATCATCACCGTTGGAGGTACGCGGATCATACCAGCGATCGCCTTTCGATAGAGTATAGTCGTAACTTAACGTACTTTTCAGTCTCAGATTATCGATAAACTCATACTGAGCATATACCGTATTAAATGCACGGGTAATATGTTCACGACGATAGTCATATACTGCCGATAGCAAAGGATTGCGATCGGCGATGCGAATTAATTCGCGGTTCCAGCTACCGTCTTCGTTATAAACGGGATCGGATGGCGTAACAGCACTTTTAGATGTATAGAAAGGAGATGTATAAGAAGTACCTTCATCGTTTACATCCTGGTTTACGTTGGCAAACAAGGCTTTTACACCCAGGCTGAAACGTTTGGATGCCTGGTAATCCACATTTACACGACCAGTGATACGTTCGAGCCCGGAGTTCAGGGCAACACCATCCTGTTTCAGGTAACCTAAAGAACTGTAATATTTGAATTTGTCCGTACCACCGGTGATAGATGCTTCATAAGTCTGGTGGCTGCCTTTCTGGAACAATACATCATCCCAATCGATATATCCGCACCAGGGTTTCGGTGCATAGCTGTCGATTTCACCATCGGCATACTCACGGGCTTCTGCTTCCGTCATTTTTTTATGAACCATTCCGTCTGCGATCAGTCCGTCGTAAATCAGGTTACGGCGTTCTTCCCCACCCATTACTTCGCGGAAATCCATCGCAAAATCAGAGAAACCCCAGTCGGCCTTCAGCGATACGGCAGGCTTACCGGTTTTTCCCTGTTTGGTCGTGATCAGGATTACCCCATTTGCAGCACGTGAACCATACAAGGATGCTGCCGCAGCATCTTTGATAACGGTAATATTTTCAATATCCGATGTATTGATAGTAGACATAACGTCGATACCTGCATCCGATCCTGTACTGCTTATATCACCGGAAGTAACAGGTACACCGTCAATTACATACAACGGTGAGTTCGAGGCATTGAAAGATCCCATACCACGAATATTAATAGAAGCCGCAGCTCCCGGCTGACCGGAAGAAGACGAGATCTGGACACCCGGAGCGGCTCCCTGCAATACCTGCGAGAAAGAAACTGCCGGAACATCTTTCACTTCCGAAGTCTTTACCGTCGATGCTGAACCGGCATAGGCTGATTTCTTAAAGGTACCGTAACCCGTAACAACCACCTCTTCCAATTGCATATCTTCCGATTCCAAGACAATCTTTAAAGGGCTATTGCCGGTAACACGCACTTCTTTCGGGCTATATCCCACAAAAGAGACAACGAGCGTTATGTTTTTACCATCTTCCACTTCCAAAGCAAAGTTTCCATCCATATCGGTAGTAGTACCTTGTACCGTGCCTTTAATAAGGATATTGGCTCCGGGAACGGTCTCACCTGTTTCATCAAAGACCTTCCCTTGTATCATCTTTTTCTGTTGTGTGGCGGAAGTGCTTCCCGATTCGTTCGTATGGCGAATGGCTACCACGCCTCCGTGAACCGTATAGGTCAGGTTCGTATTGCGCAGACATCTGTCCAACACTTTATAGACATCTTCATTGACAACGTCTACTTTACTCACTTTCACATCTTTCACATCAGGAGTACTGTACACAAATGTAAAGTCGGTTTGCTTCTGCAATTCCCAGATCACATCTCTCAGTGTGGCATTACTGAAAGTAACGGTTACTGTTGCAGTAGCATTGCGTACAGTTGAACGGGCAGGTGCTTGTGCAAGCCCGGTTGTCAGAAATAAACAGACCAAACCGGATATACAGAGGACTCTCTTCCCACTGCTTTGCCTGAAGCTCTCTTTGTCTTTTCCCATAATAATAATATTTTAAATTAAAAAACTAAGCAAAACTTATACAGATTAATAGATTGTTATTTCACGTCCCTGAACCTTTGTCTTTACTCTTCCGGTAGCATTTAGCAGTTCCAGAAAAGGTGCGATCTCTTCATACCGGTTCAGGTTACATCCGAACCTCAGATCCTTCTTACTCTTGTCGGCAAACACAACATGAATATCATACCAACGCGACAAGGTGTTCATTATGTCTTCCAAGCGTTCGTCTTTGAAATAGATTTTCCCGCTTACCCAGGATGTATAAAAAGTGACATCTACCTGGCGAACGACCAGTTCGTGTGATCGATTATCCAGTTCGGCCTGCTGCGAGGGCTTCAGCATAATCTGTCCGCCTTCTTTAGTATCCACCCGGACGGATCCGGCAACTAGAGTAGCCTGAGTATACTGATTTTCAGGATAGGCAGACACATTGAACGTGGTTCCCAAAACGCGGATATCCACACCTTTAGTCTTTACGATAAAAGGTGTTTGACTTTTGCTTACCTCGAAAAAAGCTTCACCGGTCAGTTCCACCTCGCGCACTTCTCCGGAAAAACGAACCGGATAACGCAAAGAACTCAGGGAGTTCAGGTGTACCATACTACCATCACTCAAGCGTAGCTTATATTCACCGCCACGCGGAATATCAATTTTATTGTAAACGATTTCTTCGGAGGTTGCTTCTGCCGGAATTGCTTCCGCTCCTTTCTTATCATAAGCCAGTTCCGCTTTATCTACATTGATCTGTATACCTGATTCATTCAGCTCCTGCCGGGATTCGGCGTTAAGACCTACCACTGTCCCGTCACCAAGCGTGAGGACGGCTTTGCTCTCTCCCGGAGTTATATGCACAGACTGTGCTATCACTGTCTTTGACAAAACGGGTTTTGTTTCATGGGTAAAATACCAGGTAAAAACACCGGCCATCAAAGGAAGCAGGAAGATAGCAGCGTGTTGCCAAAAAACAGTATAAACCTTCTTGCGGCGTGTCATGCGGATACGCTTCTGCACTTGCTCCCAACCGACTGTCCGATCATATTTTTCTGCCCGGAGGGAATACTCATGCAAGTTTTCTTTCCGGCACATCGATTCGAACAATCGAAGGTTATGCTCAGAAGCAGTTTTCCAGTTTTCCAGCTCCCGCGCTTCCTCTTCTGATAAAGAGTTTGTTATCGATTTAGCAATTAATGCTGCAATATAGAAGTCTTGTTCCAACATTCCTGTGATCTTTTATTAAGTAAAACAGGCGAAGTCAAAAACAGGGTGAATGGCGTTGAAGATTTTTTTAACCAAATTAGATAAATAGTACGTAATAGTAGTATTCTTTGAGGAAAGAACGGAGTTTCTTATAGGCTCCTTTCTTCAGTGTATGTACGGTTTCCTTAGATACGGACAGCTTTTCTGCGATCTCTGCATTTGAATTATTTTCCAGGGCCAGCCGAATTATATTACGGCTTTGGGGAGGCAATTTGTCTACCGCTTCCATCACAACGCGATGCATTTCTTCTTCTATCAGATAATCATGAAAAGTGGATTCTTCCATACGGGCTGCGGTTGTCTCCTGATAACCCGATACGACCTGACGATGCTCCAACTCATTCAGGCAGGAATTGCGAACGCTGGTATACATAAACGACCTGACCTGATAAACATATTGAAAGTCTTTCTGTTTCTGCCAGACCTTGGCAAAACATTCCTGTACAATGTCTGAAGCTTGTTCTTCATCCTCCACATAACGTTCTGCAAAAACACATAAAGGCACATAGTACCGATCGAACAGATCCCGAAAGATCTGTTCGTCAGTTAAATTTATTTTCTCATCATTATTCACACTCTTTTGATAATCGCCGTATATAGTACAAATAGTTATTATCGGGCGGTTAAAGTTACACAAATTTACAAACTTCACAAGAAAAGAGCGCATAGCTGTACTAACTCTTCAATAAAAGCTGTAAACAGAGTGCAAACATGAAATAGGCGACATAACAGAATACAGAAACTCCTAAAGAGACAAGTAATTGCAGTGGTAAACGTTTTTCACGACGCATATAGTTGTAAGTAAACGTCGCGCCCACAAACCCAAACAGAGCGCCAAGCAATCCTCCCAGGAATATCAACAGGACAGGAAGGGCACCTATGACATATTCGAGGGTAGACAGTCTCTCTTCCAATGGTATTTTTTTCCCGCGAAACTCTACGACATGTACAAAGTCTAGTCCAAAAACGATTTTCATCTCTTCCGGTTCGCCGGAAGCATTGGTCACAAAGTATTTCGGATTAAATGTTCCTGTCCGCTTAATTTCTCTACCATCCTGATACAGACGTTGTTTGAATGGAGCCAACTCTAACTTCAACTCCCCCTGTACACCCTCAACTGTAAAATGCAATTCTTTTGCCATAATTTTATCTTATTAAAATTAAGTTATAGATATGCGAAGATACAAGAAAGCCCCGGAAATTTAGAACTTCCA
>OGFC01001046.1_pt1 | contig 18865 bp, 17 predicted proteins | sample 1570841 | NCBI WGS metagenome assembly OGFC01 (sample SAMEA2582137, study PRJEB24529) | metagenome | biome: Human gut stool | place: China | collected 2011 | reverse complement strand
GAAGAGGAAGCAGTATCAATTTAATATAGCAATTATTTAATATTCGTTATACTAGTGAATGCTAAACATATTTTGAAATTGGAAGGAAATAAATTATTCTTAAGTGACCAGAGCCAACTTTCCATTAGTCGTTATCGGTTAAAAGAGGTGAAATTAGATATTGCGAAATATTGGGGAGGGAGATAGATGCTACAAGCATTTACAGGAAAAGTGTTATTATTGTTTTTGTCCTTGTGGGAAATATGGATATACTATCAGTTTTTATATGCTACATGTATTGAAAAGACCCAGCTATTAAAGTGGCAACGAGTGGTGATGCAAATCAGCATTTGGAGTACAGGTGTGTTAATGGCAATCAATCGAAGCATCTTATTTTTTTCTAATACGATGTTTTTATTTATTATCATTTTAGTAGTATTGATAATTTTGCTTATTGAAAGAAAGGACTTTATTCTTCTGGTAAGTATAACAATTGTTTATTTTTCAAGTATTGCATTGCTAGATTTTTTCTTTGCTTTCTTCGGGATGTGTATGATAGAAGATATGTTTGCTGAGAACATTTATTTTTCAGGACATCAGATAGAGAAAATAGTAATCTATTTTTGCAGTAGAAGTTGTGCTGCTTGTATTTTAAGTAGTATTAAAAAATATGAGGTAGAAAAAAGTATTGACAGATTTAAATATATATTCTTAATGATGGGGGTATCTTTTTCTGTTTTGGTGAGAGGATATCAAGTGATTATTTCAGATATGGCGATGGGAAGACGAGAATTGCAAGGAAGTAAATCGCTAGTTTCTATGTCAGTCGTAATTGCCGTGCTTATTTTTTTGCTGATCTTATGGGTGAAAAATAGAATTCTTCAAGAAGAAAACAATACTCTTGTCATGGAGGAACAATTACAGCATCAAAAATATTGTGAAATGATAGAAGTTATGGAACAAAATCGAGAATTGATCCATGATACAAAGCATCATTTTCTGGTTGTTCAGGAATATCTTAAAAATGAGGAATATGAGAATCTGCAGAAGTATATAAAGCAAATAAGTGACGAATTCCAAAGAACAGTACCTAAGGTCTATACAGGAATTAAAATCTTAGACTTTATCTTGGAACAAAAAAGAGTGGTGGCACAAAAATCAGGTATTCGATATGAAATAGATACCATGTTATTGACCGGAATTCCAACAACAGAGCAGGAGACGTGTGCCCTATTTGGTAATTTATTAGATAATGCAATCGAAGCTTGTTGTTTGGTAAAAACGGAAGAAAAATGGGTAAAAATTCAGATTAAACAGATCAACCAGTTACTTTCAATAGAGTTGCTTAACACGTTTGAAATGCCTTGCATAAGAAAACAAGGTGTTTTTGAAACAATAAAAGAAGAAAGGGGTGTACATGGATATGGGATAAAAAGTATGCAGAGAATAGTAGATAAACATCAGGGGCTTATTACATATGAAGAAAAAGAAAAAATATTTATTACGAAAATAACATTTTTTAATGTGTGAGTATCGAAGTTCAAAGGAGAAATGGAAAATGGCAGATAGTAGAGTGTTAGAAATGTATGCGGGGAATTTATTGGAAGAAATGCAGGAAATCGAAAAAATGATACCAGAAGATCAAGAGAATGAAATAGTATCTTCACACACCGTAGGGTGCAGTGCATTTTTGACAATTTATTGTTGTTAAAATATAAAAAAATTTTTATGAGCAGAGTGTGGTGAAAAAGCATTCTGCTCATTTTATATGTATGTTTATAGAGTGGCGGAGGAAGAGAGAGATGAATTTAAAAAAATCGTATTATTTGTCGGAGCGAATATATGAAACAATGAATTGTGAAGAAAAACAGTCTGAGGCAAGAAAGAAATATTGGAGAAATCTGTTGGGAGAAACAATGTTCGATCAGATGTATAAAGAGAACATAAATTTTTATGGATATGTGAATGGAAATGAGTATGCAGTTAGAGAGAATGTGAAATTAAAGAAACGTTTTATGGGATTTTATCATAACATGATTTGCCTGGAACAGAACTTACAAATAGAGCAGAAATTAGAGGAAAGTATTGAGTTTCCACGATTTTATGATTCTTTTTTACAATATGGACAGGTATTGTTCGCAAAAAAAATAGGCAAAAATTCTGACGTGATTTCTGAGCACGTATGTCAGTGCTTGCAGATGTATTTGGCAAATATATTGCAAGAAGTATGCCTTAGAACATTGATTGCAGAAATGCATCTGTATAAACAGCAGAAAAAACTCCAAGGAAAAGATGAAAGAGAGAAGTATGAGTTTTTCCATTCAGAGATAGTGGGAACCAGTGGTTTTAAAGAAGAACTGTTTGAAAAATATCCGGTTTTATGGAGATGTATCGAAGAAAAAATTCAGCAAGCTGTTGGATATTACGTTGAAATAGTAGAAAATTTTGTAGATAACAAGATAGAGATTCAGAAGAAATTTTGTACAGGAACTTCTATAAAAAGGATTACGGATATAAAATCGGGGTTGTCTGATGTGCATAATCAAGGGAAAAGTGTGGTAGTGGTTACACTGGATGATTCCTTGGAGTTGTTATATAAGCCAAGAAGTATGGAAAATGAACTGGGATTTTTGAACTTGTTAAAATGGATATCTGATAAGGTGGGATTAGATTGTTATCAATATCCGATTCTATCTTATGAGAATCATAGCTGGTGCAGTATCGTGAAACACGATAGCTGCGATACGGAAGAACAAGTGAAAAGATATTATCAGCGTTTCGGGATACAACTTGTTTTAGTATATTTTCTGGGAACAAGAGATCTGCATTTTGAAAATGTGATTGCATCTGGGGAATATCCAGTGTTGGTCGATTTGGAAGCTCTGACTTATGGAAAAAGGGAACATAACACAGAGGAAATAAAAGACGCTATCAATCAGCATTTGGCAGATTCGGTATTATGTTCGGGGCTTCTTCCTTATGCCTGGCAAAATTTGAACATCGATAGTAGTGGGATTTCAGGAAAAGGTGGGCAGAAATATGGCTTTAAAGTTCCGGTAATCGTTAATAGAAGAACAGCAAATATGAGAATCGAATATCGATATCCTGAGACAAAAGGGGTTCAAAATTTAGTGAAAATAAGAGGGAAGGACTGTGATCCGATTCAATATATACAGGATTTATTGGATGGATTTGAACAAGCGTATGTAAAAATTTTGGAAGATAAGGAAGAATTATTACAAAGGTCATCTTTTCTGCAGAACTTAAAGAGCCGATATGTGGCAATGAATACACAGCAATATAGTATGCTGTTGTCTGCTTCTTATCATCCCAGTGTGATGAGAGACGGGGCGGAAAGAGAAACTTTATTCTATTCATTATGGAAAGGGAGAAATGGAGCGGAACAGGAAATTGTGGAGAGAGAAATTCAAGATTTGTTAAATGGAAATATTCCTTATTTTTCCTGTTCGGTGTATGGAAAACATTTGATACATAATGGAAAAGAAATTTCTAAAGAGTATTTTTCGAAGACGGCATGGGAAGTGTTTGTCGAGAAAATCGAAAAAATGAGCGTTTCAGATATGAACGTACAAAAAGAATATATTCGAATGGCAATTGAACTTTTCTCGGGAAACCGATGTAATTATGAAAATCATGTCTATTCTATGGATGATAAAAAGTGGAAGGAAAGAAGAAATCAACTTGAGAAGGTTACAATAGAACAATTAGAAAGTAGGATATTACGCCATGCAATATGGAATCGCGAGAAAACACAGGTAAATTGGTTAACGACTCAATTATCGGATCAAAATGGTGCGAATTGGAGACTTTTGCCAATGAATCATTATTTGTATAGTGGCCTTGCAGGTATGTTACTTTTATTCTATGAGCTAAAAACGGCGAAGAGACCACAGGCAACGAAAGTGTATGACACATTAAAAAATGAAATGTTCACATATACTGAAAAAGGGATACATTCCTTCAAAGATTTGGATTCCAGTAAGACAGGACTTTATGAGGGAGAGGGATCCATCGTTTATGTATATTTGTGTTTGTATAAAAGAAGCAATGAACAGATTTATCTACGATATGCTGAAAAACATTCCGAAATTGTTAGAAAATTACTGAAGCAAGATCAGAGATATGATCTGTTATCAGGAAATGCAGGAGCAGCGTGGAGCTTTTTATTGCTTTATGGCAGTACGGGAAATACGAGGTTTTTGCAGACCGGAGAAGAAGCAATTCAAATCTTATTAAAATCAGCAGAGGTGCAAGAACAGGGGATTGGATGGAGAATACAAAAAGAAATTCCGCCAATGTCCGGCTTAGCTCATGGGAATAGTGGGATTTTAATTCCGGTTCTTGCACTGGGTAAATATACGGGACGAACTATGTATGAAGAAATTGCAGATAAGATCTGGAATTATGAAAATTCGTTGTATGATCCGGCAATAAATAATTGGAAAGACACCAGAGAACAGGGGAAAGTAGTATCTTCCAATCCTATTGGATCAGTAGCATGGTGCCATGGGGCGTCTGGAGTTTTGTATTCCAGAATTCTATGTTATGAGTTTGTAGAGAATAGGAAATGGAAAAATAGATTGGAACTGGATATCAAAAGAGCTTATAAAAAATTGTAGCAGTATTGGAAAAGAGATAGTGATTGTCTGTGCCATGGTAATAGCGGGAATTTGTGGACTTTGAGAATCACCCAGGAAAAAATGAAAGAATATGGGATATCAATTGAAGGAGAGTGGGATGTCGAGTTATTGAAAAGTGAGTTGGAAGAACAAGTTGTCCATTTATTACCGCAAGAACAAATAAATGTTGGATTTATGAATGGGTGTGGCGGGATACTTTATAAACGTTTACATGATATAAATACTACTGAGAGTCATATAGAATCAATTTGATTTCGCTACAGTTCAGGGGCAAAAAAGTGCATATAAGGGACACAATATTGAAAAATGGAAAAGAAAGCACTAAAGTTAAATTATCTCAAGGAAAATAAAATTAGATTCAGTATGCTATATTACTAAGGATATATGATAAAAAGTGAATAGAGGATGACATCACAAATGCTTATTATTTTTGTGGAAAATAAATTTATAATACTGGTCAGTTAGACGAATCCATTTATTGTCCGGATGCAGGTCTATCCTAACATCAGACAGCATTGGGATGGTCAGGATTAAACTGTTCATTAACAAAATTTGTAATTCAGTGCTGAAAATCAAGATCTTTTGTGGTGATTGTCTAAGTTTTTTTGACATAGGACATTGAATGGATGACCGTTTGGCGCATATATGCGCTAATAGTTCTTTCAAAAATAATTTCATTGATTTTGCGCAGTTCTACAGTGATTTTCGGAGCACCATAGTTTTGTTTAGAATCATTATAAATATTCTACATTTTGTTTTTACAACTTTACAATCTTTTTCTGTATTAGAAGGCATGTGATGGAGTCATGCGAGATATCTTGAGCGTGAAATACCTAAAAAATTCAACATTCTGAAAACGGAAATCCGGTGTTTAGTCTCCTTGGCAGTTTCTATCTTCTCAGACAATTTGAGATAAATGACTTCTGTTATTCAGAATGTTGATTGTTTTTTTGTGAACTTCCTGAAAAATTAACTCTCATTTTCTAAAAATGGTTTATTTCAGCCGTTTACAGTGAATTTTATATAATTCCTCATAGAGTTAATTTTCACAGAAGTTCACATGAGCATCTTGTAAATCACGTGATTTACGTTTGAGAAGAGAGGTTTCTTTCTGATCATCGGAAGAATAATTACCAGAACCACGAACAGAGATATCGCTAGATTCGCGAAAATCTTTCAGCCACTTTGTTGAAGTGCTATATTGATGCCAAGATTTTCTGTACATTGACTGAACTGTCGCACAATTAAAAAAGTGTTTAAAGAGTTCTTAGTGTATGGACTCGTAGCACCACTTATTTGTGCTTGAGAAGGTAGAATTTACACTGATTAAAATGCTGTCTAAAACAAAGAAAGTTATTACAACTTCTCATCCTGTGCTTTGTAGCGTAGCTTCTTACAAACTATTTTACATCAAAGAGTAGAAGTTGGAATACTTAATACTGTCATTACTATTTGTGCCGCCAATTGAAGGGCGGCGGAATGGAGATTAAAATGAAAAAATGTCTTATTGAAGCGCCGTTTACTTTTGATGCAGGTCCTCCGATTATTGCTATTAAGTATTCTTTTTACAAATATTATTTGGGCTGTGATAAATTCAAAGATATGGATGGTGCTTTATATAAATTTCTTGATTATAACCTTGAAGCGTATAATCATTTGCTATATCTTTCTGGTGGGATGACATTCAGTTATCCTTTTACAGCACGAGTGCCTTTTAATATAATACCATTTGAAGATTTATATTCAGTTGAGTTATTAATTGCAATAATATTTAAGGAAGGCTATAATGATGAAATAAAAAAAATAACAGAAAAAATGGGATTAGATTATAACATCTGTTGTGAGTGCTTTGAAAAACTTAATGAATTCTTTAAGCAAACAGCAAATGAATTGAAGAGTTATGAGCGTGTATATGTTGTTTGTGAGCGGCCTGCTGCAGTATTTTCATCAATACTCACTATGCATTTCCTTAAACTGCAAAATAAGGAATGTGAAGGCATTCTTATAGGCAAACATGCTACGACGCCGCATGTCAAGCAGTTGATAGAAAAGCTTGATTTGTTTTCAGAAATTACAAACGAAGATTTTTTAGTAAAGGCTGAACTTAACGAAAAGAATGCTTATAGTCATTTAGCAGTCGAAGATTTTGAGTTGGATTGTTATCCAGAAACATGGGGAATGCGGAATATTTCATATTCAGTTTGTAAGGTATGTCCATATAGATGTAATTTCTGTTCAATTTCCATGAATTGGAATGGCAAGAGAATTTATCGAAGCTCTCTTGCAGAATGTAAAACAGTAGAACAGGTGAAAGCAGATCTAATAATGGTGAAAGAAGTGTTTGGAATTTCATTTATTAGTTTCTGTGATTGTACAATGAATTATGCCGCTCAAAACCCCGAACTATTCAGGGTTCTTAAAGAGATTAATATGCTGTATGCATGTACATCAAGAGCTGATATCGTGACAGCTGACTTCTGTAATGGGTTGAGGGATTCTAATTTTATTAGTGTTATTATAGGAGTTGAATCCCTAAATCCCAAAACAATAGAACTTATGGGGAAAGGAGGGGGCAATTATACTGAAACAGCTGTAAAAAATTGTAAAAAATTGTATGATGTAGGACTCGATATTCAACTGAACAGTCTTATATGCTATCCTTATGAAAGATATGAAGATGTAAAAAACGCCATATCATGTTGGAAGTACTTTACGGAGAGTATGAGGAAGAACGGAGTAATCGTACAGAAAATACCAGTTGGCACGCTGACATTGAATTACCCATCAAAAATGTATTTTGATGTAATCAACGATGATAGATTTGAGAAAAAGTTTCATAAGATAACGGATAGAACAATTCCAAAAGATATTCGGAACATCGTTGAAAAAATTCCTGATTATGCAATAGACATGCAGAAAGAAAAATATAAAGAGATAAACAAGATGGAGCTAGTAAAGCAAATTTATGGTTTATGGGATAGAGACATGAATCTTTTGAACTCCAATTTGTTTGGAAGGCTAATTCAAAATATTGATGTTTTGGTGGAAGCGTGGATCTCAAAAAACAAGATGTTTGAAATAATCTGTGAGGACATTGATGAAAAATTGTACAGTAATCAGAATATGGCAAAACTAATAGATATAATTCAATGTAAAACAACCAATTTCTCTGAAATCTCAAATCAGATGTTGGTAGAAAAAGAGATTGATATTCAAAACACTGCACAAATGATATTATTATTATCTTTTATTGGTGTTTTAAAAATACGTTAGTGAGGTTATTATGGAAAAAGGTTTAAATATTGCGGATTTCACACTGCTATCCTCGATTATACAGGACAATAGAATAGAGGGCATATATAAATCGGAATGTGATTTTATAAGCTCACCGGTCTTCTTTATAAAGAGAAGAGATGAATATAATAATTTAGTATGTGACTGTGGTAAAGGGCTAACCGTACAGAATGCATTTTTGTCAGCCTTTTATGAAATGATTGAAAGGTGTTCGGCTGAAAAATTTGAAGGTCGTTCATTTGCAATGGTAGAAGGTGAAAAGCATAATCTGATTTCTGAAAGCTTTGAGCGTTACGGAATCAGAAGAGTTTGCTCTGGAAAAAATATTTTGAATGGATCGTTTGTTACACTTCCACTGGATGCTGTTAAATTCCCCCCTGAATTAGGGGGTGGATTTAATGGAACGATTGGTCTTGCCTCGGGAGTTTCGTTTGAAGATGCTGTTATTCATGCGATTTTTGAAATTCTTGAACATGATACTATTAGCCTGTTCCTAAATACAGGTTTACCTTGTTATCTTATTGAAATTGATGATAGGCAAAAGGAATTATTTGATATCAGAAGAGCCGCTGAATCGAAAGGGGTAAAATGTACAGTTCGATTGCTTACTTCACCATTTAATGTTTATCCTGTATTAGTTACTTATGAGAATATGCCAGGTTTTGAAAACTATAAGGTGGCTGGGATCGGATGTAGTTTAGATCCTGTTATGGCAACGAGACGAGCGCTGACAGAATGTGAACAGTCTGCTGCTTTGTGGTTCGAGAAGTACAAAAATTGTGATATGGAGGAAGGTGAAATCTACCATCCAACGTTTAATCTGGAGTATCCATTTACATTTAATGAAAAAACAATTAAGCTCAGCGATATTCCAGTTATTGAAACCGAAAATGAACTAGAATACCTGAAGAAAGAACTTGCAATAGCAGTGAATGAAATAATCGTAGTCGATATTAGTCGTCAGGAGCTTCACACGCATTGTGTAAAAGTGCTTATTCCAGAGCTAGAATTTGCGTTAAATCCAGACGCACAATACAATAATGTTAAAAGAGTAAATACGATTAAGAATTTGATAAATCAATGTGTTGTTATTGGAGAATGATAAATGATGTGTAAATACAAGAATCTTTTGTCTACCATAAAGCTGATACTTCGTATTGCAGCCCCCAGTACTATTTTACTGTTGGTTTTGACAATAATTAGTGGTTTGCTACCGGGACTACTTGTAATAGTGGAAGAAGATTTTATCAATACTGTGGTAGCATTTACAAGCACAATAAATGTTCAAGCTATTATTGTTCAATTTTTTTTATTCGCTTTTGTTCTTTTACTTGAGTGGCTTGTGGCTATTGTCAATAAGTATTTTTTCATTGTCAACAAAGAAAGTATCAGAAGGAACATCTATAAAATGATGTTTTCAGCAGTAAAAAATGTTGCTTTTAAAAACCTAGAAGAAGCAGCAAATCAAGATCTAGTGATGAGAGTTTTCAAAACACCAGAGATTCATCTATCAAGGCTGATAAAAAATAGCCTTACGTTACTGAAATATGCAGTAACAATTGGCAGTTTGTTTGTGTTACTTTTCAATCAGATTGGAATTAAGTCTTTTATCATAATTATCGCATCCATATTAGTTGCAGTAGTAGCAAAAAAAGGAGGGAAGCGAGTATATGATTTGGAAGTGGAAAACTCTGGAGAAAAGAGGCGAGTAGACTACTTTGATAGTATGATTATGGATAAAGAATTTGCTGACGAGAGGATATTGTTTTCTTTTTTTAAGAAAATAAACAACAAATGGAAAAAGAAAGCAACGGGGTTAATCGAACAGCAGGCAAAACTCAACAAGATAATTTTTGCTCAAGAAAAAACAGCAAGTATTGTACTTTATATCATATCTTTTGTTATTATTCTTCTTCTAGTAGGACCAGTTAAAAATGGCCGTATAACGATTGGATTCATGATTGCATTTGTAAATGCTACATTCAACTTATCCAATATGGTTTCGAGAATATTTGCGGATGCATTAAGTAAAATTTATGAAGAAATAGGGTATGTGAAAGATTTTTGGAGATTACAGGATCTTTCTGTTGTAAAAAAGGTTACATATGGAGACAGAGCATTAGAGACAATCAACTCAATTCAATTTCGGAATGTGAGTTTTAAATATCCTGGGACAGAAAAATATGTCTTAAAGAATTGTAGTTTTAGAATGGAAGGAAATAGAAAGTATGCACTGATCGGAATAAATGGAGCTGGCAAATCGACTATTGTGAAGCTCATAAAAGGTTTATATTGCGATTATGAAGGGACTATTTTAATTAATGACATCAATCTGCGGGAGTTCTCAGCAGAAAATTTTTCTACAGAAGTTGCTGTTGTAAGTCAAGATTTTTCTAAATTTCAAGTTTCATTTTTGGAAAATATCAATCTTGGAAGAAAGCATGAAATCGAGGATAATACAAAAATTCTAGATATGTTTGAAAAGCTTAATTTTAATAAGCTAACAAATGATATTAACTTGAACAGCAAAATTGGGAAAATATATCCAGAAAACATAGATTTATCACTCGGAGAATGGCAGAAGCTTGCAATCAGTAGAGCACTTTTATCCGAAGCATCACTTCTAATCTTCGATGAACCTACAGCATCACTCGATCCTTTGGCAGAACAGAGAGTTTATGACCAAATATTAGATTTAAGCAGAAATAGAATGAGTATACTGATAAGTCATAGACTTGGTTCTGTGAAGTCTTCGGAAGACATTTATCTTTTGGAAGAAGGACAGGTTAAGATGCACGGTTCGCATGAGAAACTCATGAGAAACAGTGATTTGTACAGGGAAATGTATAACAAACAAAAAGGGTGGTATCAGGATGCATAACAGTGGTGTTTTTAAAACTTCAGTTGCAGCAACAAAACTCATGTTCAAGCTTGACAAGAAAACATATATTAAGAATTTTACTATTGGTATTTTACAGACAATGGCAATCGTTGGTAGCACTGTTTTGATGCAGTTTTTTATTGATACCCTTAGCGATTCAATAGGGAGAGATAACAACTTAAAAATTGTTTTTTCGATTGTAGCACTGGCTATTATGATTTTATTGTCGGAAATAACCAACGGATACCAGAATTATCTCTATGGATATTATATTGATAAAGGGGTAAATAATTTAACAGACTGTTTACATAAGAAAATAAATAACATAGAGAGAATTAAGTTGGACGATTTGAATGAATTATCCAAAATTGAGAGAGCCTGCAAAGGTGCTGGTAATCTTATTGAATTAGTACTAGTTCTCGGAGATGCGGTAACATTTTATGGACTTTATTTTTTGTTTCTTGGGATGTATTTCTTCAATATTGATAAGAAAATGATTATACTTCTTCCGCTGATTTTTCTTCCGGTCATGTTGTCTCATTTCTCAAAAATTAAGATGTTCTCAGACATGGATGAGGAAAATTCAGTATATAAACTTCAGATGAATCACTTCATTTCGTGTTTTACAAATGTTAGATATGTTCGAGAATTAAAATTTCTTAATGCTGAAGTTTTTTTCTCTAATAAATTTTATGAATCTCTTAAGAAGTTTCAGGATAAAATCTTTTCTACAAATACACAGGGTATGATAAGGGATATTACTGGAAAACTGATAACTTTCATTGGAATGGTATTGATTATTGCATTTTTATCAGTAGAAATGATTCATGGGAAGATTACTATAGGTGTTTTCGGAGCAATACTTGCAACCTTAAAGCGGATGTTCTCAATGATGGATGAATTAATTTCAGTCCACTTTGGAGAAGTTGTTGAAAATATTGGTACGGTTGAAGCCACTATAGAGCTAATTAATGAAAAAGATGTACCTAATATTTATAATGACTATACAGACTTTTCAAAGATTATCTTTCGGAATGTCAGTTTTACATATCCTAATCAGAAAAAATGTGCATTGGATAATATCAGTTTTGAAATAAATAGGGGAGAAAAAGTAGCTTTAGTCGGTGTTAACGGTTCAGGGAAATCGACGTTGAGTAAATTGATTCTGGGGCTCTATAAACCGGATAAGGGAGAAGTAATAACAGAAAAGAGTAAAACAGTTTCAAGTGAAGATAGAAGAACAGCCATTTTTCAAGAATATGCAAAATATAAGTTATCCGTAGAAGAAAATGTTAGAATATCAGATTTTGATAAGATGGAAAGCGCTCAGTCAAAAATTGATTTATTTTCTAAAGATATTAAGGTTGATTTACAGACAATTCTTGGAAGGGAATTTGGAAATATGGAGCTCTCTGGAGGACAATGGCAAAGTCTTGCTATTGCAAGAGGATTTTACAGAGATGCCACTTTGTTGGTTCTTGATGAACCAACAGCAGCAATTGATCCAATTAAAGAAGATTATTATTATACACTTTTCAGACAAGAACTTAAAGATAAAACAGCGATTTTAGTTACACATCATTTGGCAAGTGTTAAAATCGCTGATTGCATTATTCTTCTTAAGGATGGAGAGATAAAAGAGATTGGGAGTTTTGATAACCTTATGGCGTTAAAGGGAGAGTTTTACAAAATATACTCGGCTCAAGCAGATGTATTTAGGAGTTAAGTAACAACATAAAACTTCTATATGCATATGGCACATCCAAACGGCCGAGTTTGCGAAGCTGAACGGTCGCATCATCTTTGATTATTGGCACAGTCTCAGAGATAATAAGTGTATTCATCCATTGGATGAAAATACATTTATTACAGGAGAATAATGTATGCTAGACTACAAGAACATCATTATCAAACATTATGCGCTTTCTCTTTCAGGAAGCGGAATTGCCAGACAGCTGGGTGCAAGCAAATCGGGGGTGAATGACTTCTTAAGAGCATTTGATAAATGCGAGTCACTTTCCTATCCCCTTCCACCAGGTATCACGAATTATGGAATCGCTGAGCTTGTATATGGTTCCGTACCTGGATCTGGAGGTCGTAATGAAAATATAGAGTATCCAGACTATGAAGCAGATGCAGAGCTCATGGCAACACGAAAAAACATGACTCTGGTTTTCCTATGGAACAGATTCCTAATGATGGATGAAACACCAACTCAGGTATTAAAGGAAGATGGACGCAGAGCTAAAACGAAATCTTACTTCTGGGTAATCCGTACCGGAGAAGATGAACTGAATCCAATCATTCTTTATAATTACACACCAACCAGAGCTGGTGAAAACATCAAAAAATTCCTAACGGGTATCGCACCTGGCTTTTATTTTATGACCGATGGTTATCGTGGATACAATAAACTAAAAGAGGCCAATCGCTGCTGTTGTTGGGCGCATGTTCGCAGATACCTTTTAGAAGCCATTCCCCAAGGAATGGAAAAGGATTACAGTAATTCTGCAGTACAAGGTGTGTTGTACTGCAATAAACTTTTTGAGTATGAACGTACCTATAAAGAGATGGGGCTTTCATACAAACAGATTGAAAACCGACGCCTCAAAGATCAGAAACCTATGATTGAGGGCTTTTTGTCGTGGCTTAAGCAAGTGAATCCTGGAAGCAACGGCAAACTGAAGAAAGCCATTACCTATATCAAGAACTGTCAGGAATATCTGATGACTTATCTTGAAGATGGACGCTGTAGTTTGAGCAACAATCTCAGCGAGAATGCCATCCGTCCAGTAACTGTAGGTCGTAAGAACTGGCTGTTTTCTGACACAGCCGAAGGTGCAAAGGCAAACGCTCTGTACCTTACAATTGTTGAAATGGCTAAAACCTATAACTTAAATTTATACGATTATCTGAAGTTCCTGTTTGAACATCGTCCAAACAAGGATATGTCAGACGAAGAATTCGAAAATCTTGCTCCTTGGAACGAACATGTTTAGGAGCTGTGTAAATAAATGGAGTAAAATGCTTGTTTTCCTAGCGTCCAGTCGTAGATGCTAGGATTTCTTTTTTATATCTACCCCGAAACTAAGCGCTTACGATCATTATAGAATGAATATTTGGTTATCTAAAATAGATTTACCATCTAAGGTCTAAAAAGTGCGTATAGTGGACGAAATCTTGAACAATAAAAAAGAAAGTACTAAAGTGAAAGTAGTTAGAAAGTGAAGAACAATATTTAAGGAAGTGGGGGGAAAAGATGGTGCTAGAATAAGGAAAAACAAATTTAAGAGTGCGAATGAAAGGAGAATGGGTATGTACAAAAAACAATTTTTAAAAATTGGAAAAAGAAAATTATCAGGTGGTATTTTTGCAGGGTTGATGATTCTTGGGGTATTGTCAGGAACAGTAATGGCAGGTAATACAACAGATACATTTTATTCTTATGAAGCGTCAGGTGGAGTGTGGGGCCAGACGGAAGTTCGGGCAAAGCAAGATGCCACATCTGTATATGTGTTTCATAAAGGAAATTATCCGGCATATTTTGGGGTGTATAGCGGTTCCACAAATTATACTGTTGGTTCTCCATTTGCTTATGCTCCAATGGGGGTAGCCACTTATATTCCTAATATGGTTAAAGAAAATAATTTGAATGAATGTTATTTGGTAATACAGCCAGCGAATACGGCACCAGCTACTTTGTATGGATATTGGAGTCCGGATAGTATTTAAGGTAAAAAACTGTCCCTATATTTAGGGGCAGTTTTTGGTTAGGAGGAAGGAAACGGATGAAAAAGCTAATGATTTCGATTATAACGATTTTATTTGCCGGAATTTTAATTGTAGTTTGTATGCGGTATTTTCGAGGCGGTGCAGCTACAAATCAAGAGATTCTGACGGATGAAGAAATTCATGGAACGGTAGGGATGGATATTTCTTCGATTAAAAATCAGGATGGAGAACCAGACAAAGCCTCGAAAGAATTAGCAGAGTATTTGACTAAAAAGTTATATTATGAAGTGGATGCAGAAAATATTGTATCAACGGGAAAAGAAATTCGTAATGCTCCGTTTTCCTATAAGGTAGATTCGTGGGAAGTCACAAAGAAATGTCCTAGTGAAGGGCAGAAAATAGACAGAGAAGAAGTGCAGTGTGATGAGAATGGTACGATTACAAACGGATATTCTTATGCGGTCGTAAATTTAACCGTAGGCAATTTAAATGATATGGAAGTAACACAACATATTTGGGGGTTCTTGCGGTTGAAAATCAGAGGTGCAGAAGATGTGTATGTCGGAGAAGTTGACCAGATTATCTATTCAGAAAATAATGTGGTAAAAGAGAAAAATAAAAACACATATGAAGAAACTTTTGCTGCAAATGAGGAAAAACGAGTGCGTTTGGTTTATGTTGTATCAGATGATTTGCTGCTCAATACAAGCCTATATCTATCCATCAATCCGAATGGAATGGCAGAAAAACCATTGAAAGAAGGAGATGTGGAGACAAAACGATGGATTCTATTAAATTAGTGAAAAATATGAGTGGAGGGATGATATGAAACAGATTTTAAAAATTGAGATATCCAGAGCTTTTCGAACAAAAGGGATGCTCTTTTCTCTGATCGGTGGGTGTGTTTTATCTGTTCTGCATATCATCCAATACCAGATTCCGGCACATCAGACACTTTTGCAAAGAGCGTTTGAAACCGCACCAATTTGGACTCCTCCGAATGTGGCGGGCACATGGATAGCAGGAAATGGATATAATTTAGAGGGGTTTGCATATTTTTTAGTTGTACCGATTCTTGCAATGCTTCCTTATGGGGGTTCTTATTTTTCGGATCAGGAGCAGGGATTTCTGAAAAATATCTATATGAGAGTGAAAAGGAGAGACTATTTAAAGGCAAAATATATTGCAACTTTTTTATCCGGTGGGTTTGCAGTTACCGTACCGTTATTGATAAATGTGTTATGCTGTATGTGTCTGGTTCCTAATTTGTTGCCTTCTACGATTTTACCGCAAAATGGAATTTGTGCGGTACATGTTTGGAATGAGATATACTTTTCGCATCCGCTTCTTTATATTACGATTTTTCTGCTGATTGATTTCTGCTTTGGAGGGATTTTTGCCTGTGTGACGTTGGCGGCAAGTTTTCTGTCAGATTACAAAATGGTTGTTGCGATTTGTCCATTTTTTCTTCAGTTGCTTCTTCATGTAGTATGTACCTTACTAAATATATGGGAATATTCCAGTGTTTATGTGATGCAGGCAGGATATGGGATCAAACAGATATGGGTTCTGGCTGCATATCTGGCAATCGGATTTTTCGGTACATTTTTCATCTTTATGTATAAGGGGGAGCGGGCAGATGCTTTCTGAGCTAAAACGGGTGATCCGAAGGGTTCAAAATGGAGTGATAGAGCAAAAGCGATTGACCGGAATGGTTCTTGCATGGAATGCAGTATGCATTTGCTGGGGAATTTTAAGTTTTAACAAAACCTATCAATTTTATCATGTTTCTATCAGTACTGCAGATTTTTTAATTTTATTGCAAAATAGCTGGAACTTTGGGATCATGATACTTCCGCTTACTGTTTTTCTAGTGATGCGATGTAAACAGGACAGCTTAAATGTGCAGAGACTGCTGCGATATGGAAGCAGGAGTAAGATGCTGGGGATTCAATTTATGGAAAGCGCAATCTATGCGATATACCATGCCCTGGCAGTGGTTTTGATTGAAAGTATTGCGGCGTATTCCTTAACGGGAGTATGGATTAACTGGAATGAAATAGGAAGTTTATTTTATTCTCAAACAGGAGCTGTGGCAGATGCGGGCTTTTTGGGTGTGGCAATTACAGTGGGCATGCTGTATTTTTTGAAATATATGATAGTGTTTGGTTTTTTGGATTTATTATTTTGGAATCCCAGATATATGTTTACCGTATGGATTTTGCTGATCGTACTGGCAGGAACAGATCGTTTGGGAAATACAGGATTTTATCAAATCTTTTCGGTTTCATTTGGAGGATGGAATTCTCCGAGGTCAATTTTTACATTGATACTGGGGGGAATCGTGATAATTGGTACAGAATATTTGGCAGGTGTGGTGAAAATCAGGAAACAAGACATTTTTTAGCAGACGAGACAGGATGGTGTGAACAATGTTTTTAGAAGTGAAACATATCAGCAAACAAATTGGTGCGGATGAGGTGTTAAAGGATATTACAATTTCTATGGAAAAGGGGAAAATATACGGTTTCCAAGGGAAAAATGGATGTGGAAAATCAATGTTAATGCGGGTGATTTGCGGGTTGGTCATTCCAACACATGGCAGCGTTACAATCGATGGAGAACAGCTTGGAAAAGAACTATCGTTTCCACGAAGCCTGGGAATGATGATTGAAAAACCTGGATTTTTGGGATCTTATACAGGATTGCAAAATTTGGAAATGTTGGCAGCAATCAGAAGCGAATTGAAGAAAAAAGAAATAGAAGATGTGTTGGCACGAGTTGGCTTAGAAGACGTGATGCATAAAAAATATCGGAAATATTCCCTCGGGATGAAACAAAAATTGGGAATTGCCGCAGCGATTATGGAAAAGCCAGATATTTTGATTTTGGATGAGCCTGCAAATGCACTGGATGAGAAGAGTGAAGAACAGCTTTGGAATATTGTGAGAGAAGAAAAAGAGAGGGGAGCGCTGGTGATCGTTTCATGTCATACGGCAGAAGTGTTAGAGTCTGTGGCTGATGAAATCTATCGAATGGATTGCGGACGGGTGAAAGAACATATTGTATGTTAGATAAGGTGAGGCTATGAAAAAGAAATGGATATGGACGACAGGAATTTTGTTATTGGTGGTGGGAATTATCACGGCAGGTTATGTTCGGATCAACCATCAGTTTCCAAGAAGCAGTGAGAAAAAAATAAAAATGGGAGAATTTGTAGAATTTCAGGAAGGAATTTATCTGAAAATTGATCGAGTTGACCTGCTGACAAATCAAGAAAGAGACGCGCTTTATAAAAAGGCAGAAGAAACGCCACTTTGTGAATCCAAAATTTGGAATGTACACTTTATCTTGGAAAATCGAACGAATGAAAATAAGAAGTATGAAATGACAAGCTTAAATTTAGAAACAAAAGGTGGATCGTCGGGAATCTCAGCGTTATTTTTTAGTGTCCTTAAGGAAGAAGTTGGAGAAAGTTTACAGGGACATGGAATTATGAAATCTGGAGAAAGAAAAGAAGTGATATGTCCATACGAACTATTGTCGGACTATTTTACAAAAGAGCAATGGAATGATATAGAAAACCGGGAAAAGTGGATTACGTTTGCTTCTTATCCGGAAAAAGTGATGATGCAATTCGAGTAATTCGGAAGGAGCAGATTGAAAAATGAAAAAATACCGAAACTTTTTTCGAATAGAACAGATAAAAAAATATTTGCCTCTTATAATTTTGGTTTGTATTCATTGTAGATGGTTACAAGTAAATGTGGAAATATTTGGAGAAATCCGGCAAACAGAATATTCCCTTTTCTTATCGGATTATGCAATCAGTTTTTTTAAAGGAACGATACCGCCATCAGAACAGGAAGTATTTAATATTCCTTCATTGTGGTCATTCTATTTTATTTACTTTTTCGCAATTACAGGATATGAAAGTAGTCAGATTTTTTCGAAATTTGAACAGCAGAAACTTATTCGTCAGGGTAAGAGAAAACATTGGTGGTATCTGAAGTTTTTTCAGATTTTGAAGGAAACGGCAATATATCTTGTAATTACTTATGTAACAATGGGTATCTATGGAATCTGTACAGATGCTAAGATAGGGGGACTTTCTAGAGAATTACAGTTTCAATATAACGGATTAAAGTTGCAAGAGGTTTCTGCGATACAATTGCTTATCTATTTAGTTATATTGCCGTATCTTGTTATGGTTGCAATGGCATGTGTTCAGTATGTGATGGCGATGGAAATCAATGTGGTAATTAGTGTCTGCTGATTAAGCAGCTATCTGTAACTTCCAACTCTTATATCTGTTCCG
>OGFC01001039.1_pt1 | contig 18931 bp, 21 predicted proteins | sample 1570841 | NCBI WGS metagenome assembly OGFC01 (sample SAMEA2582137, study PRJEB24529) | metagenome | biome: Human gut stool | place: China | collected 2011 | reverse complement strand
AATATAGTTAATTCTTTCATTGCTTTTTTCGCTGTCTGCGAAAGGTTGTTTATTTAAAAGGTATTTGTGATATCGCTTTACAACATGTAATAAATTATTTCCAGCGGCCAACAACAATAATATTAACCTCGTTATCCATTTCAGGCGTTCCCTTACCATTCTTCGTTAGATCGATTCTTACAGACGAAGAATTTGCAGTTACCGATGTGATTAAGTCTGGATAATTGTTATATCTTGGAGTTGCTACAGCTGTACAAATCTGCATTGAAAAGGGATGTTCGACTATTAATACACCCATATTAGATTCCGTTATCAAAAGATATCCATACATACTAAATCTACCATCCGAATACTTCTCCACATGTAATATTCCATTTCCTGTATTGTAGTCAAACTTATCGCATATCACTGTAGACACTTTTACCATAATATCGCTTTACAGCATGTGATAGATTATTTCCAGTGTCCTTTTGCGGTTATCCCTATACTTACAGGAGAGCTTCCAGTCATTCCCCCAATTCTCAAAAATGCAATAGTGTGAATTTTATTGGAGTCCCTGATAATCCCATAAGGGCTACAAAATACATAATCTGCACTAGATTGAGTCGTTAAAGATATCGTCGGATTCTCGATAAAAGATATCGGATAGCTCCAAACATCTTTGATCTGGAATGTATAAAGGCCTGTGCTTGTATTGCTCGTTACAGGTAAGTCTAGCCTCATCCAACATTCTGCAATTCCATCAGACCATTTACGATACCACCCGCTAGTCTTTGAACCCGATTCCACTATATAAGGATGTACGCCTATAGGTACTTCTACCATAATCTATCACGGTGTATGCTGTTAAGCTCTACACCACCTTTCGCATTCTCTGAGGATGCTATCCTCGGTTGACAGCATCCTCCTTTCTTTGTGGGTTTGGGTTGTGGGGTAACTTTGTATAGTGCCCCCCCCCGACTATTTATAGTTATGTTGTACATACGCTTTCCTCCTGTTAGTCAAACTTCGATGGTGCTACAGGTTTTCCTGCAGCTACCCATTCATCATAGGTTCCCAGTGTTATTGATTCGCCTGGGACGTGAGAAATATAATGCATCTCACCTTTGTTTATTTGCTCCTGAGTCGTGTTGGCATCTGCATAAATCTGTTCCGTTGACGTTTCAGGATACAGCGCTTTTCCGCTGGCATCTGTCAGCTGCCCTTTTGTCTTGGTCGCAGATGCATTTCTGGCAGTCTTAAAAGAGACGATGCTCTGTGTTGCTGTGTCAACCTTAAAAGCTGTCGGTCCCGCTTTACCCTCAGGGCCGGTTATGGATGCTATCGATATCAGATTCACCCATGAACCGTCTCCCTCGTATCTGTACTGGATATAGCCGCCTGCCACCTGTATGAGCAATTTCTTTCCGTCAGCTCCATCTTCACCTTTCGGCCCTTTGAGCACAGACAACGCGATAAGGTTCGTCCATGCCGTCTCTCCTTCGTATTTATACTGGATATACGTTCCATTGGCCTGCAGCTGCAGCTTTTTACCAGCATCCCCCTTCAATCCCTGCGGACCGGTAATCAAAGACAAAGGCAATAGGTTAGCCCATGTACCGCCGGTATATCGCATCTGGATGTAATTACTTGCTACCTGCAGCTCAAGCTCCCTTCCGTTTGTTCCGTTCGTCCCATCGACCTGTCCGAGGTCGATTTCTTCGTATTCTATCGCCATCAACTCGCCTCCTTCACTTTCCGATAATATAGATGCCCGTTTTTATGTACCAGCGGTGGCGGTGATGAGCCTTTTACCACTCTGATTTTCAGGTGTCCGCCACTTTTAAACAAGGTAAAGAACCCGGAACCGGTCGGCACCAGCGCCCCGTCAGAGCCATCAAAAAAGCCACTATCTCTTTTTGCTATCAAATCATCCCGTAGCATGGTTGACTGATTGATCGAATTAGTGACTTGTGTCTGCTGAGAAGCTGCCTGTACTTTTAACTGATTCACTGCTGTTTCAGTAGCCTTTTTTACAGAATTGAAATCTGTTTTCGCATTCTGCACAAGCGTGTCTACTTTCGCGGTGGTATCCTGCTCTAATCCGGTTAGCTCAGTTCTGGTGTCCTGCTTAAGCTTCTGTAGGTCTTCCGCTGTATTGGCCATCAAGTCATTCAATGGCAGTTCAAATTCGTTGTGTATAATCTGCTTGAATAACTGTTCCGCTTCCTGCAGCCATCCATGTTCTTCCGGCAGGTCGTTCAACGAGTGATCCACTGCACAGCTGATGGCAAATTCTGCAGGGCGCAGGTTGATGATTTCATCACCTCTCACTGCAGCTCCTCCGATGTATATCATCCCATCATTGATAAAGCATTCCTTACGTAATGTTATCAGCATTGTTTCAGGATCATACACCAAAGGTACTGGCTTTTTGTTACGATCATACGCACAATGCCATGTTATTGCATACCCATCCAGATAGTTGTCTTTGTACTCTACCTTGATTTTAAGACCGGAAGAGTATTGATAACCGATGTCTGTGCTTACTGCTTTGAGGATGTTTCCATACTGCTGTATTGTTCCTATCTCCATTTAATCACCTCCTCTATAATTCAATAAGTCTGTTTTTTAAATACACATAATCCGCCGATGTAATTTTACCATCGCCGTTAAAGTCGTAATGAGACGTTACTTCGCTTCCCAAATTTAAACCTCCTAAAATCACTAATTGTATAATCCCCAAATCGGCCCAAGTGTATATATTTGTGATTCCACCTTTATTTATTTTTACTGCTCCGTTATATAAACCGTTGGAATCTATATTCCATCCTCCAATGTCCCCATCGTTTGTCCGGATAGTTCCGCCATTGAATAGTGTACCTGTTATCGTCGTACCGGATATCGTACCAGAGAAATTCAATTTCTTTGTATTCTGATCAACATATAACACTAAGCTGTTATTACCATCGTATACCTTGATTCCACCATTCTTTATTGTCAGCCCTAGGATGTCTATAATCGCCTGCATGGTGTTCAATTTATTCCCTTTATTGATAGAATTTGATACAGTTACCAACAACTGCTCTGGCGTTATCTGCTGTTCGACTTTTTGAATGCCTTTTGTATTCTGATCAGTTTTTTCAGCAATCAGCTCAATACTTTTTGAATTGTTCCGGATAGTCGTTTCTTTCTTATATCCGTCCTGCGTAAGCTCGGTTACGTTTTCATGCATCTGGTTTATCATATCCGTAATTTTACGAGGTTCGTTTGATAGTGTAATCGTATTGTTCGACCTTTCTTCATCAAGTAGGTACTTTCGGATTTTTACGATACGATGTGGTATCTCAATACCTCTTACGGGGTCAATGATGCAGTGTGCCGTTTCCCGTATTCTCACCTGCAGGTCTTTGTATTTATCATCCACCGCAGCAAGGTCTATCATATTGATTGTGTAAGACCCAACAGGGGCTGCCAACTCCTGCAGCTTCTTCTTTCCATCCGCCAGAAGACTTTCCCTGTTAGTGTATCGCCCATCTGTCCAGGAGCTCACTATCGGCTTGCCTTTGTAGCCCTGCAGGTCGATATACGGCTTCCCGTCGTTTATATCGGAAAAAGTCAAATCATCAGCACCATAGCAGTAAAGCCTTGTGACAAGCCCTGTGCTGCTTTCTTTATATGTATGGTCCTTCATGTTGAGTTCAGGTGTCACATACAATCCAGTGTCTGCAGAAGTATATGGGTCAATTACTGTAACGACCTTACTCAGACAATCGAAATCATACTGCACATCATATACCGCCTTGCAGCGCATCAGTACATCGTACCCGTTGCATTTTTCTTTGTCCGGCGTACGTTTGATTGTTCTGACCTCTTCGCCGGTTACCGTCCATCCTGCAGGCTTGATGTAATTCAATACATCGCATATGGTCTTTGTCTGCAGTGCAACGATATCTGCTGTTTTCAGATAATACGATGCCTTCCAATCATCCATATTCAATTCACAGGTGATTGTGGCCTGTGTGATCAACTTGTTTACGCCTTTGATAAGATAGAGGTTATCCTCCGTCCTTACTTCTGCCTCAGTCTTTAAATAAGTAAATAACTCCGAATCTGGCGGAACATCAAAAGAGAGCGTTTCGTCGCCCTCTTCGTCTTTTTCAACAAATGCATTCGTTGCCACCGTAATAGGCAGCCATCCGTCTTGTGTCTTGACGCTTAACATATCTCACCTCCTACAGATATACCGGACTGTAATACATCACGACATCAGCATCTTTATTGCTTACCGTGATGATATGGTCGCCCGGTTCCAAACTGGGGAACTTAGTAAACATCGCATCAGAATATTTGTTTTTACCATCCTCTGTTATGAGCATGCTCTCGCCATCCAGGATTATCTTCTTACCAGAATGGATATTACGTATCGTATATCCTCCTACTGTGATTTCTCCATTGTAATGAGGTTTTATCTCATAGCGGATACCGGCTTTATAGGTTCCTTTGATCGTAATGTAGTTATCCCCGTTTTTCAAGGTAAAACGACGTTCCTCTCCTCTCTGCAGCACCAACAAAGAAAGAGTAAGCGTGAAGCTGCATACTCCTTCCTGCTGCACTGATGGTACACCATCAAGATAACACGTATACACATATCCATCATCGATTCTCAATTCAAACCTATCGATAGCCTCTGTTAAGAAACGACTTATATCATTCTGGGAAATGAAATCCATCACTAGGTCGTATCGTTTAGGTTTCATATCGCGTTTTATCAATATAGGCACCATACTATCTGTATAGGTATTTGATATCTGCATCGGCTGGTAATCGAATGCCGCAATAGAAGCTCTGAAGCTCCTTATAGGCTTTTTGTTTATCTTATGCATACCTTACCTCCCTTGAAATGCCATTTCTTCACTGATGAATGGTGCCAGTACATGAGCGGTTTCCCTATCTCCGATATAGATACGGTTTTCGATAACGCCCTTCATTGTTGGAGACATGGCCGATAGATCTGCTTTAAACATTGATGTCTTTAGGATTTCAGTTTTAGACTGTATATCCGCAACTGCGGCCATTTTTGACTGTTCGGCATATACTGCCTGCCTTGCTTTTGAAACGATACCTGAAATATCTATGCCTCGTTCACTTTCCTCGTTGGCCGCATCAATAGCTCTTCTAACGAAATCAGAAGCCGTCTTCTCTGCATCCTTTGATTTAGCTTCAAGACCTAAAATGTAGCCTTGTCCTGCTGTTATACCTATTTCTCTTTTCCATTTTCGAGAGGGTGAATGCGAATCTTGCCCTTTTCTTCCTCCGGCCATCGCATTCTGCACGAATGAAAATCCTGCATTGAAAGCATCTACAGCCATTGATGCTAAACCATCGATATAGCCTTGCGCTGACTCTTGTCCAACCGATTTCATTCCTGAATAATTACTAGATCCAGATGCAGAAGAAGTAGCAAGTCTTCCTCCCGCTGTTTTAGCAGCTCCTGCTTTGGAATCGATTCCCTTCCCATATCCGGCTGCATTATCAGCACCCTTTGACTTGCTTTCTTTTACCTTATTCATCGCTTCCACAGACTTGTCTGCGAGATTTTTAGCTACACTTATAAGACCAGGTGTTTTTTCTTCTACGGTAGACTGTATTCCACGAAGCTCTTTTTCCTTGTTCTCTTTGGATTTTTTTGCAGCTTCGATTTGTGCATCACTGATTCTTTTATCGCCTGACTCCTGCCGCTGTACTAAATCCTTATAAGCCATATCCAATGCAGAAACTTCAAGCTCAAGATTCTTCTTTTTCTCTTCATAAGTTCTACCAGACTCAGCTTGTATATCCGTTTGTACCTTGACCCAATCGTCTTTATTTTTACTAGCAGCAAGAGTAGCATTATTTTCATAATTGATTATTTCTTCTGTATGCTTATCATAGCTTTTCTGATAATCATTCAAAACCTTTTTCTTATCACTTGTGGATTTTGCAAGAGTACCATATTCCTGTAGCATCGCATCCTGTGCTCGCCCTGCCTCAATAGCCCAATTATCCCCATATTTTTTTATAAGGTCATTTTCAATCGCCTTCATACGATTATTTTTATCAGTGACTTCTGCCTGTAGCTTAGCAATTTGGATACCTTCTTTTTGCTGTTCAGTTATCGCCTTTTGATAGATAGGCTCCTGTGCATCAAGGATAGCTTTTACCCTTTTTTTCGTAATCAGCTCATCTATAGATGAAGTCATTTCCTTATAGTTATTGATGACGCCATCCGTCATTGAGTATTCAGTGCCTAGCGCATCATTGAGTTCACCAAGGATAAAAGAGGCACGATCCTCGTAACCTTTCTTCACTTTTCCGTTAGCATCTACAAGTGTTTCTAGCTCATTTTTCAGTTTCTCGGTATTTTGGATCATACCGAGGTCTGTCGCAAGCTTTTCTTCCTGCGTGTTTTTTAGCTCTTTCCATTCGTCGTTAGATTTCTCAAGTCTTTCTCTAAGTTCTTCATTTTCATCGACTACATCATTAGTCATAAGACATAAAGCTGCAAGACCAGCAGTCAATGCGCCTACGCCTATAGTCAGCCATCCCATAGGAGATATGGCCTGCACAGCATTTAATGCCGTCTGAGCTGCTGTCGCAAGAGAGATTTGACCAGTTAGTAATCCAACTGCAGTTTGTCCCAATGTTAGTGTATCGTTGAATTGCATACCCGCCATTGATGAAGCTACAAGACCAATGTTATAAGCCTCTACAGCTTGTTTCGCCTTCATAAAAGATGATACAATAGGGCCGATAAAATCATTCTTGACCTTCATAGCTGCCATTGCTCCAGTAACAGCAGATAACGCTATCGTGAGTTCCTTACCATGTTCGATCAGAAAAGAAAAGCCATTCACCAGCAATGGTATGGCTTTTTCAGCCAGCTTAGCTGCTGCTTCAATAAGCTTCCCAAACGCTTCCGCAATCTTATCTACGCTCTTTCCGAGCTTCCCATTACTCATCTGTCTGGATAGTTCATCCACACTTCCCTGTGCCACATCCATTGACTTTTTCAATGGCTTCTCAAACTTTGAATACGCCGCTATGCCGACATTTTTAAGAGAATTCACGACCTTGGCAGATTTCTCTTTGAAGGTGTCCGTGACCTTGTCATATGCTTCTCCTACGACATCGGTTTTTGTTTTCATAGCTTCAAGGTTATTGGTGAATGTTATAGCATTATCACCAGCCATCGATAAAGCTGCTTTCCCTGCTTCCAGAGATCCAAACATATCGATCAGTGACTTATCGTTCTCCTTTGCGTATCCTTCCATATCCACGATGATATCTACAAGGGTAACACCTTCATCCATCAATTCTTTAAATGATTTCTTGCCATATCCCATGCCCTCGTACATGTCCATCATAGCTTTATTGGCCTGAGTACCGTTCTTACCGAGCTCTGCAATCAGCTGATTCAACTGTGTAGTTGCTTGAGCTGTAGGTGTACCCTGTGCAGTCATACCTGCCAAAGCAGCACCGACCTGCTCGAATGAAACACCCATTGCAGATGCAGTAGGAGTGACCTGTGACAGAACAGACCCCAACTCATTTACAGTCGTGATACCCTTGTTCTGTGTCTGCATCAATACCTTGTGGATCCTATCTGTTTCTGACACGTCCATCTTATATGCATTCAGCACCTTGGCTGTTGCTGTCGTAGCTGTATTGACATCAGTAAAACCGGCTTTCGCCAGCTTCGTATTCTTCTCCAGAAATCCCAGTGCTTCTGACATATCGTCACTGGCAGGGATACCTGCGGATAAAGCATCATACATCGTATTACCAAGTTCAGAAGCAGCCAGACCGGTCTTCGTGGAGAGCTCCAGCATCTTTCCCTGATACTGCGTCATATCCACCTGTGCATCGCCGAATAGTGTGCTAGCCTTTGCGTTTGCCTGTTCAAATTCTGAGCCAAGCTTTATGACCGCAATACTTGCTGTACCGATTGCCGCTGTGATGGCAGCAACCCCAGCTACTGCTGCAGTCTTCATCGTGTTCAGTCCTTTGGAAAAACCGGCTTCATCTATCCTGGTATCGATGATGATACTACCATCAGCCTGTGACATCGCATCACCTCATTTCAAAATTAAAAGAACCATCAAGGCTCTTTGATATTCATTCCTCCTGCAAGCAGTGTGGCAAAGCTGGCAGCCCTCTGCTCTGCAGTCCTATTATCCGGAAGTGCATAGATCCGTTTCATTTCTGCGTAGTATCTCCTTTGCTCCGGAGACATTGACGATGTTATCCGGATGGACCGATACATCATCACTTTTTTGATGGTGCTATCCTCTGGCAATTCTATGAACAGCTGCTTGAATATCCACCAGTGCAGCTGCGCAGTAGTCAGATCGATATTGTAATACTGCCGGAAGGCTGAATAAATCATGTACTGGTCATTCTCAAAATCATAGACCCGTTTCGCTCTGCCAGTTCCTTTCCCTGACTGAATAATTCCACATTGATAAAACCATAACACCTGATCCATGAATTCCGGGATATCCGAATATATTCCATTCATAACATCAAGGATAGCTTTGAATCGTTCTTCATTGTCGCAATCCTTCAACATCGTATTTTCAAATCGAATCCAGGTGCGGAAATCGGTCTTGATAGGTATGACCTGACCACATACTGTGATATGATCAGGTGCATCATCAAGCAAAAGGTTCACGACGTGGTTTTGGATTAACCTGGCAGAAAGCATTGATCTCTTCAAAGATAAAAGTCATCAGATGCTGATGCTCTTGAAAATCGACTGTTCTTCCGGAGAATATTTTTTCATACGCATTCTTCCCCAGCATCCTGTTCACTGTCTCCCTTACAAGTTCGCATGATCTAAGCACGAGCTTATCTAATTCCTTCTCGTTCGGTTTTTTCTTCAGAGCATTGATGATCGGTTCCTGACATTGTGTGAATCTCTCTGCTGCCTTCGTAACTGCCAGTGAATATGGATTGAATCGAAAGATCTTTCCTTCGATTTCCAGCTTCAACAGTTTGGGCTCTTTCTTGTCGAACGTAAATTTGCTCATCGTGATCCTCCTATTCCACTGGTGTTACACCAGCATCTGCAGTAAATGTTTTTGTTTCCGGATTCCATTCGCCCTTCACGGCATCACCCTTATACATCAGTGAGCCAGACAACGCCATCGCATCACCGGCAGCTCCAGAACCACTGTTGTCTACCTTGATAGCGATATGCTGCTTATATGCTACCTGCGTTCCGGATGTCTTTCCTGCGATCCAGTTATAGACATTGACGATATCTGTTTCACAATCTGCTCCGACCTTTCTGTTACGTCCGATCTCTGCGATATACGTAGTAACGTCATCAGCCTTATCCAGCTCTGCAGTAAAATCGAATGTCGGCGCATAACCGATGACGGATGAGGTTCCAGATACCTGATGGATATAGTGACTATCCTTCGTCTTAGCGTTCAGATTCTCTGTCAGTTCGCTAAATCCTTCACCGATCAGACACCATTTCGGTGCATCCGATGTGCCGGTATTCATGAATGAAAGCAGCTCATTGCGAGTTGCGATTCCTGTTGTTTGTGACATATAATACCTCCTAACTGTATTTTGATTTCTTCTTGTATGTCAGCTTGTACATAGCCATGAAGGTGGCTACGTTGTTTTCTTTCCCTGTGTCATCTGCAGGAGTCAATACCATTTCTATCTTCACAGGCACATAGCCTGGAAGGCTGAGGTTCGGAAAATGATTCTCCGTTTCCATATCGAAGATATCTGCCATGATGTTCAACGGCTTCGTGATCGCCAATATGCTGTTGGGGTCACTGACCTTTGCTCTGTGATAGATGGCGAAAGGCAGCTCTGCATCATAGCCGCCTATGATATTGACTTTTGTTTTATAGGCAGTGGATACCTGCTTCACTGCCATTGCAGGAGTTTTGCCTGTCAGATACTCGATCGATATCGGTACACCGATATTCAATGATTGTAGATACTTATACAGACTTTCAATGACCTGCGTATTCTCCTGTGGTGTCACACTATTTCTATCGTCCATTTATATACACCTTCTTTGCTATTTTCAACCAGTTATCTTTGTACAGAGCCTTTGAGCGTTCAAACCAGTGGGAGCAGGCCATTGGATGAACCTTTCCAAAATTCAATCTTTTGTCAGTCTTGACCTTTGTTTCTCCTCGCCTAGCCCAAGGACGATGTGTTATCTTTCCGATCATCACGTACCCATAGTATAAAAACCTGGAGTACGGTGTGTTATAGATGATAAAGTCATCATCGTTCTGGATGCTGTTCGTGATGGAGTTCTTCAGATACCCGCTCTGCATCGGCACGAATTTCTCTGTATCCTTGACGATCTCACTTTTCAGGAGACGCCTGGCTCTTTTTGTCTGGCTGTTCAGTCTTGCTTTTACTTTAGCCTCATTGAATTCAAATCTACTCATTTGCGATGATCTCCAGAAAATCAGGCTCATCACTTACCGGATTGACCTCGCCGACGCTATTTACGGTATATTCATGACCTTTATATACGATAAGGTCCACATCCGGGCGTAGGGTGAAGAATGCTTCTGTATCCTCCATTGAATCAAACACCAGTGGTTCCTTGTATGTGCGCTTCTTAGCTCCTTCAAAGGCTACCAGATCATTCATGTCTATAACGATCAAAAGATCACCGGCAGGCTGGATGCCTTTCAGCGATTGCTTCATTCCATATGCAGCGTCTGCACACACATGATTGACCGTCGTGGTCTGATACTTTGCCTCGCCATCTAGCTCATCCACCTTGTTTCTGATGAGTATCCTATGAGGTCGGATAAATCTAGGTGAACGTATCATAAGCACATCGTCAACAGGCCTGCCTGCCGCAGCTGATTCCTTAATTCTGTGACCATCATTGGTGATAACGGAACATTATTGAACATAGGTACCTGTTTTCCTTTCATCTGATAGTTGAATCCTTTCGTTGTTACTGCTGCTATATTGAAATCGGAATTACCATTCAAAGCGGCTTTTCCGCCGTTCTCAGCGATGAAGTCTACCTGTATCGTAATGATATCGCTGAAATCGATATCATACTCTGACAGCTTCCTGACCTTCCAATACGGAATGTTGTTCTTGATATACGAATCGATCAGCCGGCATACACCAGGCTCCAGCTGACCGAATTCATATTCATCAAGAGAACCACCGCAATTCCGATACTGCGGATATGTGATCATGGTTACCTCCTGTTATACTTCCTCTACGAGATAGATGCGGCCATTCGTCAACCCCTTGATAGCTGTAATACCTTCGCCAAGAGCTGCCTTTTCCGCTTCCTCTGTAAGTGTTCCATCTGCAGCAGTATACTTCACAGTAGATGCATTCTTGACACGGTATGTCTTCCCTGTCTCTAATCCTGTGATCGTTTTATCTCCTGCAGTACCAAGGCTGCCCTTTGCTAATTTCACTACACTTACCGGAGCAGAGACCTTCACCTTGCGGAAGACGCCAGCTTTCTTACTGTTCTTCAGCACGATACCTGCCAGCATTTCGACTTCACCAGTCTTTACAGCTCCCGGTGCCTTCATATCCGGAAGATAGGTTTTGATGAGCTTTTCTCCCTTCGGACTAATGCCGTGGCAGGCGTCCAGACCGATCTTGACAGCATAGATAGAGGTTTCTCCGGATGTGTCTGTAGCTACGCACGGAACAGTGGTCAAACCGTCATAATACTCACCCATATCTACCATAGGGATGCCGTCATAGTTGTTAACCTTGCGGCCGAAAGCGTCTTCTGTCTGCGTAAAATATTTCAGTTCACGAGCGACTGCGCTCATGATCGTTTTCATACGGCGGTTCATGAGCAACATGTCTGGACGTCCATCCAATGTCCCCAGCCACTGGTCCAGCTCAAACACGAATTTATTGCTGTTTGCTGCAATCTTCGTTTCGTCTGATAGGTCGATAGCTGCTGTAGGGATGTATTCTGTACTCGTTCCCTTCACCAATTTTTCCAATCCGTCAAAATCAGTTTCCTCGTTTGTAGAATCAGCATTGATGAAATCGTAGTGAAACTTGTTTGAAGCTGCTTTCGTCTTCTGCTGTAACTGAAATGCGATTTCAGATTTTGCAGCCGTATCCTCAAGTACACGGTCTACCTGGAAGCTACCACCGAAGATCTTGATATCAGCATTCTTCTTAGTTTTCAGGGCCTCACCCGGCTTATACTCTTCGTTTAATTTACGTCCTTCTGCCGTGGATGGAGTAAGCAGCTGCATGTACCCGTATGTCATCGTACTGCCACCGGTACCCGGTGATACTGCGTTATCAAAAATCAATTTGTCTAAAAGAAAAGAGTCCCGGCGGAACTCGTCTACGACCATCTGGTCTACTTTGTCGGCCATACCGACCTTTGCCTGCGCTAATGTTAATGGCATCTATTCATCACTCCTATTCTTTGCCATAGTGATCGTCAAGGGCAGATTCCCAAGTCGATTCTTTTGTTTCTGGTTTATTTTCATGATTTCCTCCGAGATTCACGTTCTGCGGACCATCATCTTCAAAGAGAAAACCGTTGTCTTTTTTGATGTTTTCCAGTTGTTCTTTCAATCCGGTGACTGTGCCATCCTCATTCAGTTTGACGATGTCAGTATCCAGAAAAGCCATCAGTGCTTTTTCACTCTTTGGCTTCGCATCCGCAATCGCCAGCTTGATAGCAGCTGCTTTTTTAGCAGATGTAAGGTCATCCTGGTACTTCTTTTCCCAGTTCTTTACATCCTGCTGCAGCTTCGCTACATCCACACCATCGAATTTTTTGACAGTGTCGGATAGCTCTGTGATCTTTGTGTCTTTGACTTTAATTTCATCGTCGTATTTAGATTTTGATACGTATTCTCCACTAGCTAGATTTGCAAGTTTTACTTTGTCATTGCCTTTTAGCTTTGCTTCAACTTGAGTATACAGATCATCACCTAAAAATTCTTTTAAAAATTCCATTGTTTCCTCCTGTGTTTTTTATATCCGGTTCTCTCCGGGAATAGGCTGGCAGTTTTATATCTCTTGCCATTGAGTGATGATGCAGTTTATATGACATGCTCAGGTCATTGTAAATGTGGTCCGAAATAGGGCAGCTTCCGCCTTGGAGGATCATTCATATAGCTGAGACGTTCTTCCGTCTTGCGGCCACAAAAAATGCAGGTATCATATTCACATATGACCCTGCATCCTTTATCATAATAGATTCGCTGCTTCGTGATATATGCATGTTTACACATTATCTCACCCTCTTCCAGGTATTAAAAAAGCACCCGCTATGAGTGCTAATCTTCATCGTATAATAATTCCGGTAAATCTGTGTCCTCTATTTCTGCTTTCTCATATTGAAATCCATGATCACCCTTTACTGGTATAGTGTGTAGTAAAGACCCGGTCCATACAGTTTCCGGAATACCTTGCGGGAAGGCAGAACAAATAGGCTTCATATTTCCCATTTCTTTGAAATGTTTACAATCCATGCAAATTGCACATGTTACACAAGAGACATGATAATCGCTATGCCTTACACCTTTTTTATCTGTCCAGATCATTCCGCATCCTCCTCAAACGAATAAAGCAATCCGTATTTCTTTGCAAGACGGTTCATAACATTATTTTGTACAACTCTATCCATTCTATTTTTATCGTCTTTCCAGTCTGGATATTTATTTTTATATGCCTTAAGATATTTCAAATAGAGCTGCTCATGCTCCTTCTGAAACACCGTGAAATCAGGAAGCTGAGTGATTTTATCATTATTACGAAGAACATAAGAACCTTTATTGATAGCTGCACGCAATTCTTGTAGTTTCCAATCCTTCAACATATAGATGTCATGTGGAGAGAATGTCGTATTTTGAGGATGATTATGTGTTACTATCGCCCCTTTCATTTTATTCAATTCCTCTATAGTGAATTCAACTTCGTGTTTTTCTCCATCTTTTTTGAAGATGACATTTCCCTTTTGATCGTATGCTATCGCTGATTCAAATTGATTTTTAGATATTGCTGATTCGGCTTCCCTTATCTTCATTTTAACACTTTTATCATCAGTTGCATAAAATTCTTTTAGCTTCGTTCTCCGCTGCGATCTTACATCCTCGATCATCTCTCTAGCGTAATTACGTTTCATGTCCGGATGTGCTTTTAGGAAGTCTGCTTGGCGTTTCTGCCATTCCCTGACTTTCCTTGCTTCTCTGGTGTTGTCTACACCTCCAGCCTTATTCACGGCCTGCCTGCGCTTCCATTCACGGATCTTACGTTCGTTGTAACGCTGTTCCTGGTCAAGTTCATATCTGGCATCGTTTTCAGCACTGCTGTAATGCTCAAATGGCATATTAGATAATCCTTCAAAGTATGGAAAGAAGCTATGTCTGCAATTCCATCCTCCAAGCCCTGCTCCGGTACCATACCCGGTGGCTTGTTCAAAATTCTGATAGTTCTTGTATTTCTTTTTCCACCAGAACACTTTCCCTTGCCATGCTGCGTGCTCTGGCCGTGCTCCTACATGTGATGTCGTAGCAACCAGATTCCCTCCCAGATCGTCGAAGTTCTTTTCCTGACACTTACAAGCGGTCTGATTGACACCGGAACGTATTGCATTGCGTATCACGCTGTCCGGCCGTCTGTGTGTACCACTTTGGTAATCGATCCACTGCAATCCAGTTTTGGCTACTTTATCAACAGCAAAGCCTACAGCTTCCTGCTGGCTGAAAGCGCCACTCTGTATCCCAAGATATGTCTGATCGAGCGAAGATATGAGCAGCTTCCTCGCTGTCTTTGCTGTGGTCTTACAGATATTACGGATCTCTCCATTCGTAGCATCGATGCCTTTCAGAATGAGCTTGCTGAGATTGGCTTTATCATATCTGAATGTATTGATAAGCTTTCTCTCATATGCCTCTTTGAATATCAGGTTATCCGACTCAACCGCCTCATATGCTGCACTGGATATGATTTCTGAAACACGCTGTTCACTGATTTTCAGTATATCAGCGATCTGCTTCTTGATTTCAGAATCATGCAATCCAAGTGCCTTCGCACGATTCAACTGATACTGTGCAGTGCTCGTCGTTTCATACTTATTTTCGTGTATCCGTCTGGCGATGTCTTCCAGTAAACTCGTTTCCAGATCAGCGAATAAGACTTCAATCTCATCAGAACAATGTGCAAGATAATATGGATCCAGCATCAGTCGTCCTCATAGGTAATGCCCTTTTCCTTATTCGCTGATTTCAGTATCTCCTTTGCCTGACTCTCTGTTTCACCAAGCCATTTTACACGCCATTCCCATTCCAGCATGATACCTGCGCTCACCAGCTGCATGTCCATGAGTTTTTCTGCCTCTTCATCATTGAACATCGTATTGTCGAATTTCACAGTGATCTTAGCATCAGGGTTTACAGACTTGCCACACAATTCCCTTCCAATAGTGAGAATCGAACGTGTCATTTCAGTCAAGACATCCTGTATCACCACACGCTGCTTCCATACACTTTCTGTCAGATCCTTGCTGCTTGCCTTGACCTCGGTAGCCGTTGCCATCGTTTGTATACTGAATTGATACTTGTTCTGACCAAACCCTACCTTTGAAGAGAGCAGGTTCAGTGCAAACTGGATACCGTTCTTATTTTCTTCCACACGTAGGGATGGATTGTATTCCTGGAAGAATCTATCTGCCGTTGGCATCTGCTGTCCAACATTCACGAACATGCTCTGTTCGATAGCTTCGCCGGCCATCGGTTTCTTGTTGATAATAGGCTTTCCATCACTATCCAGCTTCGGCTTACCATCATCCCCCATCACCGGCACGTCCTCTGTACTGATGACATCCTGACTCATGAACACCTTCTTGCGTCCTAAAATGAAATCTGTATACATGTTATCATAGGCAATATCACATGCCTGAAGCTGATCTGTCGCATTTGCAAATACGGATATCCCCATCGGTGTCGTTTCCAGGATATTATTTTCGATGTTTGGCGTCAATATGAAGAAAGGCTTCGCAGGAAGGATATACCACAGTGCTTCACCTTTTGGATTGGAGCTGACCGGTTCATATGAATCGCCGCTTTTCAGATAGTAATGATTTTCCACCCTGTAACGGCCATCATCCAACTGCAGCATGACCTGCAGGTACATATAAGACTTCCCTGATATCTGCTTGCTGCTGGCGAATGCACATTCTGTAATATCGTCACCATCCCACGATAATGGAATAATACAACAGGCTTCCTTGATACAGTTGATTTTTACACTTTCTGCTGTCAGCTTCCCTTTCCGCACTTTTGCTTTGTGAGGCACAAGGATGAATGCAGCTGTTCCCAGAGCGTACTCTTTTTCTACAGTCTTATTACCATTCTTCCAGAATTTAGACAATCCAAAAACGCCACCTGCCTGTTCGTTTTCATCGCCGGTGACGAATTTCTGAGATTCATTTATTTTATTATCTTTGCTGTCATCTTTCCCATCCGTGCCGACATCCATCGTCTCATCGATGATCACCGTAGTCTTATCATTCAGAAGGAGATTGGCCCAGTCCTCGCATACCTTTTTAGCCATCTTCAGGGATTTTCGTTTCATCGTCATCAATTCTTTTTCAATGTTTGTTACTTTATACTGGTGGAATTTTGGCACATATCCCTGCCACCACTGTTTCCAGTATTCGATGTTACCATAATATTGCTGTAATTCTTCCGGTATCTCATGACCGAGGTCCTTCAGAACCTCATAAACGTTCTTCATAGCATCCCTCCTATCTGAATGCGGTAATGTAATCCATGAAAAAGCTCCAGCTGTAGAAATGTGCATCGAAGCTATCGACATCAGTCGTAAAATCATCCAAGATAGCATCCTCATCCTTTTTCTCATCGTAAAGGACCGTAGCCAGCGCTTCGGAGACTGTCGGTACATTCCGGAACAGCATACGCTTCTGACCAAGTAGCAGATTATAGACAAGTATCCTGTCTTTTCCTTCTACCTTTTTGCAATCCCATACGACCGTCGTATAACCGGCTCGCTGTACATATCCCCGGATACTGTTCAGGATGACCTGTTCCGCATTATCAACGAATATATAAGCTGGATAATACCCCTCCAGGATGCAAAGCTGTATCATTTCCACACATGCACGGCAGATACTTACCGTATCGATCGTACCTTTTGCATGAACGATTTTCTTTTCCAGAAAAGTACAGATCGAACTGTAAGCCGGCGCTATCCCTGTAGCTGCGAGCGTGGAATGAGATTTCGTACCTCCGATATCCAGTCCAATGTTGACCATCTGAAAAAAAGGAAGTATCTCTACTTCCCAGAGTTTTGGATTATCCGCATATGGTTTGAATATCAGTCCTTCAGCATTGCACCACTCTCCAAGGATATACCGGTTATACTCTACAGTGCCGAAATACTCCTTTTTCAGTTCTTCTCTCACTTCATCAGGTAGGAATGGATTATCGTCCAGCTTATACTGCTGGCAGTACACATCAGCATCACTGTCAATGAATAGTTTCAGCCAGTGCTTTGGGTGCTGTGGGTTTCCGGTGCCATCAAACAGGCTATATCCAGTCCTCAATCGTGATTTCAGCAGCTGAAAGACTTCTTTGTTCCAGTCTACTGTTTCGTCACCATAACAATATTTCAATGTGGATCCACGCAGCCTTGCGACAGAGCTTATCTTCTCAGCACCCAATACGTAAGCATCCTCACCGAACAGATGGACCTTATTGGTTCCCTTCCGGATATCTCCTACTAAGTCAGGCCCCCAGTATTCACGCATCGGCTCCAGCACGTTACGTTCGACTGTTTGCTGTGTTACACCTATCAGAGCATTCAACCCTTCTTTTCCGTGGCGTTCCCGCAGCCTTTGTGGTATCAGATAGGTGAAGTCAAGGTACGTCTTGCCGGTACCAGTGGCTCCTATCTTGAAGTTCCAGCGATGGTTCCCTTCACGAATGAATTCAGCCTGCTTTTCGCTCAGCATCTCGTTGCATCTCCTCCAGGATCTTATCTACTTTTGAAAGCTGTTCATCATCGCCTTTTGATATGGTAAGTTTATCCGTCTGTGCCTGTATCTGTGCAAGCTGTGCTTTCTGAATCTCACTGGCAGTGTCCCAGTTCTTATGCAGCAACTCGTCGTATTCTTTGACAAGTCTTAACAATGTTCCGATTGCTCTGGATTGAGCTGACATGAAATTCGCATGTTTATCCCATGCCTGCTGTACTTCCCATTTTTCACCTATGACATTTCCATCCTTGTACTCTATCTTCTCTTTGGTCTTATCTTCTTGATTTTTAACATACATCAACTTCTGGGCACGCACAATGGCAATGTATTGCAACTGGATGTTGTCCCATAGAAGATCAAGAGGATCGTCACCGTGGATTTCATCCATGATCGCCATCGTTTCTTCCGGCAGCCATTTCGTAAAAAAACCATGCTTCTCTGCATGGCGGTTACCTGGTGGTCCAGTAGCATTCTTGTTACCTGGCTGGCCTCCTCGTTTTTTCCGAACGTTCGCATCTTTTTTATCCGAACGCTCGCTATCCCATTTGTGGGTGGACTTCCAACGCCGAACAGTCCCTTCTGGCAGATCCAGCTGCTTTGCTATATCGATCAATTTCATACCGTCAAGATACATCTGCTTGGCTGGTTCAATACGCTCATCCGGTTTCTTCGGCATCCTATCACACTCCTTTCTGGGGAAAAGAAAACACTCGGTTAGGAGTGTTTATTCATTTTGCTTTATTTATAACCCTAATTTTGCTTTAAGTAAATATAAAAATGATCTAGATAAAATATCGTCTACTGCCTCATTATTTTCAAAATATTTATTTATCTTTCTTTTTTCACTTGCATACTGCTTTTCATATTCATTTAATAGATGCATATAATTATCTCTAAATTCTT
>OGFC01001032.1_pt1 | contig 19089 bp, 12 predicted proteins | sample 1570841 | NCBI WGS metagenome assembly OGFC01 (sample SAMEA2582137, study PRJEB24529) | metagenome | biome: Human gut stool | place: China | collected 2011 | reverse complement strand
TACTTAAACAAATATAAGATTTAACATTTTCATTTCCAAAGAAAATATCTAAATAACATTCTATTCGACATTTTCTTAGTCATTTTGCTTTTTATTTATAACTTTGGGGCAACATAAATATAATAATAATCCACGGAGATGAACGAACAGATAAAACAAATAGCAGAACGCCTGGCAGGACTTCGGGATGCACTGGAAATCAGCCCCGAAGAAATGGCTAAGGTATGCAACTTGACCACCGAGCAATATTTGCAGATGGAAAGTGGCACAGTTGATATTTCAGTTAGCATATTGCATCAGATATCACAAGCCTACGGAGTGGAACTCACCACCCTGATGTTTGGCGACGAGCCCAAAATGAGCTCTTATTTCATCACACGCAAAGGCAAAGGTATCGCTGTAGAGCGTACAAAAGCCTACAAGTATCAATCGTTGGCTGCTGGTTTTGCCGGACGTAAAGCCGATCCATTTATGGTCACCGTTCATCCCAAACCCGAAGAAGAGCCCATCTATCTGAACTCGCACCCGGGACAGGAATACAATCTCGTATTAAAAGGCCGCATGCTCCTGCAGATCAATAATAAAGAATTGATCCTCGAAGAAGGCGACAGTATATATTTCAACTCCGAGTTGCCACACGGCATGAAAGCTCTGGACGGAGAAAAGGTCAGTTTTCTGGCTATAATACTTTAAAAAGAACAATTTAATTATGTTAGAAAGATTCTTAGATCAGACGACTTTCGCGTCGCAGGAAGATTTTATCAATAACTTCAAAATAAAAGTACCCGAGAATTTCAACTTCGGATACGATGTAGTAGATACATGGGCTGCAGAAGAGCCGAATAAAAAAGCATTATGCTGGACAAATGATCAGGGTGAACATATCGACTTCACATTTGCTGACCTGAAAAAATATACCGATCAGACCGCTTCTTACTTCCAGTCGCTGGGTATCGGTCGGGGTGATATGGTGATGCTGATTTTGAAACGTCGCTATGAGTTCTGGTTCTCGATCATTGCATTGCATAAACTGGGAGCGGTTGTTATTCCGGCTACTCACCTTTTAACAAAGAAAGATATTATTTACCGTAATAATGCCGCCGATATCAAGATGATCGTTTGTGCCGGGGAAGAGGTTATCACCAAACATATTGTTGATGCCCTACCGGAATCACCGAGTATCAAGACATTGGTTTCCGTTGGCCCGGAGATACCGGAAGGATTCGAAGATTTCCACAAGGGAATAGCGGATGCGTCTCCGTTCGTTCGTCCGTCCCATCCGAATAGCAACGATGATATTTCACTGATGTATTTTACCTCAGGAACGACCGGTAACCCCAAAATGGTTGCACACGATTTCACTTATCCTTTAGGACATATCGTAACAGGTAGTTTCTGGCATAACTTGCATCGCGACAGTCTGCATCTGACCATTGCCGATACAGGTTGGGGAAAAGCTGTCTGGGGAAAATTGTACGGACAATGGATTGCGGGAGCTACCGTATTCGTTTACGACCATGAGAAGTTCACGCCGGCCGACATGTTGCAGATGATCCAGGATTATCGCATCACTTCTTTGTGTGCACCTCCTACGATCTTCCGCTTTCTGATCCGCGAAGACATGACAAAGTACGATCTGTCTTCCCTGCAATATTGTACGATTGCCGGCGAAGCGCTGAACCCTGCTGTGTTCGATGCTTTCTATAAACTAACCGGTATCAAGCTGATGGAAGGATTCGGACAGACGGAAACAACACTTACAGTTGCCACCTTCCCCTGGATGGAACCGAAGCCCGGCTCTATGGGTGTTCCCAACCCACAATATGATGTAGACCTGATCCGTCCTGACGGAAGCCGTGCAGAAGACGGTGAACAAGGACAGATCGTAATCCATACAACCAACAAGAAACCGATAGGCCTGTTCAAGGAATACTACCGTGATGCCGAACTGACTCACGAAGCCTGGCACGACGGCATGTATTATACCGGTGACGTAGCCTGGCGTGATGAAGACGGCTACTTGTGGTTTGTGGGACGTGCCGACGATGTGATCAAGAGTTCCGGTTACCGTATCGGCCCGTTCGAGGTGGAAAGTGCCCTGATGACACACCCCGCCGTTGTAGAATGCGCTATCACCGGTGTGCCTGACGAGATACGCGGTCAGGTAGTCAAAGCTACGATCGTGCTGGCAAAAGATTATAAAGACAGGGCAGGCGAAGCTCTTATCAAAGAGTTGCAGGATCATGTAAAACGTGTCACTGCCCCCTATAAATATCCCCGCGTGGTAGAATTCGTAGATGAACTACCCAAGACAATCAGCGGAAAAATCCGCCGTGTGGAAATACGCGACAAGGATAATAAATAAGATAATATCATTCCTTTATACAAGCTGCGTTTCCCTGTTATACAAAGAGACGCAGCTTTCTATTCTTAAAGAACATGAAAATGGCATATCAGTTTACACGAATAGCTGTAAAGATCGGCAGCAACGTCTTAACAAGAAAAGACGGTTCATTAGACGTCACCCGCATGTCGGCCCTGGTCGACCAGGTTGCCGAACTTCATCAACATGGTGTAGAGGTCGTTCTGATCTCATCAGGTGCGGTAGCATCGGGACGCAGTGAGGTGAAACCCGGCAGGAAGCTCGATCCGGTTTCAGCCCGTCAGCTTTATTCGGCAGTGGGACAGGCTAAACTGATAAACCGTTATTTCGAGTTATTCCGTGAGCATAAGATTGCCTGTGGCCAGGTGCTCACGACAAAGGAGAACTTCGGTAGCCGCACGCATTATCTCAACCAGAAGCATTGTATGGAAGTGATGCTTGAGAATAATGTGATACCGATCGTCAATGAGAACGATACGATCTCCGTAACCGAACTGATGTTTACGGATAATGACGAGCTGTCCGGCCTGATCGCAACAATGATGGGGATGGACGCGCTTATTATCCTAAGTAATATCGACGGTATTTACAATGGCAATCCTTCCGATCCGGCAGCAACGGTGATCCGCGAGATCGACGGCGGAAAACAGGATCTGTCGGAATACGTACAAACCAGCAAGTCATCATTTGGCAGGGGCGGTATGCTCACCAAATGCAGTATCGCACAGAAAGTAGCCGACGAAGGAATCACCGTCATCATCGGTAACGGAAAGAAGGAGAACATTCTGCCCCGGCTACTGGTTAAGGGAAGTACGGAAATTTGCACCCGGTTTATTCCTGCTGCCAAACCCGTGAGTAGCGTTAAGAAATGGATCGCCCACTCCGAAGGTTTCGCCAAAGGAGAGATACATATCAACAAAGGGACGGAAGAAGCGTTGACTGGCCCTCGGGCTACAAGCCTGCTATTAGTGGGCGTGACAGCCATCATAGGTGAGTTCGAGAAGAACGACATTGTAAAGATAGTCGGCGAAGACGGTATTCAGATAGGCGTTGGCTGTGCCGGATACGATAGCCGGGAAGCAGTGACCCTGATCGGGCAACGGGACATCAAGCCGCTGGTACATTATGATTATCTGTATTTGGACTAGACAGAGACTATTGCTTCCGAAGGAAAAGTTAGAACCAGTTAATAAGAAAAGAATATGGCAATCAACCATCTATTACAACAAAGTGTTACTGCTTCGCGTCAGCTTATCACACTGAGCGATGAAGCTAGAAATAGCATCCTGACCGATACGGCCAACGAGCTACTAAAGCAACAGGCGGAAGTACTTGCCGCCAACGAGAAAGACCTGGCCCGTATGGATCCTGCTAATCCCAAATACGACCGTCTGAAGCTAACAGCCGACCGTTTGGAAGGTATCGCCGGGGATATGAAGAATGTAGCAACACTCCCCTCACCGCTGGGCAAGGTTCTGAGTGAGTTAACCCGTCCGAACGGCATGGTGATCTGCAAAGTATCTGTACCTTTCGGAGTAATAGGTGTGATCTATGAAGCACGTCCGAACGTGACATTCGACGTATTCTCTCTTTGTTTCAAAAGTGGAAACGCCTGTGTGTTGAAAGGTGGTTCAGATGCGGACGATTCCAACCGGGCATTGGTCGGGATTATCCACCAAGTGCTGGAACGTCATGGCGTTAACCCGGCTGTTTGTTGCCTCTTGCCTCCTGACCGGGAAGCTACGACCGAGCTGTTAAATGCCGTCGGACTGGTAGACCTGATCATTCCACGCGGTAGTAGTTCGCTGATCAACTTCGTACGCGACAATGCCCGCGTTCCGGTGATCGAGACGGGAGCCGGGATTTGCCATACCTACTTCGATAAGGAAGGAGATAAGGAGAAAGGGCAAGCCATCGTAAACAATGCAAAGACGCGCCGTGTCAGCGTGTGTAACGCTTTGGACTGTCTGATTATCCATCAAGACCGTCTCGGCGACCTGCCTTATATCTGCAATAAGTTAAAAGACAGCCATGTAATCATATACGCCGACCAACCGGCATTCGACTCTCTGGCCGGTTCTTATCCATCGGAACTGCTTCAACCGGCTACGGAAGACAGCTTCGGTACCGAGTTCCTCGACTATAAGATGAGCATCCGCACGGTTGCCAGTCTCAACGAGGCACTGGAGCACATCACCCGATACAGTTCGAAACATAGCGAAAGTATCGTAAGCGAGTCGGAAGAAATCGTATCTTTGTTCCAGCAACTAGTAGATGCCGCCTGTGTTTACAGCAATGTGTCGACGGCTTTCACCGATGGAGCCCAGTTCGGCTTCGGGGCGGAGATCGGTATCAGTACACAGAAACTGCATGCACGCGGGCCGATGGCATTACCGGAACTGACTACCTATAAGTATATTATCGAAGGAGACGGACAGGTCAGGAAATAGACCTGTCCCAGCCACAATGAGTATAGTGTAAGTTACCAACTGTACCAGATCGTTCGGTTTTTATTCCAATGCAGAACGATTAATACCATAATTAACATGGTATCCCGCATTCTATCCATATATTTGTCAGTGCTATATTGAAAACACTGACAAACTTATGGATTATTATATACCGAGAACTCACAAATATCTCCGGAAATTTGCTGTTTACAGCTGTATGCTGGTCTCCACTTACCACCTGGGATATGGTGCAGAACACGCCTCACCGGAATCAGGAGACACACTCTCTTTTCATCTTCCTAACGTGATTGTCACTGCCATTGAAAGCAAAGGAATGGAAAGTTCTTCGCTGCTACCATCATCGGCAATCGAACATGTACAACCCTTCAGTGCCGCCGATCTGATGCAGCTTCTGCCGGGAGGGCTGACAGGCAACCCCGGCTTCAACCAGGCTCAATATTTCACGATCAGGGAGATCACACTGACAAACGGATTGAATAAGACCAATGCCGCTCAGGCCGAAGGAACACAGATCGTGCTCGACGGATCACCATTACATTATAATGCCTGGATCGGCAGCCCGTTCGACGGGTCAGACACCCGCTTCCTGTCGATGAATGAAGTGGAACAGGCCGAAGTCATACGCGGCATACCTTCAGCCCGCTACGGTAACCTAACCAACGGGATGCTAAAGCTCAAGACACATCGTGGCGAGATGCCTTTGACTGTCGGCATACGTTACAATCCGAAGATGAAGCAATACACAGCAGGGAAAGGTTTCGTTCTCTCTCCGTCCGGGCATACGATCAATCTGCTGGCCGACTATACGGCTCAAGGAGATTTCCATACCGGAGGCTTCCGGCTGGCCAATACATATCACTGGCTGGCAGGCGGTCGACCGCTGATCGCCCGGTTCGATTATACCGCGAGGATAGGCTCTGAAAAGAACTACATCAGCGAAGAGGAACACAGCAGACAGCAACTGCAAAACCACCGCCTTTCCCTATCCGGGGAATGGAAGCCCGGACGGCAGCTTCTTGAAAATCTCTCACTCCGCATTGACCTGTCAGCATCAAAGACCCAATCGGATAAGTACAACGTACCTTCTTCCAAACAAGCCTACAGCGGATCGACCGTCACAGGCGAAAGCGTAGCGCTGGTGCTTCCCGACCGTTATATCTGCCGGACACAGAATGAAGGTCTACCACTATATGTAGATGCCGAGCTGCGTGCCACCACCCAACGCCCTTTACCACATCCCAAAAGCCGGGTGGAACTGAGTGCCGGCATCACCTGGCGTAGTGAAGGCAACCGAGGAAAAGGATTTCAGTTCGATCCCTTGCGGCCACCCTATGGTGCCTCACGCCCACGATCCTACAGAGAGATTCCTTTCATGCACAGCAGTGCCTTTTTCGCCGAAGCCCTTTTCCGCTGGCCTCGGACAATCATACAAGCCGGGATACGTTACCAGGCAATGGGATGCAACGGTTACGGCTGGATAGGAAGTACCGAACCCCGCGTCAACCTGTCGTGGACAGCCTTTTCTTCATCCGGCTGGCAACTACGGCTGAAAGCTGGCGCCGGCCGGATGGGATATATGCCAACCGTAGAGCAACTTTATCCCTCACCGGTTTACGACGACCGCATGGCCTTTTACTACAACGACCCGGAGAACGGCCACTCGCTCGCCGTAATCCACACCCACGCACCCAATGACAGAAAGAACACTGACTTGTGTCCGGTCATCAACCGAAAGCTGGAAACCGGCTTTATGTTGAAGACTCCTGCCGTCAGAGTCGACATGACAGGCTTTTATGAACGGAAGACAGGCGGCTTTGCCACTGTCACCGATTATGTGCCTTACAACTACCGCGAGTATGAATACCAGTACGATACCGGCCTCCGCCCCGAATACCGGGAAGGACAGGTCTGGGCGAGCCGGTGGCTTATGAGGAGCGCACCCGCTTTACCGCCATATTCCGCCCGATAAATGCACAGGTCACAACCAAATACGGGATAGAAATGACAGCCGACTTCGGCACCTTCCACCCCCTGCTTACTTCGCTGGTGGTAGACGGTCAATGGCTCCGTATCCGAAGGAAAAACAACTCACTGACCGGCTATACCGATATGAGTACCTCCTACGGCGATGCCTACCCGTATGTCGGCTTATACGACAAGCCGGTTTCTTCCAACGGCAATGAAGAGATAGCCGAGCAACTCAGCACCAACTTCCGCTTCATCACCCGCATTCCCCGTATCGGGCTGGTGACGACGCTCACCCTCCAAATGGTCTGGATACAACGTTCCCGGCGCTATTATAACGGAAGAAAAGAAACGGAAGTATGGCCCCTCTATTGGTACGGCACCGACGGCATACGCCATCCCTTCACCGAAGCTGAAAAAGCGAATCCCGACTTCTCCGAACTACTGTTGGAAAGCGACCCGGACGACTTCCTGCAGAACTCATATAAACCTTATGGGCTTATCAACCTCCGTGTCAGCAAAGAGTTCAGCCGATACGCCACACTGTCGTTCTTCGCCAACAATCTGGCCGACATGCGTCCGGTACGCTTGCAAGCCACCAGCGGACAGTATTACCGTCAGAACCCTTCTTCCTTCTTCGGTCTCGAACTACAAATAAAACTATAACAACACGATATGACTACATACTTACGACTCATCTGCCAACTGCTCAGCCTCCTGTTGCTCCTACCGGGATGTACGGAGAATACATTCAGTATCCGGACGATACACATTCAACTCGTACTGGAAGACAGCACCCTCGTACTCCCTCTCGGAGATATTCCGGTCACGCTTAAAAACCAGACACTAAGCAATACCTACACCGTGACGACTGATGCCGAAGGCCGTGCCGACCTCACCATCACACCCGGTTCCTGCACCATCAGTTTCAGCCATACGCTAACGAAGGGGCTGACAACCTACAACTACAACGGTGGATACGCCGACCTCTATGTAGAGCCCGGTAATGAAGATATCGATCTGGAGATACCCATCACCCTGAATGCCGTTCCGCAACTGGTGATAGACGAACTCTACTTCGGCGGTTGCCTGAAGCCCGATGGCAAGTCGACTTATACTACCGACCAGTACCTGACCATCGCCAACAACTCCTCCCGGACGCTCTACCTCGATGGACTCTGTATCGGACAGGCCGCCCCCTTCACCACTGCAAAGCCATCGAGCTGGATGAAGTACACCGACATGAAAGAGATCCCCCTCACGATGATGTGCTGGCAATTTCCCGGTAACGGCACCGACTATCCCCTACTGCCCGGAGAGCGGCAGATAGTGGCTACTAATGCGATCGACCACACCGCCGGAGAAGCAGGCATCCCCGCTTCACTGGATCTTTCGCACGTGGAATGGGCCTTCTGGAATGCGTCGTTACGCGACAGCAAGATCACAGCCGGCGTAAAGCCCCTCCGCCTCATATGGCATACCAGCGGTACGGCCTACGCCCTGACGGTAAGCGGCCCGACGGTATTGCTCTTCATGCCCCAAAGCGATATGGCAGCCTGGGTGGCCGATGCCGCCCATATACACAAAGAGCCGGAAAGCTCTTCCAAACTGCAATACCTGCACATCCCCGCCGAATGGGTGATCGATGTGGCCAACTATGTCTCGTCTCCCTCCCTGACCGTCAACAGTCGTCTTCCGTTCAACATAGATCCGGAGCCGGGCATAGCAGGCCCTTCCGGGCAGGGTAATGCCTGGCGGAGAGCCCATTGGGAAAAAGACGGGCAAATCATCTGGAAGACCGGAAGCGGCACCTACTACAACTTCAATGAAGAAGTACCCAGTTTAAAAGATATCTCCGAAACAAACTAATAAGCATCCTCTTGTCATGAAGATAAAACAACTATATCCCCTTCTCTTTGCCGGGCTCCTCTTTCTAACTGCGATACCGGCCACCACCGCGCAACATCAAAGCGGAACCATACGCCCGGACATCGGTAGCTACCGGCAGTTCAATCCCTGGGAACAATCGATCAACCCGGCCGGCATACAGCTGACCGAAGTCGACAGCCTGATGGAAATAACCATCGGACACAAGAACCTGCGCCCCGCCTTCTGCGCTACCGACCAACCGGACAGGCTGCTGTCTTACCGTGGAACCGTCGATGGCTACAAACGCCTGGGTGCGCTGCAACTCTCCGGCGGCCTTGGCTGGCAACAATACCGCTTGAAAGGACAAAGCTGGAACTTCCTCGAGCAACCCGGCTACCTCATCACGGCAGGCGACTCGCTCGCCAATCCCCGCCACTCCGAGCAATACAGCCTCTACGGGAAAGCCGCCTATGTCCTCTCCCCCCGCCTGCTGGCCGGACTGGCGATGTCCTATACTGCGACAGCGAATAAAGATGCCTCGCCCGAAAAGCGATATTCAGGCAGTGCACATACCGCTGTTCTTTCAGCCGGACTAGTCCGTTCCGGCCGGCAGGGACGTATCGGACTCTCCACCGGCTACACCCATCGTACGGAATTACTCACTTATGGAAGTACCTACAAAGAACGTCTCTATACCTACCCGCTAGGGTACTTTATTCCCATGCAGGAAATCAACGACGGAAACACCGGCATACTCCGCAGTTCAGCAGGCAACAGCAACATCTTCCGCAGCATAGGAAACGAATGGCAAGCTGCCGGGCAGGCAGAATGGCTGCAACCGGGATGGAGCTGGTTCAACGAGTTATATGCCAGCTTTGAACGCCGCCGCCTCAGTCCCGACGATTCCGAGAATATGCATGGCTGGAAAGAGCAATACCTCACCCTCGGCTACCGCAGCCGTCTTAGCATCGGCCACGGACGTTGGACGCATCTCGTCTCTCCCGCCCTGTTGTTGAAACGTACCCTGTCCGACCGCATCCTGCAACGTCCCGACCCGAATAACTTCAACGGAGCCTGGGTACGTTTTGGCCTGCTGCGTTTCGCTTCACGCCACACGGCAGACTTGTCCGTCAGCTACTGCCTGGCACGCGACTATACCCCCGACGGTGCCACGCAAGCCTGGCAACTCGCCATTGGATGGTCAGGCAACCGTGAAGAGATTTACAGTTACCCTTTCACTATCGCCCAGCTCACCGGCACTATCCATGCCGAAGCCGCCTTCGTGTGCCGTATGCCCCTTCCTCATACCGCCGGCCTGATGTTGCGCCCTTCCGTCACCCTCCTGACGGGCAATGGAACAGAGGAACGCATCACCCGTGAAGAGAACAATGCGGCAGTCGAAATAAAGGCCTACCGCAACTACGAGCGTGTCAGCTCCACCTTTGCCGCCCTCACCACCACCCGTCTCGGCTTCGGCCTGCAAGCAGAATACCGTCGTCCGTTGGCAGGCAGCGTAGACGGAGGTCTGCGTTTGCAAGCCTACCTGGAACGGATTGCAAAAAACCAAACTGATTATCAATTAGATAAAACAGGAGGAGGAGGCATGCTTGCCCTGATCGTATGGCTATGATCGCATCCCCCTCCTTTTCTGCGGCACCCTCAGCGCCCTTAGTGGGGCACCCTCAGCAAGGGCGATGGAGAACCCTCAGCAAGCTTGATGGGTCACCCGCAGCAAGGGCGCTGAGGGTACCGCAGAAATAATGAATATTCTAAAACACCGTATTAATATGAAACGAACGATCTGTTTATATCTCCCTATCTTGCTCCTTTTAGTGCTTGCGTGTACTCCCCGCAAGTCATCTGAAGAAGCCGAACGCTTCCTGCAAACCGCCCTCAGCCAGCAGAAAGGCATCCGGGCATCCGGTGAAGAAGAAATCACCCCTGTCGCCCTCTTCAATGCCGAACAGGAGTATCGCTTTACCCCGGTACAACGCCTGCAACTCAAACGTATCTTGCTGGCCAAAAGCTATCGCATCGATCGCGAAATGACGGACGGGCTCTGTGCCGAAGCCGAAGCAATCGCCCTCCAAACAGGCAACGACAGTCTGCTCTGCGTCACCCGCTGGGACATCTTCCGTTACCACCAGGCTATCCACGATACGACAGCCGCCCTTGACGTACTACAGCGACAGGCTCCCCTCGTGCGTACCTTTTATGGTGAAGAAAATCTGAAACCCTACTACTATGCCCTGGCCAATATGTACAACTATCATAACCGCCCGGCAATCTGTTTCCATTGGCTTCGCAAGGCACGCCCGGCAAAAGCGACCAAGCTTCACATATGGTACAACCAGATGGCCAATGCCTTGCTACGCTTCAATCGCAATGACGACGCACTGGCTTATGCCGATAGCAGCCTGGCCACCTGGGGCAATAACAAATCAGGAGCCTCCGGTTCCTGCCTCATAAAAGGACAAGCCCTGCGCAACCTCGGCCGCAGCACCGAAGCCATGCATTTATATGCCGTGACCGTTGCCACTATCGACAGTCTGTCCCTTACCCGCAAAAGTGGAAACTACAGCAACAACGAACTGTATATCTTCTACGACTACGCCTCCCTGCTGCAACAGGCCGGACGCTATCATGAAGCCATCCCCCTGCTTGCCCGCGTTGCAGCTGCCGACAGCCGCACCGATAAATATAAAAACACCTACTCCTATTACACAAGCGATATTGAAACCCCACCGATCAATGCCTCCCGCCTTCTCTCCCAATGCTATTACAGCCTCGGGCAGAAAGACCGTTCCATTGAATATGCCCGCCGTGCCGACTCCCTGCAGAACGCAACCAACGAAGTCCGCCGGAAGATTAACGAACAACGCATCGAAGAAATATACCGCAACAAACTGCTTAGCAGCCAATTAAGCTATCAGCAGGAAGCCACAGCCGCCGCCCGCCGGATGCAATATGTCCTGTCCGTTGTAGTAATCCTGTTGGCAGCCGCACTTGCAACTGCCGGTTTGTGGTGGCACAAACGCCGCCAACGCCTGCGCCAACTCTTCATCCTGATGGCAGAACGCCATGCCGACTGGCTCTCCATCCGCTCCCTTCTCTTGGAGCAACCCCACCCCGATCCGAAAAACATCCTTCCCGAAGAATACTTCTCCCGTACGGGAGATTCGCGAATCGCCCTCCCCTTATCTCTCCTCTCTTCTCCTCCTTTACCGGAGAGTGAAATAGCTTTTACCGCTGACACCGAAGGAGTCTACCGCCGTATCTTCCATCGTGTGCTCCGGATCATGGAGAACGAGCAGCCTTTTCTTGACCCGAAGTTCGACCTCATCGCCCTGTCGCGGTTGGCCGGAACGAATCGTACGCAGCTATCCACAGCCATCAACCAGCAGGCACAGACCTCCTTCAGCAACTGGCTGGCCGCCTATCGCGTGAACTACCTGATTCAACAGATCGACCTGCAACCCGATTGCTATATCGACGAAATCTATCCGCAGGCCGGCTTCGCTTCGCGCACGACCTTTTATCGCCAATTCCGGCAGGCAACTGGCCTCACGCCGAAGCAATATATGAAAGAAAGAACCAGAGGGTAAAGGCCGGTTGTACCATTTCGTCCATAATCCGTTCCAGATCATTCGTATCTCATGGGCTACGTTGATATTTTAGCTACTGTATTTATACCTTTGGGGAGAAAAATTAGCAAATACTACTGACTAGTCCCTCATAAGTTATGGATAACAAGACGAACAATTCTATCATAATGCAACGCTTATATCAGCGTGTTTTAATCGTCATGGACCAAGAGCAACCCTACCTCGATCCTCAGCTGAACCTTGGAAAGCTGGTACGTATTATCGGAACAAACCGTACGCTTCTCTCGACGACCATTAACAACCAGTCGAAGAGCAATTTCAACACTTGGCTTGCTTCCTACCGGGTAAACCATCTGCTTGAAGCACTCCGTAGTAACCCTGACAAAAGCTTCAAAGAACTCTATTCCGGCTCAGGATTTGCCTCACGTACATCCTTTTACCGCCAGTTTCGGCTTATCATGGGATGCAGTCCGCAGGAATACTTACGACAGTAAAATAGATTCACCTTGTACCATATCATTCGAAAGCAGTACCACTTCATCCATATCATTTAACACCTATTGTTTTTCACAGCTGCTATCGATACATTTGCTGTATGAGATTTTACAACAAATGTTTAAACAGGGTCAGTTAACCTTTCCTATACCGGGAAGAACGTGGCACTTTAAAACCTGACGTATTATGATGAACAAACTAAAAGGCTGGCTGGTCGATTTACCGATAGGCCGCAAAAAAGGAGGCAAGATCCTTATGTTAAACTCCGCCGGATCGGTAGACCTGGAGACTGTCTACACGGAGATGGGGAAAGAAATCACCGGAGTAAAGAAAGAAACAATCGTACATGTCGTGACCCTCTTTCTGCGTATAATCGCCGAACTCATCCTAAACGGGTATAGTGTCAATGTCGGACTTTTCCGTGCTGTGGCCCGCTTCAGCGGAATGATAGAAGGCGGCGTATGGAACCCTGAAAAGAACTCGGTGTATGTGGATTTCCAACAAGACAAACTGCTGCGTGATGCCATCCGCCAGACAAAGGTGATTGTAGAAAGCACCAAACCCGACAGTATGTATATTATTGAAGTGGAAGACCGCATAATCGGTATGGATCGCAACCGGATCACGCCGGGGCATAATGTCTTTGTACGTGGTGCCCGCCTGAAAGTTATCGGTACTGATGAGTCGGTGGGCGTTACCCTGACCCATACTGACGGTACGGTAAGTAAAATCGCAGCGGAAGATATCGTTATCAATAACCCTTCCGAATTGTTGCTGCTCCTCCCTGCTGACTTAAAAGACGGTATATATGAACTAAAGATAACAACTCAATACAGTAATGGCGGCACCAGTATGTTGAAACAACCCCGTTCCGTATCCTGCAACGTAGAGGTAGGCGACGGTGGTGGTGGCGGAGGTGACGACGACCGTCCGGTTATTGAATAAAGTGAAGTTAACCTGTATACTTTATATCCTTCTTCTCCTTTCCGTGACAACCCAGGCATCGCGGAAAGGAGACAGAAGTCAGGTCGACTCCGTTATGCGTCACGTGGTAGCCAATGCAGCCCTCTATGAACAGGCCGTTGCATCCTACGAAGCAGAAGTGTATGTGAAAGGGCTTACAACGGTACAGAAAAAGAACCTCCTCTTATATTTCGCCAACCTGGTCTTCCCTGTCGAGTCGAACCAGAAAGAGACTGCCTTCGAAATGGTAAGTGACTTCCGCTACGAGGCTCCTGGCAACTATCACCATGATATCCGCGCCATCAACAGCAACCGTCCCTTCCGAGCCCGGAAGCAGAAGGAAGTACTGTCGTTTATCAATCTCAATGTCTACTCGCCCACTATCTACGATAAGGGGATCATCATGCCTGTAGCCCGTGGAGCTTTCCGTTATTACAACTTCTATCTGGAAGGTACTGAGGATATAGCCGGCATCCGCATCTACCACATCCGTTTCAGTCCGAAGCAATGGAGCCAGAAGTTACTCGACGGGGAACTTTACATCATAGACAAGAGCTGGACGATAGACCGCATTGTGATAAACGGCCTCTCCACCCTCTCGGAATTTACCTTGCAGATGCGTTTCAGCCGCGACCGCCGTTACTTCCTGCTACCCGAAGAAGCCGATCTGAAAGCTCACTTCCATGCATTGGGTAACAAGCTGACGAACAGTTATCATGTAGCTTTCCGTTACAGGGCAGTCACCTGGACGGAGGAAGACAACGAGCCGCCACAACCAAAACCGCTCGACCGGACACGTTATTTCAGCCTTTCGTCAGACACGATACCGATAGTACGCGATACGGCCTATTGGCTGTCGAAACGCGATGCAGCCCCTACGCCCGAAGAGTTGAATGTATATCGGCTGCTCCCCGGTCAATCGTCTGCTACTACCGACAGCAACAGCTTCACCCCTTACCTGAAGATGACCGGGCGGCTGACCAACACCATGAACCTCGACTATAAGACTACCCGCGTGAAATACTCGGGCTTGCTCAACCCTTTCCAGCTGGGATATTCAGGTAGCAACGGCTTCACCTACCACCAGCGGATACGCATCAGCAAAACCTTCGCCCGCGACCGCCAGTTGCGTTTCCGTCCGGAACTGGGATATGTGTTCAAGCGGAGGCAGTTATTCTTTAAACTGGCGGCAGACTGGGAGTACCTTCCCAGCCGGATGGGGGTACTCAGCCTGATTGCTGCCAACGATAACCCAAGTTACCCGGCTGGCGTGATGGCAAAGATCGGGCAGCAATTACAAGACTCGGTATTCCAGCTGGCCGACGAAAGGCATAACAAGTTCCACCACTATTATGTGGACTTGCGCAACAGCATCGAACTGGCTAACGGACTGCGCCTGGAAGCCGGCCTTTCCCTTCACCGCCGGGTACCGACAACCGGAGGGGGAACCTTCCACGACTTCACACCGTCGGTAGGCCTCACCTATACGCCACGGCAGTACTACTGGATGGACGGTTACCGGAAAGAGTACCTTTACTCCCACTTCCCAACCTTCTCCATTGAGGTGGTACAGGCTATCCCGGGAGTAGGTCAAAGGGCTGGCAATTACGGCCGGGTAGAGACAGATATGCACCAAAGCATCCGCATAGGCTTGTCGCAACGACTCAACTACCACCTGAGCGGCTGGTTCTACTTCAATCGCCGGTCGCTCTACTTCTCCGACTTCCGCTACTTCGCCCGGCGTTATTTCCCCGAGTCGTGGGACGACCGTTTCGGGGGCGTGTTCAATCAGTTGAAGGGGGAATGGTACAACGTATCCGACAGTTACGTCCAGGGGCATCTGATGTTCGAAAGCCCGTTACTTCTGCTTCAACTCTTTAAGACCCGGCATGCACGCTATGTCGTGTCGGAACGCCTGTATCTCGGCCAGCTCTGGACACCGTCGCTTCCCTGCTACACGGAGCTGGGTTATGGGGTGGGTAGCGACCTATTCAATGTGGGAGTCTTTGCCGGCTTCGAGCAAGGACGGTATCGTAGCGTTGGTGTGAAGCTTACCTTTGAACTGTTCCAATAGGAGTCCAGGAGTACCAGATTGTTCAAAAGAAGTCCCGGATCATTCATACCTGCTCTTACCCCTTGTGTCTCTGCACTCCCTGTGATACATTTACCACTGAATTAATAGACACACACAGTATTAGTATGAGAATAAAGTACCCGAACATGTTATGGCGCCGGCTACCTGTATTGGTATTTGCCGCCCTTTCACTTCTTCAGTTACCCTGCTTTGCCTGGGATTTTGCAGAACATCGCAAGATTGGCGACCGCGCTATGAACCTGCTGCCTGCCCAATTGGTTAAATCCGGTATCTTCTCCACTGAAGAGGAAGCAGATAGAGCCTTGCTTTCTATCCTTAATATGTCGCACATGGAAGGGACGAATGCCTATGCCATGAACGAGCTGACCCAACTGCCTAATATTGTAACCTATGGTACGCTTTGCGGACTGGCGGGCGACCATGTCGAGAACCCGCTCTTGCTCGAAACCGGACTGCAGACCCACTTCTCTAAGACAAACCGGACACTGGCACTCGAATTTAAAGCCATGAACGAGTTCCTCACCGGCGCATCCAGCAAGGAGTTGCTCGACATCAACCTGGCTTACGGGCTGCTGGCTATCAAAGACCTTTCGCACTTCTATGCCTACGGGAAAGGAATGAACGAACACCTGCGCATGATAGACCCGGAGTTGATACGCCGCTTGCAGAAACCTTCTGAAGTGAATGAAGTCTTCTCCGAACTGAACCATCTGCCATCCCTCTCAAAGTATTTCTGCATACATATCTTTGCCGTCTATCTGGCCGAAGAGGCGGGCAAACAACTACACGCAGGTAACCGGACAAGTGCAAACGACCTGATGTTCTACGCCTCTCTCTACGAAGCCTTTGCCGAACACTTCCTGCAAGACTCGTTCGCTTCCGGCCATCAGATGGTGCGACGTGGCTTCTCGGCATCGGCCGTCTCCAACAACAAGAGTCTGCACGACTTCTATAACACGATCCCCGTACAAACAGCTAATATGAAAGGCGAAACCTGGTCGGCCTATGGCGACAAACGCTTGAATCAGAATGCCATGAGCTATAAGAATGCGGATGACTACCTAAATATCCGTGTCACAGAACATCATCCTTACTCACTGGATAAAGGCGACAGCTACGAACGTGAGACACAGGTGTTTTACCAGGTGGTGACGGCTACCTGCCAGTCGCTTACGGAAGTATGGGCTGCCTGGCACCAAGCCTCTTCAGGAGATACCCGTAACCTGCTCGATGAGCTTCCCGACAACGAGAAAGCGCTTCCCGACAACGAGAAAGCGCTTCCCGACTTCGTGTATGCAAACTTTCCTGTCGTGCGCCAGTTCCCCATCCCATTCGGAACAGACATAAATACACTGCCGATGAACGACCTCACGGACGAACGCAAAGAGGAATTGCAATTGATCGTACAGGAACCTTTCACCCGCAACTTCATCCGTTCGAGGGTAGCCAATTCCTTTATGTTTCTGATTGGGATGCCTATCCATGCACATCGCGAAGGGGTGATGGTATATGGTGCCCGCCTGAATGCCAGCATGTTCAATTGGCATAAATTCGGCAACGGGACAACAATGATTATGAAACCGGGGGATGTGGCACAATGGGTCAGCCCCACCATCTCCGGATATTATATGCATGCTCCTTCCGGCTCTTATATAATGAAAAACTGGAATGTCAAGGCGGGTGTGAACTATGCTGCCGACATCTTCGTTTCGCCCAACCGTTTCCTGGGTCTTTACGGGTACATGGAAATGGGTATCGACCGTCGTAACAATGAAACACGTTTCCTGGTGGCTCCGTCGGCCGGTATACAGCTGGGGTCGCTGATCGGACTGCATGAATTCAACATGCCGGGGTGGCTGCGTATTCCGTTGGGGATCATTCTCCCCCTTAAGTTCGCCGTAACCTGCAACAAAGTGAAGGGGCGCCCGGTAAAGTGGATCAGTAACATGGAAGTAGACATACTCTTTTAAGAATACTCAAATATTATACATCATGAAAGATTACAAACAACCTGTATGGTGGTGGCTGTCGCTCTGCATCCTTTTATGCATTGGGACTGCTTGCAAAGATGAAAATGAGACGGATGAACCATTATCAAGTACCTCCTACTACGAAGGTGAATTTCGTTTCGTCAACTTCCACAGGAAGATGGCACCGGGAGCCTATGAGTGTTACTTCACCAACCGAGAGGATAAATCGGAACTGGTAGTAGCGGCTATAGTCTATTCCGAAGAAGGGGAAGTGGTCTTTATCCCCGAGTCGCCTGTACGCACCGGCGATTATTATTTCAACCGGGCTGTCCTGGTGAAAAGCGACCGGCCGGCCAATGAAGCCGAAGTGGGACTCGATGTCCCCCTGGGGTGCGAGATGAGTATCACCCCTACAGCCTGCACATTGAAGGAAGAAACACCCGACCCTAACCTGGAATGTTATGGCTCGGGAACTAAAGACGATCCTTTCCGCATCTCCTCGTATGCCCATCTTCAAAACTTAATGAACCTGGTTAACTCAACGGAGGAGAATAATAAAAAGTATGGCGATAAATACTACATACAGACGGCGAACCTTTCGCTGAAGGTTCCCTGTGCCAACCTCAACGGCGGCTGGAACTCGATCGGCAACCACATAACAAGGCCGTTTGCCGGACACTATGACGGGCAAGGCTACAAGATCAAGAACATGACCGTCAAGCGCACGGGCGATATCGTGCCCCAGACTGCCGGATTGTTCGGCATTATCATTAACAGCAGTATCCGCAACGTGAAGCTGGAAAGTTCGACGATTGAGAGTGACTTTGCCGTAGCCGGCATGTTGGTCGGGGCAGTAGTGTCGACCGGCGACATGCGCCTGACCTCCGGACTGAGCAACTGCACGGTGTCGTCCGATTGTAAGATACAGGCACCCTACCTGGTGGGCGGACTGGTAGGCGGTGTTAATCAGAATGCACGTCTGGTGATGAGCAAATGCACGAATCACATGCCGGTAACGGCTCCCTACCTTTTTATAAGCAAAATATTCAGGACCCCTTTCTTTGCCTCGACCGTCACCCTCGAAGGATGCACGAATACGGCTGCGGTCACAGGACGGTCGGGGATCGTGGGCGGACTGATCGGCTCGGCCGATACCCTCATGGTAAATGATTGCAAGAACTCGGGGATGATCGATGGCGGCATCAACTCTATCGGTACCGGCGGATTGGTAGGCGGCGGACTGAACGTCATAACCAGCTTCAGCGAGAACCGC
>OGFC01001027.1_pt1 | contig 19170 bp, 15 predicted proteins | sample 1570841 | NCBI WGS metagenome assembly OGFC01 (sample SAMEA2582137, study PRJEB24529) | metagenome | biome: Human gut stool | place: China | collected 2011 | reverse complement strand
GACGGGGGCATTGTTTCGCACGATGATCAGTGATAACAGATAATTACCGACGACCTGCGGGGAGATTGCTGACAGGGGAATGTCCCATGCGGTCAACAGGTCTTCATAAAACTGTATTTGTGATTTCTGAAAAGAATCGAAGCACTGCTTTGTCAGGCGCTGATACAGCCATACCTCTTCCTCCGGAGAAAGAATGAAAAACCGATGCTCTTTGTGATGCAGCAGCGGATGCAAAAAGGCTTCGATTTTCCCCCTCCAATCCAGTGTGTCATCTGCCTGTGTCTGTTGCAGAAGCTGTAAAATCGACATTCGCTGTTCATCGATGATATCGATAATCAAATCGCCCAGCGTTGGATAAAAGGTATAGAAAAATGGCTTTGAAATTCCTGCCAGCTGTAAAATCTCCGGTAGCTTGACATTCTGAATGCCCTGCTTCAAATAAATTTCCAGACCAATGTTGTGCAGCTTCATTTTCAGGGCGGATCGCTCCTGCGAACTGTATGCCTTTCTGGACATATGCTTCCTCCTTTCCGTATCCCATTTGTTTGCTTTTGATTCATTCACGGGTGCTTTTATTATAGCATATTTGTCAGCATATGCCGGGCCTGCTGCCTGTTTTTTGAAATATACAGCCGTAATTTCTTCCTTCAGGAAAGAGGAAACTGCGCATTCCCAGCAAGCAAATGCAGGGCAGAGACTTAATATGGGCACTGTGAATATTGGCAGCTGTGCAAAGACGTGATTGCAAAATTGTGATAAAATAAAGAGACTTCGATTCATGACTCTGCGAATTGCGATAAGCTGCTATCTTGTGCAAGGCACCTGTGAGAGAAGCAGCCACTGTGTTTCCCTTGACTATAGAGAATAGGAAGCACAATGCAAATGAAAGCTGCAGGGAATCGGTATGAAAAATGAAGGACGTACAGATACTGTCTGTATACCAGAAGGAGGCAATGACATGGAACAGAAAAAACATGTGTATATGGCGATTGATTTGAAATCCTTTTATGCTTCTGTGGAATGCATCAGCAGGCAGCTGGATCCGTTGACTACCAATCTGGTTGTTGCGGATGCGGGGAAAACAGAGAAAACGATATGTCTGGCGGTGACACCCTCTCTGAAAAAATACGGTATATCCGGTAGGGCAAGGCTGTTTGAGGTTGTTCAAAAAGTAAAGGAAATCAATGCAGCGCGCAGACTGGCGGCACCGGGACATACGTTTTGCGCAGAGTCCTATGATGAGCATGCGCTGGAAACCGATCCAAAGCTTGCAATGACCTATATCGCAGCTCCTCCGCGCATGGCCTATTATCTAAAGCAGAGTACGAAAATCTATGAAATTTATCTGAACTACATCTCTGCGGATGATATCCATGTGTATTCGATCGATGAGGTTTTTCTGGATGTGACGAGCTATCTGAAAGCTTATCAGACAACCCCGCGACAGCTGGCGAAGCGCATCATTTCCGATATTCTGAAGGCTACCGGTATCACTGCGACTGCGGGTATCGGTACCAATCTGTATCTGTGCAAAATTGCGATGGACATTGTCGCAAAGCATATTCAGGCGGATCAGGATGGTGTACGGATTGCGCAGCTGGATGAAATGCGGTATCGCAGGCTGTTGTGGAATCACAGACCGCTGACAGATTTCTGGCGCATTGGCAAGGGCTATGCGAAAAAGCTGGAACAAATCGGTCTGTATACGATGGGAGACATTGCCAGATGCTCCCTTGGTACAGCACAGGATACGTACAACGAGGAACGCCTGTATCAGCTGTTCGGTGTGAATGCAGAGCTGCTGATCGATCATGCATGGGGATATGAGCCATGTACGATGGCAGATATCAAGGCATATCAGCCGGAGAATACAAGCATCGGCACCGGACAGGTGCTGAGCTGTCCCTATGATACGAAGAAAGCTAGACTGGTTGTTAAGGAAATGCTAGATTTGCTTGCTCTTTCTCTGGTTGATAAGGGACAGGTCTGTGATCAGATTGTGTTGACAATCGGCTATGATATCGAGAATTTGAAAACAGCTGCTCCCTATATAACGGAGGTCACAACTGATCGTTATGGAAGAAGGATACCAAAGCATGCCCATGGTACGGCGAATCTCAAACAGCATACGGCATCATCCAGATTGATGATCGATGAGGTGATGAAGCTCTTTGACAGAATTGTCAATCCGCATTTTACAGTGCGCAGAATCAATATTTCCGCAAATCATGTTGTGGATGAGACACAGGTACCGCGCAAGGCTGCGGTAGGTCAGCTGGAGCTGTTTGTGGATTATGATGCATTGCACCAGCAGGAAGAAAAAGAGCGCGTGCTGCTGAAAAAGGAGAAGGCTCTGCAGCAGGCTACCCTGCAGATTAAGAAAAAGTATGGAAAGAATGCCGTTTTAAAGGGCATGAATCTGGAGGAAGGCGCCAATACCATCCGACGAAACGATACCATCGGCGGTCACAAGGCATAAAAGGAGACAGGTATGAGAAAACAGCGTACAGACACATATGAGGATATGATTCATCTGCCACATCCGGTATCAAAAAAGCATTCACAGATGCCGATCCGAGACAGAGCCGCCCAGTTTGCGCCATTTGCCGCGCTGACAGGACACCGGGAGGCCATTCAGGAAGCACAGCGCCAGATAGACCAGCGCAAAATTCTGGATGAAAACAGAAACATGCTGAACAATGAAAGATTGCAGGAGATTCTGCTGCATATCAGTGAGCAGCCGCGCATCCGGGTAACCTATTTTCAGCCGGATGAACGTAAGCACGGTGGAGCATACCGTACACTTATCATGAATTTAAAGAAAATCGATGAGTATAACCGCAGGCTCATCTGCAGTGATCATTCCTGGATACCGCTGGATGATATTTATGAAATAGAGCTGCTTGAGGAATAGCACCGGAAGCAGTGATGGGACGTCTTTATGCTCATTTCCCTATAAAAGAGTATGTGACTCCTGCGACAGAAAAAGAGAGGGACTGTGCCTGCTTAACCACTGCTTTGCAGGTTTCCTTTGTTTTCTGTCATATTGGATGTAATCTATAGTATGGATTCTATAGATAAATTATTTAAAATAATGTAAAAAATAAAATAAAGTTTCAGGTTGTGCTATAATGAAAGAAATGATATCTGCAGCGAAGTGTAGAAAGGATTGCGTGCTTTTCTTTCCGAAGACAGCGCCTGAATGCATAGGTGAACGGGGGATGGATGTACATGGATGCTGTAAGATGCCTGTGGGTGAAATAGCTTCACTTTCAGGATAAAGGGCAGATAAAGTGGAGGATTACGATATGGTACAGATGAAGCCATCAGCTGCAGGCAGCGCAGATATGGGAATGCTGGAGGATTTGCAAATGGCAGTCAGTCTCCATCAGCTGGATGATGCATTGACCGTGCTATGGGCAAACACGGCGTTTTATCAAATGTTGGGTAAAAAGCAGGAAGATTTCAAAGAATCCCTTGTATTTTCTTCCTGCTTTTCCGATGTTATTCAGGATTTTCAAAAGCTGTATTCCTCACTTTGTGCGGCAGATGAGTGCGGGCAGCGCCAGGTGAAGCTGCGCAGCAGCATGAGAATTGCTGATGATGTGCGAATGGTTGAAATTGCTGGGACCATAAGGGATGCAAAGCAGGGAGGGCAAGAGGTGCTGCTGTGCTATACCCCATGCACAATGCTGGCGGATGAGCGCCGCCAGCTATTGACGGCAAATCGGGAAATGACGGATAATTTTAAATGGATGATGGCAGCCTATACGGGAAATGTGTATATCAGCGATATGGACACATACGAGCTTTTGTATGTGAACAAAAAATCCTGTGATACGCTGCAGGCAAGTGAAGCACAGCTGCTCGGCAGAAAATGCTATGAGGCTATTCAGGGGCTGGATGCACCATGTCCGTTTTGTACGAATGCGCATCTAAAGAAAAACGAAACCTATAGCTGGGAATTTTATAATTCAAAATTAAAACGAACCTTTATGATTAAGGATCGTAAGCTGGACTGGTTTGGACATGCCGCCAGAATTGAATTGTCCTATGATATGTACAGTGAGGAATACAAGCTTGCGAAAAAGGATCAGGAAAGAGAAGCAATTTTGAAAACGATTCCGGCCGGTATGGTGCGATTTGATGCAAGAGATTTCGATACGATTTTGTGGTATAACGGCATATTTCTGGATATGATCGGCTGTACAAAGGAGCAGCTGGAGGAAGAACTGCATTCCCGCTGTTCAAAATATGTCCATCCGGATGATCTTCCCCGTATTTCACAGGTATGCGCAGGTCTGAAAAATACAGGGGACAATGCTGTCCTGGAGGCCCGGGCATTTACACGCAGCAAAGAGGAGCGCATCTGGACGGTAACATTATGCTATATCAGCGGAGAAGACAGCTGGGATGGGATTCCATCCTTTTACAGTATCGGACTGGATATCACAGAGGAGCGTCAGCAGATGGAACGGCTGCGTCACAAAGCCGAAAAGGATGCACTGACCGGCATCTATAACAGGGAAACGATGAAGCAGCAGATTCAAAGCTATCTGATGGAAAATCCCAATACCATAAATGCGCTGCTGATGATTGATACGGATAATTTCAAGCAGATCAATGATACACACGGTCACATTACCGGGGATTTTGTGTTGAGCGAAATGGCTGCCGGCATGAAACGGATGGTGAGAAAAACGGATATTGTCGGTCGCATCGGTGGGGATGAGTTTACTATTTTTATTAAGAATATTGTCTCGGCAGATGCCGCCAAGGAAAAGGCAGAAGCAATTTTAGACATGTTTCGCAGGCTGTTTTCCAAAGAGAAGAAGCCGATCCGGGTTACCTGCAGTATGGGAATCGCCCTGTATCCAAGAGATGGCGAGAATTTTCAGAAGCTGTATGAATGTGCAGACAAAGCCCTATATCAGGCGAAGCAGCTTGGAAAGAACAGCTGCTGCATGTACGATGCAAAACTGTTGAGCAATCTTACGGCTTTACAAAATTCCTCCATTGGAGCGGCCATCGATTCGGAACAGAAGTATGCGGAGAGTGCGGATAATCTGGCCCGTTATGTATTCCGTATATTGTATCATTATGAAAATCTGGATGATGCAGTCAATCTCATTCTGGAAATCGTAGGGAAGCAGTTTGATGTCAGCCGCTCCTATGTTTTTGAAAACAACAGAGACGGAAGCCGCGGCTTCAATACGTATGAGTGGTGCAATGAAGGGATATCCTCTGAAATGGCGCAGCTGCAGAATGTGAATTACAAGGAGCTGGGCGATTATGAAGCTCTGTTTCAGGAGGAGCATATCTTTTACTGTCGGGATATTCAAAGCCTTTCACCGACGCAGATTGCACTGTTTGCAAGTCAGGGAATCCATTCCACCCTGCAATGTGCATTTTATGACAATGGGATTTTCAGCGGGTTTATCGGCTTTGATGAATGCACGGGAACACGGTTCTGGACAAGGGAGGAGGTCAGCTCCCTCTCCCTGATTTCACAAATCCTGGCAACCTTCCTGAAGCTAAAGCGAATGGAAGCGGCAACCCATGTCAAAGAATGACAGCCGCAAGGAACACGGGAAAGGAAAGAGAGGCTTTGCCTTATGAAACTGGAACACGGCTTCACAACGAGGGAAGAGTGGGCGGAATTTTTTAATCAGTATTATGCCTCCATTCGCCTCATTAACCAAAAGGCGAACGAGCTGCTGCATACGAAGGATGGTGTGGAGAGCTGGATAGAAAAATATAAGGAATGCTCTGCTCTTCAGCGTAGCATATATGTATCCGGGAATCAACAGATGCAGCGTCATATCGAATATTTTCTAGAGGATGATACGCGTCTGCAGGACGCAATCGCTGATTCGCTGCTGTCCTATCAGTTTCGCTACTGTACAAGGATGGAGGATACCGATCTCACCTATCGCTCTGCCTGTATGCTTTCCACCTATTATACCGGCAGACATGATGAGATTTCCCTGATGAAGTGTAGCTTTATCAAGCTTGTATGCTTTGCTTATCTGGATACTGTGCATTTTCGGACACGCTCGCTGGAGCTGGTCACCCAGATGCAGGAATGCTATGAGCGATTATACGAGCAGCTTTCTCAGGAGGATCAAAGTCTAGGATTATCCATTTATGATTATATGTCCACCCTTTTATTTGAGCATATCGACAGCGTTGAAAATTATAATACATATTTCAATCAGACACTGCTGCCATCCTATCAAAAGGGACTGCATAGCTATGAACGCTTTATTGCCAAAGCTGATTGGACGCTGGAGGTCAATGAAATTGTTCCGTATCTAAAAATAAATTACATGAATTCCTTTACGATGAGCGTTTTGAATTTACAGAAGGGAATGCTGTCCGCATCCAATTTGAGCATTCTGCACGATATGTCCCATCAGGCTCTGCTGGCCGCGCAGCAGCAAAAGGACGGAAGTCCCTTTGACCTTATGAAGTGGCAGCTGACATGTGCGATGTGTGATTATCTGCGACAGGACAGGGATGCAGAAGCCATGGCTGCGCTTGTCGAGACGATCGACAGCCAAATTCCCTATCAGTGCAACCGCAGCCGCAAGGAGCTGGATGATTTACAATTCAATCTGTTATTATCCTTATGCAATGTGATTTATGCACTGTCAAGGGACGTTGATATGTCGATGCATGTTGAGCGGATTCTGGAGAAGGTGATTGGTTATATCGCTTTTCTTCCATCGGATATCTTCACGGAATATCGTATTTCGCATGCCGTTTATTATGAAATTATTCCACTGCTCTCCTTGGTAAAGGAAGCGGAGGATGTCATTCGATATTTTATGGATTTGTTTATGCTGCGACAGCCGCAGACACTGATTCATACCTATATGGTGGCGGCGTGCAGTGAGGCTATCCTGCAGCAGCTGCTGAAAGAAAAGCCGGAGCTGCTGATCGGTCTGCTGGGCTTGGACAGTGTGGAGGTAATCCAGCAGAATGGTGACAATCTGCTGGCATATATTCACAATGCCGCGCTGGTGCATGATGTAGGGAAGGTGCTTTGTACAAGTGTCATCAATACACAATACCGTAGCATCAGCGGACTTGAATTTGAAGCAATTCAATATCATCCTCTCACAGGCAGACACATTCTTTCAAGGATCGGGAAGCTTGCAGCCTATAGCGAGGTTGCCGCAAATCATCACAGAAGCGTAGATGGTGTATTTGGCTATCCGCAGGGTGTGGAACCACCATCAGAAGCCTATCATTTATTTACCTGTATTATTACCATTTCAGACAGTCTGGATGCCGCAACCGACAGCTATGGAAGAAATTACGCTTCCTCCAAAACATTTACCCGTGTACTTGAAGAAATGAAAAACGATGAGAATCGCTATCATGCAGAGCTGGTGCGCTTCATTGAGGAATGTATACCGCTAAGAGAAGAGCTGTCCTATATCATCCGCTGTAAACGGGCAGAGGTATATGAACACGTCTATCATCTGTTGAAGGAAAAGCAGGACAAGAATGAGAGAATCTGGCAGCGGCAGAAGCAGCAGGCTTAACATGGGATGAAGAGATTTTCCTTAAAAGGCTGTTGTAGTGGGATAACCATACAAGGAGCCCGCAGCAGTTATGCAAAAATTCAGAAATCGCTTTTAACAGCCTTCACAGGAAGCTTGCGAACATATGATTTCAAACGGACGATTATCCGTGTGACTTATCATCACCAGAGTGTCGTCTTTTTCCTTTCATAAGAAACAGAGCCATGGCTGAGGGGGGACGGATGTTGAGATCATTTCAACGATAAAGCTATGGGATTCAGTGATTGGATAAACAGAGCGGACAGTTTTTATACGCATAAGGTAAGTAAAAACTAGGCGGCTGAAGTATAAGCATCTCTTTTCGCATTCGTAAACAAGACTATGCCTGTGCAAACCCAAGCTATTATGGAAACAGCAAAAGACAAAGCAGCCAATAAAAAAGGATTCCCCATGACATATAGCGTGTTGCTTCCTCGCATTGGATATGTCAGAGAAATCCTGTCGATAAGTTGAAGAATATCGTTGTGATTTGTTTTATAATTTCAGCATTTGCGTGCGTTTGAGTGAAAGAAACAGGAGATAAAACATGAGGAACTGCGCTTACCAAATCATAAAAGGCGTATCCCGGTTACACCCATGGTATCATCCCAGGGGGTTCCTTTCCTTATTTTTGAAATTTTACATTGATATCGCCGTATTCTAAGCTGATTTGTAGCTTGCGGCGGGAGCTGTTTTCATATTTGGTTGGAAGCGTATTGTCCCCATGCTCTGCTTCGGAAAGAATGTTGAAATCATCAATACTTCCTTTTACAGCGGCGCTAAAGTTGCCACGCTCGCCTTCCATCAGAATATTATCGGCATCCAGCTCTGTGATCATCGTATCACCATACGCACTTTCCATATTCATTTCCTTTGCGGAAAGCGTCTGCAGGGTGAGATCGGAGCGCTCCAGTGAGAAATCTGCGTTCTCTGCAATGGTAAGTCCTGTACTGCGGATATCGCCATAGGCGCTTTCTATCTGCAATGCCTGTGCCTTCAGCTTTCCAAGACTTACCGGAGCATGCTCATGATAAAGTGAAATATCCTTTGTGATTTCCGTTTCGTCCATCGTGATATCAGAATAGGCGGTCGTAAGCACAGCACTGTCTGCCTTCAGATTTTTGGAAATGATATCGCCATGCTCACTGTTCAGCTGCAATGCCTGCCTGCTGTTTACCTCGTCCAGAACGACGCTGCCATAGGCTACATCGAGTGTTACTGCTTCCGCTTTCAGCTTGGAAAGGCTGACATTGCCATGATCATTGTTGATTGTGATATTCTGATATACCGTATCGTGTACAGTCACATTGCCATGCGAGGTGTCAATCTCCAGACTGCCATGAAAGGCTTTCGGCAGCTCGATTGTAATCGGAATACTGAGCTCACGGTCAAAATCAAACAAGTTGAATTGAAGGCTCTTTGTCGCACGCTTCAGCTGCAGGGAGGTAGAATCGTTTGTGACATTTATCGGATACTCATCATTTTCCTCATACTGGATATGAATGTTATCATCCTTTGCAGGAAGAATATTGATTTCACTGTGATAGCTGTCAATCCGAATCGAGGATAGCTGCTTCACTGGAATTGTTTTTTCTCTTTTCATATATGGTTTATGCTTGACCGTCTGCAGGTTCTCCACCTTGCAATCGGCCATCGCAAAGCCGCCGCCAATCATTAGAAGACCAAGCAGAATACAGATGATTGGAACGAATTTCAAGAGCTGTTCCTTTGTGATTTTCATTTAGTTCACCGCCTTTACAAATAGCTGCCGGATGGCTGCTGTCCAGATACCGGTCCGGCTTTTCAGCCACGCAATGGATATGCGCAAGAGCTTCCAGCACAAAGGAAGCAGTCCAAAGATGAAAAGAACAGAACCAAGCAATACAACGCCGGAAGCGGCATTCATCCTCCAAATCGGTATCAGATTCCATAATGCAGCGGTAAGGAAGCAGACAAATGCCAGTAGGATACAGAATAAAACGGCAATCAGTATCCACAGCATCAGATATACTACAAATGCCATGCAAAGGAGTGTCATCCAGAATGGAAAAAGCAATACCAGCGCTGTGATTTTCCAGCCACGTTTTCTATTTCCCGCGGCTGCCTGCACCGCCTCCTCTTCCATCTGCAGATCACGCTCCGCAAATACCTGCTTCACGATTGTTTCAATGGAATCCAGACTTGCTACAGCCTCTGCTTCACTCATGCCGTCCTCGATGCGATCCTCAATCGTCTCATTGTAATAATTTAATAAATGCTCCTTCTCTACCTGTGGAAGCTGAAATAAACGCTTTTCCAGCAGACTTATAAATTCTTGTTTATTCAAATTCATCCCCTCCTTTGATAAATTCGTAAATATTCAGCATGGATTGCCATCCCGCCAGAAAATCCTGAATGCGGGCTATGCCGATATCCGTAATCCTGTAATATTTTCTCAGACGTCCGTGGTGTTCAACGGAATAAATACTGAGGCATTTGCTGTTTTCCAGCCGTCTGAGTATGGGATACAAGGTTGATTCTGAGATTTCTATATATGGGGAAATATCCTTTACGATCTTATAGCCATAGGAATCCTCTTTCTTCAATGCAGCAAGGACGCAGATTTCCAGCAGTCCTTTTTTCAGCTGTGTATCCATTGTAACACCTCCTTATGCATTATACTATACAATACATAGTATGATGTGTCAACAGGTATTCAGGAATATATAGCATCCAGGTGCTCAAGGTGTTGACATAGTACACTAAGTGTACTATTATAATATAGTAAACAAGATGTACTAAATGAAGGGAGAAGCTTATGGATACGATGATGAACGCAATGGAGCAGGTATCGTTATTCTGCCGGCTGAATATGAATGCCAGACGAGCACTGCCCATTCGCTCCAGTGAAATGGGGATGCTGATTTATCTCGTGAAAACCGATGGGGAAAAAACAGCAAAGGGTATCGCTGATTTTTTCAAGGTGACAAAGGCGATGGCAACGAATATGAGCTCTGCACTGCTGAAAAACGGCTTTCTTGAAAAGCAGCAGCAGGAAAACGATAAGCGCAGCTTTCGCTTGCTGCCAACTGCGAAGGCAGTGCAGCTGGTAAATGAAACATATGAGGAATATATGAAGGAAATGCATACATTGAAAGATAATATGGGAATAGATGCATTCAACAGCTTGATCACCTTACTGGAAATGGCCAATGAGATATTGCTGGAGGAAAAGAACAATGGGTAAAATACTGGTTAGTGGAGCATCTGGAAATGTTGGCAGATATGTGGTGAAATATGCCCTTGCGGCAGGACAAAAGGTCAAAGCAGCCGGTACGGATGGTAAGCGTCTTGCACAGCTGTTTCCGGATGCGGAAGCGGTGCTGTTTGATTTTACGAAGCCCTCCACGTTTCCATCTGCACTGCAGGATGTGGACAGGGTGTTTATTATGCGTCCGCCGCATCTTGGCAATCCAAAGGATCTAAAGCCTTTTATTGATGCTTTGCAAAAGCAGAAATCTATCCGGCTTGTAAGCTTTCTTTCCCTTATGGGAGTAGAGAAAAATCCTGTGCCGCCACATCATAAGATTGAGCGATATATCGAGCAGGCAGGACTGCCGTATTGTCATATACGCCCCAGTTTCTTTATGCAGAATATCAGTGGCGTTCATGCCTTTGAAATCAAGCAGTTCAACAGGATCGTTGTTCCCGTAAAACATGCCGTTACAAGCTTTATTGATGCCGAGGACATCGGAGAGCTGACAGCAAGGGTCCTTTGTGATGCGCACAAGCATCAAAACACAAGCTATACCATAACAGGCGCTGCAGCGATTGATTATTGGGAGGTGGCCAGGATTTTATCGGAGGAGCTGGGAAGAGAAATCGTATATACGAATCCAAAGCCGTCATTTGCTAAAAAATACTGGATCAGCGTGCGCAGTCTGGAGAAAAAGTACTGTACGGTGATGGGGATGCTCTATATGATGACACGGTGTAATGGCGCAAAAAGGGTCACTGCTGATTTTGAAGAGGTTATGCAGAAAAAGCCGAAAAGCTTTCGTCAGTTTGTCAGAGATAATGCAGCAGCGTGGAAGTAGAGATGAAGGACATATAGCAGCATCTTTGTTGTACTTTACAGTAAATAAAAGGATAGCGAGAGCATGAAAAAGGGCGTAGATAATTCTTCGCCCTTTTCAATGTCTTGCCTGATGCAGCTTCGCTGTTTCAATACATATGGAAACGTACAGGAATTTCTCTTGACCTGGAGTACACTCCAGGTGCTATACTGAAATTATAAGGAGGGATGTATATGCATATGCGTGAAATAGAGCGCTGTGGCTTATCTGTCAGTGAAATCGCTCTGGGCTGTGAAGGCTTTCATGAAGAGCAGATGGAGCTTTCCCAGCTGTTGTCACTGGCTCAGAAGCACGGTGTAAATCTAATAGACCTGTACTCACCGAATCCTGATATGCAAAGACGATTAGGCGCAGCACTGAAGGAAAGACAGGGGCAGTTTATCATCCAGGGACATCTTTGTTCCGTATGGAAACAGGGGCAGTATCAGCGTACCAGAGATCTGGAAGAGGTAAAGGCCGGCTTTGCGACTATGTGTGAAAACCTGCGGACAGATCACATCGGTATCGGGATGATTCATTATGTGGATGCAATGGATGACTGGCAGACGGTCGTGAACAGTGGAATACTGGAATATGCATTGTCGTTGAAGGAACAGGGCGTCATTGATGCCGTTGGGCTCAGCTCGCATAATCCGTTGGTTGCCCTGCAGGCTGTAGAAACAGGAACTATTGATGTGCTGATGTTCAGTATCAACCCCTGCTATGACCTGATGAGTGCAAGTGAGGATGTGGAAGAGCTTTGGAATGAGGCCAATTATGAGAAGGATGTACTTTGCATGGATCGAGATCGTGAGCATCTTTATGAAGTATGTCAGAAGCTGGGGGTCGGCATCACGGTGATGAAGGCATTTGGCGGGGGTGATCTGCTGGATGCAAAGCTTTCGCCTGCCAAGCATGCATTGAGCGTTCATCAGTGTCTGCATTATGCCTTGACAAGACCCGGTGTGGTATCTGTGATGGCGGGTAGCCACAGTATTGCAGAGTTTAAGGATTGCCTTTCTTATGAGGATGCGGGGGATGAGGAGCGCGATTATGCGTCTGCGTTAGCGGCAATGCCGAAAATCAGCTGGGAGGGCCATTGTATGTATTGCGGACATTGTGCACCATGTCCAAGACAGATTGATATTGCTATGGTGACGAAGCTGTTAAATCTGGCAAAAGCACAGAACAGATTGCCAGAAACGGTGCGAGAGCATTATGCTGTTTTAAAGCATACGGCACAGGAATGCATCACCTGCGGTGTTTGCGAAACGAGGTGTCCGTTTCATGTAGCGATACGGAGGAATATGCAGGATGCGGTGAGGATTTTCGGGAAATAAAAAAGGAAGGCAGATTAGGATGGTGCCTTATCTGTAACATGTGTAAGACACATGTCATAAAAGACAGAAAGAATCAGTAGTATCGTTAAAGGATGGCTCTTTCCCGTGTCAGGGTTTTGATTATTGGCAAGAGAGCAAAGGATGTAACTGATTCTGTGCTATTTGTAATTATGATGATTTGCGATATCTGTTTCCAAGTAGGGTTCAAATCGATGAAATCCTCTTTTTTACCATGCTGCTTTTTCATGATTCCTTAAAGCAGGTAGATGTGGTTTTTGATATTTCATCGCTTGATTTTCTAGAAAAATTGCAGAACGATTATGGTTCACCGCTTTGAAAATCGTGTTTAATCCTATAGAAAACGGCTGATTCATAAATACATCTATCGTGAAACTGATGATAACGTATAAAAAATCCGGTTTGTCATAAATAATATGAAACAGCTTTTACGTGCTATTTGTGTCTGTGCGCAAAAGGGGAATGGACTCGACTATGAATTCACTCACTTTGCATATGAAAATGCACGTTGCTTCCTATGTTTGCGTCGCAGTAGATGAGTGAATCGCAACGTTGGGCGTATAAGATTCTTTCAACTCATGCAACAGGGGATTGCATACGAAATCGAATACGGTATAATGATGGTAGAAGAGCCACCAAGATGCCAGGAGGTAACAGCCAATGTTCCTGTTTCAGAAAATAGAAGAGCTGATGATGACACACCACGATGCCAGATATGCAATCGGCGAGTTTGTCATGCATGAGCAGTCAAAGTTGTACAAATATACGATATCAGAAATTGCAGACCTAACCTATACATCGAAGGCAACCGTAGTTCGTTTCGCTAAGACCCTCGGCTTTGATGGCTGGAAGGAATTTATCAGGGCGTTTGTCAGCGAAGTGAAATATCAGGAAGCACATAAAAGTGATGTGGATGTCAATTATCCCTTCCATGAAGGGGATTCAACCAGGACAATTATTGAAAATATGAAAAAGCTGCAGATAGAAACGATACAGGACACGGCTGATCTAATGGAGGATGCTGTTGTGGAACAAGCGGCAGAGGCTCTTGAACAGGCGGATCATGTTGTCATATTCGGATTGAGTCCAAATATATATCTTGGGGAGCTGTTCCGTAGGAAGCTTGTAACGATTGGAAAGCATGTGGATATCGCAAGGCTGGGAGAACTGGGAATCATGTCACGTACCCTTTGCGAAAAGGATTGTGCAATCGTAATTTCCTATTCCGGTAACAATGCCAGTGCAGAGCCGGTGAGCCATGTAAAAACGTTGCTGGATAATGGGGTGCGTGTTATCGGGATAACGAGCGGTGGAGATAACTATCTGCGCCAGCATCTGGATTGTGTGCTGACCATATCGTCAAGGGAGCGTCTGTATACCAAAATATCCAATTATGCGAGTGAGGAATCCATTTCTTTTATCCTGAACGTGCTGTTTTCCTGTTACTTTGTACAGGATTACCAACGGAACTGTTTCTTCAAAATTCAGACATCCAGAACTTTGGAGCAGCCAAGAAACGCTGCCCTGCGTGAGCTGCAGGAAGAGGATGCATAGAGCAAATAGGCAGAGCAGCGCTCTGTCTTTTAACCGCTGCTGCATGTGCCGAAATTAAAAAAAAGCAGGATAAGTTTCACATAGTTTCATGAAAAACAAAGGAATTAAGAGGCTTTGTGAAACATTTTTTCGTAATCCCGTAATTGATTGAAACCGCTGTCACGGTATGGTAAGTTATAGACAGGGATCACAGAGAACAAAGAGAAGATGTTTACCGGCCAAGCAAATTTGCACTTCTTATCTTGGGGCTGTTATCCGAAACCATAGAGTTTTAGGAGGAAAATGTATGAGTAAGAAGTATGCAGAATTAGCTCAGAAGATCGTACGCCATGTCGGTGGTAAAGAGAATGTGAAAAGTGTTTATCACTGTGCAACCAGACTGCGTTTTTCATTGATAGATGAGGAGAGGGCAGATAAAGAGGCCCTGCTGAATGTTGCGGGAGTATCCACTGTGATTAGCAGTTCAGGATCCTATCAGGTTGTTATCGGACCGCATGTCGCAGATGTGTTTGAAGAGCTTGAACAGCTTGTGGATATGCATAACGAGAAAAAGAGCAGTGCTGATTCAGATAAGAAACATATTTTCAGTTCTATTCTGGATTTCATTTCCGGCGTCTTTATGCCGGTTATACCGGCCCTGTCCGGAGCCGGTATGATCAAGGCGGTTCTCGCTATTCTGGTCGTATGCGGCATCGTATCGACAGAATCGCAGACCTATTATCTATTGAACAATGTATTTGCGGATGGAATTTTCTATTTTCTGCCGCTGATGCTGGCCTATACATGTGCATTGAAATTGAAATGCAATCCGATTCTGGCAATCGGCGTAGGTGCTATGATGCTGCATCCGAACTGGACAGGACTGGTGAGTGCCGGGGAGGCTGTCAGCTTCTTTGAGGTGATTCCATTTCGTCTGACCGGTTATGCGTCCTCAGTAATACCGATCATTCTGGTTATTCTGGTACAGGCAAGAGTTGAAAAGCTGTTGCATAAAATCATTCCTGCCGCAGTTGAACTCGTTATTGTGCCGCTGGTGACATTCCTGCTGATGGGAACGCTGGCGTTTACGATCCTTGGACCGATCGGGGCAATCCTTGGCGATTATCTGGCATCCTTCTTCACCTTCCTGAGTGATAATGCGGCATGGGCACCGGCTGCCTTGATTGGAGCCTTCTGTCCGCTGATGGTTATGATAGGACTGCACAATGCGGTTGCACCGCTGGGTGTTGTACAAATGAGCAATCTTGGATTCGACAGTATCTGGGGACCGGGAAACATCTGTTCCAATATGGCACAGGCTGCTGCCGCTACTGTAGTCGCTGTACGGACACGCAATAGAAAGACAAGACAGATTGCAGCTTCTGCCAGCATTACTGCTTTTATGGGAATCACAGAACCGGCATTGTACGGTGTAAATCTGCCGAAGAAATATCCGTTAGTTGCGGCGATGATCGGCGGAGGGTGCGGCGGTCTGTTCGCCGGACTGACACATACCCATCGGTTTGCGACAGGCTCCGGAGGGCTGCCTGCAGTAACGCTGTATATTGGAGATAATACCATGCAGTTTTTCTATAACATCATCATCGCCATGGTGATTTCCATCGTGGTTTCAGCACTCATCACCTTCCTATTAAGCCTGATTTACGAGAAGAAGGAGGAGGGCGCAACGCAGCAGAAGGATACGGCGATCCTTCAGGAAACAATCATCAAAGCACCAGTTAAAGGCGGGATACTGCCGCTGAGTGCCTGCCATGATGCAGCATTTGCTTCCGGAGCCATGGGGAAGGGCGTCGTTATTGAACCGGAGGATGGCTTGATTGTGGCTCCCTTTGATGCTCTTGTAAAAACATTGTTTCCGACAAAGCATGCAATCGGCTTGGTAAGCAGAGACGGTACAGAGCTGTTGATCCATATCGGCATAGATACAATCAATCTCAATGGAAAGTACTTTGAAGCGCTGGTTGCACAGGAGGATGAGGTGCATGCAGGGCAGGAACTGATCCGCTTCGATATGGCCGCAATACGAGCTGCAGGTTATTCCACACAGACCATGCTGATCATTACCAATTCTTCACAGTATCAGGAAGTCATTTCAGCGGATAAAGGAACAGCGGATTATGAACAGGCTGTTCTGTCTTTGAAAGTGTAGGTGGCCGTTATGTTCTATAAAGAAATAAAGCCGTTCCCAGAGGATTTTTTATGGGGGGCATCCACATCTGCGTATCAGGTGGAGGGAGCTTATCTGAAAGACGGGAAAGGGCTGTCTGTACAGGATGTCCATGAACCACCTGCCGGTATTACGGATTTCAAGGTTGCCAGTGATCATTATCACCATTGGAAGCAGGATGTTGCACTTATGGCAGAACAGGGCTTAAAGGCCTACCGGTTCTCCATTTCATGGGCGAGAATCCTGCCAACGGGGGATGGAGAAATCAATGCAAAGGGGATTCAGTTTTATGACCAGCTGATCGATGAGCTGCTTGCTCATGGTATCGAACCCATTGTAACGATGTATCATTTTGATTTGCCGTATGAACTGCATAAAAAGGGCGGCTGGAGCAGCCGCTCGACCATCGACGCATTTGAGCGGTATGCAGGAATACTGTTTGAAGCTTATGGCAAGCGCGTGAAGTACTGGCTGACTATCAATGAGCAAAATGTGATGATCAATCATCCAAACGCGATGAATCCCGGTATCCTGCCATCCAAAAAAGAATTGTATCAGCAATGCCACCATATGTTTGTGGCGGGGGCAAAGGCAACGCTGCTCTGTCATAAGCTGTGTCCGCATGCGAAAATCGGACCGGCTCCCAACATTACGGCAATCTATCCGGAAAAATGCAATCCTTATGATGTGATTGCGGCGGATAATTGGGAAGCGATTCGCTGTTGGCTGTATCTGGATATGGCCGTGTATGGCCGTTACAATGCACTTGTGTGGTCATATCTTGAAGAAAAGGGCTATACACCGGAAATAAAAGAAGGGGATATGGATATCATCGCCAGTGCAAAGCCCGATTTCCTCGGTGTGAATTACTATGCGACGGCAACGGTTAGTGCCAGCCGCAATGATGGAACTGACTGTCAGGCGAGGAATGGAGATCAGCAGGTCATGCTCGGAGAAGAGGGCGTATATCGCGCTGCTAGAAATGACTATCTGGAACAGACAGAATTTGGCTGGCTTGTCGATTCCATCGGACTTCGCGTAACGCTGCGCAGAATTTATGACCGCTATCACCTGCCGCTGCTGATTACGGAAAACGGATTGGGCGCTAAGGATGAGCTGTCTGCGGATGGAAAGGTACATGATCCGTATCGTATTGATTATCTGCAGCGCCACTTTCATCAGGCTCAGCTGGCAATTAGCGACGGCGTTGCGCTGATTGGCTATTGTCCATGGGCGTTTATTGATTTGGTGAGCACGCATCAGGGATACAAAAAGCGCTATGGATTTGTGTATGTTGATCGTGATGAGGAGGATATAAAGACGCTGAAGCGCATCAGAAAGGACAGCTTCTACTGGTATCGTGAGGTTATCCGCAACAATGGATGCAAAGAGTAGGGAAACGGCTATCATGCCTTTCAAGCGGTCTGTTAAAAAAACGGCTAAGGTGGATAATCCTGTATGGAAGTAAAATAAAAACAGATAAGGAAATGATTGTATGAAAAAAACAGAAGAGATGGAATGCTCGTATCTGCCGCAGGATGCTCAAATGCGCAGTATTATGCAGTACCATATCGAGCAGGAGGTATATGCGCATGGTACACTGTCATTTGAAATGCGGGAGTTCATCACCCTGGCAGTTCTGGCGGCAAATCATGGCGGCAGGTTGATACAGGAGCATGTGGCTGCGCTCCTGCGGCAAAATATCAAGCCATGTATCATAAAAGAAGTGGTCTATCAGGCGATTCCCTATGCAGGATTGTTAAGCGTCAATGATGCGCTACTGTATGTGAATGAAGTACTGCCAGAGGCAGAGGAGGAGTCTGAGATGGTGAATATGCAGACGGTTGACGAGGAAACTCGATTTGACAGCGGTCTGAGGGCACAATGCTCTGTGTTCGCAAAAGAGGTCATATTGAATAATCACAAGCAGGCTCCAAAGGATTTGATGCATATGCAGGATTTTCTGTCAGCGCACTGCTTTGGTGATTTCTATACACGTAAGGGTCTGAACATGAAGCAGCGGGAGCTGTTGACCTTCTGTGTAATCGCATCGCTTGGTGGATGTGAAAACCAGCTGCGGGCACATGTACAGGCAAATCTAACAGCAGGAAATACACGCGATGATCTGCTGGAGGCAATCACCCAGATACAGCCGTATATTGGGTTTCCAAGAACTCTGAACGCCATCAGCATCGTGAATGAAGTCATACCGTATGAGGAATCTTAAAGGAGGTTATCAAATGAACAAGGAAGAAATGGTCAAAGATATACAGGAGCTGTTTCCAACAGGAGAAGAAAATACAGCATATGCACAGTATTTCATCGGACAGAGCTATTTGAACATGCTGACCACAAAGCCGCTTGGAGTCGGTAATGTAACCTTTGAACCCGGCTGCCGTAACAACTGGCATATCCACCATAAGGGT
>OGFC01001023.1_pt1 | contig 19205 bp, 17 predicted proteins | sample 1570841 | NCBI WGS metagenome assembly OGFC01 (sample SAMEA2582137, study PRJEB24529) | metagenome | biome: Human gut stool | place: China | collected 2011 | reverse complement strand
AGCGGTGGTGGAGGAAGTCACGGCTGGTAATACGGATACTGCTCGAATACATCCGAAAACCTGTTGTGAATACGTGTATACCGCACGATACCACAAGTCTAATAAAACGCAGATAGTAAGGAGCATCCTTAGCAATCTGCGTTTTTCTTATTGACTGTTTACTACCTTGTGGTACAATATAGATGAAGGTAGTACCTTGTGTCACAAAGTAGAGGTGAGTCCATGTACGATAAAACACAGCTGATGCGCGGTAGTCTGGAGGGCTGTATACTGAAAATCATTGAACAGCATACGACCTACGGTTATGAAATCCTGATCAATATGAAAGAAGCCGGTTGGATCGACGTCACGGAAGGGACCCTGTATCCGATTCTGCTGCGTCTGGAAAAGCTGCATTATATCAAGGCGGAAAAAAGAGATTCTCCCCTGGGACCAAAACGCAAATATTATCGGATTACAGAGGAAGGGCGTATCTATCTTCTGGAATTTTATGAGGAATGGAAAAAACTATCAGATACCATCGAAAGACTGTTTGTAGGAGGTGTAAAAAATGACCTATCATGAAAATAACTGTGATGAGGATCTCAACCATGAATACATGGTCGTATATCAGGATATGCTGCGCTATCTGAGCAGTAAGGACATTTCCCTGCTGGTCGCAAGGGATATTCGAGACGATATTCTGGCAATGGCACTGGAAAGTCAAATGCGCGGACGCAAGGTAGAGGAGGTATTTGGCGATTATCGGAAATTTTGTGATGCCGTCTGTGCGAATGCGGTACAGGAAACACGGCTGGAAAAGCTGCTGCGCTGGTGGAGGCTGCTGTCCTCCCTTATGGTATTGTGGGCGCTGCTTGATGTTATCGGGATAGGAATCGATGAGAGCGAATATGTGAAAAACGGTATGCTGTTTGTGTCATGGAAGACCATCATGTTTTATATCATGATCATTCTAGGAAGCACTGTGCTCTTACAATGGCATAACCGGCACAGCTTTCACCGTATTCTGGGCGCATGGTACACATATTTGATCGCATATGGCGTTTTAGCTGTGGGTATCAAATTTGTTCTCTACCTACTCAGTTCCTGCTTTCATTTTTCCACAGGGATGCTTTCCATACCACTCTGGCTGCTTGCACTACTGGCAGTCAGCTGCATTCTTTCGTGGATTGGCTATCATTATCTGTTGCATAAGCAGTTTCGTTTGTATCAAGGCATACAAAAGGATACTGCGCGTCATACATAAAGTCGTGATGGATGTGACAATCGAAAGCACCTACAGCATCAATCTGCCAACAGGTGTCTGTATCTGCAACCTTCTGCTTTGAATTGTAAATGGCATTGATTTAAGCGTGTCATTTGGCAGTATGTGCGTTATCGAAAAGCACGTAGTATATAACAGAATACAAGCCCTTTTTTACCAACTTCTTTTGTATCTATAAAAAACAGAGCCTTTCAAAGCGTAAAAATGCTTCTGAAAGGCTTTACCATGGACAGAAAACTATAGGTAGACGAAGCACTTTGTGCTATAATATAAAATACGAGAGGAGTGTTTTTATGCTCAATTATTTCACTTTGAACAATTTACGGGAATTGATTCAGCAGCTGCTGGACATCGCCTGTGTCTGGGCACTTGTCTATTACTGTCTAAAAATCGTGAAAAACAATTCGCGTACCATCCAGATATTCAAGGGGGTACTGCTCATAGTCATTGTACGTTCCGCTGCCAGCTTTCTGGGGCTTCACACCGTCGCAAATCTTGCGGATTCCATCATGAACTGGGGTGTGGTTGCGGTCATCATCATCTTCCAGCCGGAAATTCGTAGTATTCTGGAGAAAATCGGTAAAACCAATGTGTTTTCCCGCATATCCACGTTGACAATCAATGAACGTGAAAATCTGGTGGATGAGCTGGTCAAGGCCTGTGCGGAAATGTCAAAGACCAAGACCGGTGCTTTGATTTCCATCGAACAGGGACATTCCCTCAGCGATTACATCAAGACCGGTACACCGATGAATTCCGTTGTATCCAGTGAGCTGCTCTGCTCCATCTTTCAATACGGAACGCCGCTGCATGATGGTGCCGTTATCATTCAGGGTGTGAAAATCGCCTGTGCGGCTGCCTATTTTCCACCGACAACCAGAGAACTTCCGACAAGCTACGGGGCAAGACATCGCGCTGCAGTAGGAATCAGCGAAATCACCGATTCCATCACCATTGTTGTGAGTGAGGAAACAGGAAACATATCCATTGCCGAGGGCGGTAAGCTAACCGTGATTTCCGAAGCAAGTCTGCGGGAATTCTTAATGAATGTTGTCTGCAAGCAGCAAAGTGCCACCGTGCATGACAAGCAGGAGGAGCCTGCTGAGCAGGTAAGTACTCCGCCATCTTATGATGGCAAGAAGCCGGGGGTGTTTGCGCATTACTTTAAGGGAAAAAATAAACGGACAAAAAAGGAAGCGGCAGATAACCGCTATACGAAAAAGAAGAAGAGTGAGGAACAGGATAAGAAGGAAAAGGATGTCGTGGTTGTGGAACAGGAAGTGGATCGACTGCATATCGAGGACCTTACGCAGAAGCAGGATGAGAAGCTGGATGCCCTGTTTGAAAATATCGTGACCGATTCGGAGAAGAAAGAGGAGCCGGATAAGGAAGCGGATGAAGCAAAGCCGAAGAAGCGAAAATCGGCTGCTAAGAAGAAGACGGTCTCTCCTGCAAAAGAGGAAACGCAGGAAGGGGCAGAGGAAGAAAAGAAGCCGGTAAAGAAAACACGCCGTAAGAAAAAAGCAGAGCCTAAGGCAGAACAGCCGAAAAAGGAAACCGGCAAAACCATCATGACGAATATGGCAAGTGATCTGTTCAACGATGTAATTGAACCGGAGGCAATCGTTCTGCATTATGAGAAAGCGGATGAGGATGAAGAAACTCCTGATAAAGCTACAGAAAGGAGAGATTCCTAATGGCAAAGAAAAAGAAGAAAACACAATTAAGCTCGGAAGGCAAGACGGAACTAGCCAAGGCGATTGCCGAAAAGAGCCAGACGTTTGCCAGAACCTATGCAAATGTGGAAATCAAGGTCGGAAAATTCTTTCGCTGGATCAGCGGCTGGCTGGATAAGCTGCTGTTTAATCAGAAGCACGGCAAGGTCGTTGCTCTGATACTGGCTGTATTGTTTTATGTGACCTTCAATTCTCAGGGGGCAAACTTTCTTGAGAATGTGAAGAGTGCTGAGGATTTGGGCGATTTTCCAGTATCTCAGGTCTTATCCAATCAGGCCTATGAGGTAAGCGGTCTGCCGGAGACGGTCAAGGTACGAATCATCGGTGATCTGACGGATATCAAGAGTGTTAAGCAGCAGAAAAATTTTAAGGTGATAGCAAATATGACCGATCTGACCGAGGGCACGCATGAGGTGAAGCTGACAACGGAGGCGATGCCTGCCCGTGTGGAGGTTGTATTAGAGCCTTCCACCGTTGTTGTTACGATAAAGAAAAAATCCATACGGCGTTTTACCGTCGGCTATGACTTCGTCAACCGTCAGCAGATGGACTCCATATATGACCTGGGGGAACCACAGCTGCAGCAGGGAGAGGTCCTGGTTCGCTCCGATAGTGATACCCTGGATAAAATTGCATTTGTAAAGGCGCTGATCAAGGTGGATAAGGATGTGAAAACAGATTTTGAAACCAAAGCGAACATCGTTGCATATGATGCAGATGGAAACCTTATGAAGGTGGACATTATACCGGATACACTGAAAGCCAGTGTTAAGGTAACCAAACCAAGCAAGGACGTACCGATCACACTGAATCCAACCGGTGTGATTCCAAATGATAAATCAATAGAATCCTATAAACTGGATAAGGATCATGTGACAATCTATGCGAAGCAGTCTGTGCTCGATAACATCGATGAGATACCGATTACCATACCGGCATCTACGCTGACAAGCAATCGTGAGATTTCCATGCCGATCATCATGCCAAACGGGGTAACGAAGATTTCCAGCAATATCGCCAACATATCCATCAAGCTGACGGATACCAAGGAGCGGGTCATCAAGGATGTACCGATCGCCTTTAAAAACAGCATTGACGGATTGAATTTCACGGTAGCGCAGGGAAGCTCCTCCAGTGTCGATGTAACGGTAAAGGGAGCAAAGGATGTCATCAGCAAAATCAAGAAAGAGGAGCTGCAGGTGTATGTCGATCTTTCAAAGATTGAGAAGGCAGGTACGTATGAACAGCCTTTGATCGTAGAGGGCAAGAATAAGCTGGCAACCTACGTATTGAAGAATGGTAGTGTTAAGGTGACTGCAACAGGCAGTGTAGCCGACGAATAGGAAAGGATGAGTAACAACATATGGGAAAGTATTTTGGAACAGATGGTGCCAGAGGACGCGCCAATGATACACTGACATTGGATATGGCGGTGAGAATCGGACAGTACCTGGGATGGTACTATGGGAAAAACCGCCATGCGAAGATTCTGATTGGAAAGGACACGCGTCTTTCCAGTGACATGTTTGAAATGGGTCTGGCAGCTGGTGCCACATCCTGCGGAGCCAGTGTATATCTGCTGGGAGTCTGTCCGACTCCGGCGGTTTCCTATCTGATTCAGAAGGAGCATTTCGACTGTGGAATCATGGTATCCGCAAGTCATAATCCGTTCCATGACAACGGAATCAAGCTGTTTAATGGAGACGGCTGCAAAATGAATCCGGAGGTTGAGCTGGAGGTAGAGAAGTATATTGACCATGAAGTGTCCATTGAAGTCGCACACAATGAAAAAATCGGGAGTGTGATCGAATGGGATGAGGGTCTGGAGCTGTACGAATCCTGGCTGAAGGAAATCGTTCCGATGGATCTTACCGGCATGAACATTCTGCTTGATTTGGCAAACGGAAGTGCAACGAGCTGTGCTGCAGAAACGTTAAGCGAGCTGGGGGCAACGGTTGAGGTGATTCATTCTGCGCCAAACGGTATCAATATCAATACCAAATGCGGCTCTACACATCCAGAGGAGCTGCAGAGCATGATGAAGGAAGGCAATTATCATGTCGGCTTTGCCTTTGACGGAGATGCGGATCGTCTGATTGCTGTCGATGAGGATGGAAATCTGATTGATGGAGACCACACGATGTATATCTGCGGCTGCTATATGTACGATAAGGGAATTCTGCATGATGATGTTGTCGTAACCACGGTGATGAGTAACCTTGGTTTGTATCACGCACTAAAGGCCAAGGGATTGAAGTATGAGCAGACGGCTGTCGGTGACAAATATGTGTTTGAATGTATGAAGGAGCATGATTATTCCATCGGTGGTGAACAGAGCGGCCATATCATCTTCAATGCACATGCAAACACCGGAGACGGACTTCTGACCGCAATGAAGCTGCTGGAAATCATGGTGGATACGAAGAAGTCTTTGAAAGAGCTGTGTGCGGATCTGTTTATTTATCCGCAGCTGCTGATCAATACACCGGTTCATGACAAGCATGCAGCACTGGAAGATAAGGAACTGCTTGCGGCGGTGGATGCGGTAGCGCAGGAGCTGGGGGATGAAGGTAGAATCTTGGTTCGCCCAAGCGGTACGGAGCCGCTGGTTCGTGTCATGGTCGAGGCCAAAACAGATGAACTGTGTGCGGAATATGTCAACCGTATTGTAGATTTTATCAAAGAAAAGGGACTGTAAATATAGTTTATCATATAGCGTGGGGCTGTTAGCCAGATGAGAACTCTGGCACACAGCCTTTTTTCTTGCTTATTATGTTATCTCTATGAAATGATATGTGAAAATTTGATTTATGAAGTGGGTGAATGCTCTGTGAATTTCTATTGTAATATAATAATTGTAATTGTGTTATAGAGAATGCATTCGGTAATGATATTTTCACTTGTAAAAGAATTGCATTTCAATCAAATTCCATATGAGTATAAAGAAGAAATAGTAGCATAATTGCTACTAAATTAAGTGATGATAAGAAAGAAGAATTTAAATTATAATGAAAGCATTAGTGACGAAAAGAAATAAAACTTGCTGTTTTGTGACGAGGAAGACCATACAGTAAACTAGAAATCAGAAATATCGCAATAATAGAAGTATGAAAAGGAGGCGCTATTATGATTCAGTTTGTAAGAGTTGATCACCGGCTGCTGCATGGTCAGGTTTTGTATTCTTGGTTGAAAACAATCGTATGCGATACAATTCTGATAGCCAATGATGAAGTAGCGGTCAGTGAATCAAAAAAGAATGGTTTACGTTTGGCAAAGCCTGCAAATAAGAAGCTTGTTATGAAATCAATTGATGATTCTATACAGGCAATTCAATCTGGGCTTACCGATAAATACCATTTGTTTATCGTAGTAGACAGTGTGTGTGATGCATACCGTTTAGTGAAAGGGACGAATTGTATTTCATCAATCAATTTAGGAGGAACCTTGGCAACATCAAAAAGTAAACCCGTATTTTCACAGATCAATCTTGATGCAAGCGATATTGAAAAGTTAAAAGAAATTTCAAAGCACGGTGTCGAGATTGAATATCGGCTGGTGCCAGGGGATACAAAAGTAATTGTAAACAAAAGACTGGAGGATATGAAAGTATGAATTTGCTGATTACATCAATATTATTAGCTATTGTAGCTTTGGTAGTAAATCTTGATTATCTCATTGGAAGTTGCATGTTGGCAAGGCCTGTGGTGGCGGGGACATTAGTCGGATTTGTCATGGGGGATTTACAAACCGGAATCATGACTGGAGCTGCAATAGAACTTGCTTTTATCGGTTCTTTCTCAATTGGTGCTGCCATTCCACCGGATATGGTATCTGGAACGATTTTAGGAACAGCATTTGCAATTAGCATGCATGCCGGTGCGGAAGTTGCGCTTCCACTGGCATTGCCAATTGCGACACTGGTATTAATACTCAAAAATCTGGTTCATGTTGTCATAATGCCTGCATTTGCGACTGCAGCTGACCGCAGCGCCGAAAAAGGTAATTATAAGACAATCATGATGATCTCTATCGTTGCAGGATTTGTATATATTTTGACATCACAAATGATCCCTGTGGGAATAGGCTTCTATTTTGGCGCAGATGTTATTCAATCCATACTGAATGATATTCCGAAATTCGTTATGGATGGATTAAGCATTGCGACAGGAATATTGCCTGCTTTTGGTTTGGCATTACTTTTGAAACCTTTACTTGATAAAAAAAGTATCATGTTCTTTCTGTTAGGATTTGTATTTGTTGTTTATTTGAATTTGCCGTTAACAGCTGTAGCGTTTCTCGGATTGTTTATAGCTTTGGTTATCACGGGGTATACACATCCTGAAGGTCTTATGATGCAGTCAGATAGTGGAAACAGGGGAGAGGAGATTAATTATGAAACAGAAGAATTTGAGTAATAGTGTCATAACAAAAAAAGATTTAATTGGCGTATTCTTTCGCTCATTTCCCATTGATTGGTCTTGGAACTATATAAAGCAACAGAATTTAGGTTATGCATATGCTATGATTCCAATTATTAACAAAGTTTATGTGAAAAAGGAAGACCGTATTGAAGCATATCAGCGGCATCTTGAATTTTTTAATATCACGCCATGGCTTTCAACAATCCCACTGGGTATTACCATTGCTATGGAAGAAGCACGTGCCAAAGATCCGGATCACATTGATGCCAGTGCTATTGGAAATATTAAAGTTGCATTAATGGGACCAATCAGCGGAATCGGAGATTCTATGTTTTGGGGAACATTGCGTGTCATTGCAACAGGTCTTTCGATTGGTCTTGCTAAACAGGGGAATATCATGGGACCTATTCTGTTTCTGTTGGCTTTTAATATTCCGGCTTTACTGATTCGCTGGTTTGGGTTGGTATACAGCTTCCGCTTAGGAGAAGGCTTTGTAGATCGAATGCAGGAGAATGGTTTTATGCAAAAATTAACGTTCGGCGCAACGATTGTTGGTTTACTTGTTATAGGAGCTATGGCAGGATCTATGGTCTCATTGAATATTTCATATGCAATCGGAGAAGGGGAAACTGCACAGACTCTATCACAGATTGCGGATGAAGTAATTCCTAATTTCTTTCCTTTATTATCTGTGTTCGGATGTTTCTATTTGGTCAAGAAAAATATCAGACCGCAATATATCATTCTGTTAATTGCAATCATAGGTATCATAGGAGCATACTTTGGATTTTTAGGTGCTGCATAATGAAACATCTGAATATGGCTTATTATGTTAAAAAAGAGCCAATCTTGCTTAAACAGGTTATGGACACATTTGATGAGAATACGGAAGCCTTAAAAAATCTTGCATATGATTTTGATCATATTGTTATATTTGCGACAGGCTCCAGTTCCAATGCAGCGTATGCAGCTAAGGTGCTGCTATCAAAATTAACAAATATGAATGTAGAAATCAAAGAACCTTCCATGGCTTTAAATTATGACCTTTACTTAAGTAAGCGTACATTGTATTTTGCAATATCACAAGGGGGACACAGCACTTCTACGATTGATGTCGTAAAAGCGATTCAAAAGCGAAATGCACCGATATATGTAATCACATCGGATCATCAAAGTCCGTTAGCAGAGGTATCCGACCATGTTCTCATTTTGAATATACAAGAAGATATGCCGTTTGTAACAGCTGGAGAGAGTGCGACTATTGTTTTTCTCTGGATGATAGGTCTATATCTTGGAAAAAACATGAAATGTATAAAAGATTCTGATGCTGAAATCTATATTGAGCGGTTAAATGCTCTGATTGAACAGCTTCCAATCTGCACTGATCTTGTCGATGAATGGTTCAGTAAGACAAAATATGAATTATGTGAAGCACAGCGTTTTTTATGTATCGGATATGGAGCAGGCTATGGATCCGCAAGGGAATTTGAAACAAAGTTTACGGAAACGGTTCGCGTACCGAGTGCAGGCTTTGAATTAGAAGAATTTATGCATGGACCTTACATCGGTATTAATGAAAAGGACTATGTTTTTCTATTTGATCCGTTTGGTAGATTAACAAAGCGTATGTATCGCTTGTATAATTTTTTACACAATCATATAGAGCATGTGTATTATTTTACGCTTGGTGAGAAATACGATGATGAAACGATCTGTATTCCTGCTCAGACAGAGGAATGTATGAGCTGTCTTTTATTCAATGTCGTAGCACATTTAACAAGCTGGTATATTTCGCAAATAAAAGGAGTGGATTTATCAAAATCTTCTTATCCTGATTTTGATGAAATGATGAAATCTAAAATATAAAAGTAATTTTATAGCTGCATTCGTTTAATGGTGAGGAGAAATGAGGAAATTGAATGGATACAAAACAGAGCATACTGAAATTTTTGCTTACGGAAGGTGATATAGACCCCTTTTCACCTAAAATTACACAAAACAGTACGATAGAAATCTCAGAACGATTAAATATCAGCCGTACCTTGGCAAGCCAATATTTAAATGATTTGCATAAGAGTGAGAAAATTGTGAAAATTATCTCACGACCGGTACTATATTTATCAGAAGAAAGAATCTCTAAAGAGCTGAATACACACATTCGTAAATATGAATTTGAAGATATTGATGAATATAAAGAATGGTATATAAGTGTAAATGAAAATGATGGCATCGCAGGGTCAAACGGCTCCTTGCTTTATGCGATAAAGCAGATTCAAACAGGATTGCTGTACACAGATAAAGGATTGCCCATTTTACTTTCAGGTAATGAGGGCTCCGGACAAAAATTTCTAATGAAAAGCCTGCTTTCAATGAATAAACGGAAAGGTCTGCTAGAGCGCAGCTGGAAAATCGTATCTGTATATGTAAGTGATTATAAAGATTCGAAAAGCTTATGTATGGAACTTAATAAGGTACTGAAAAGCAAAGAAAATGTGTTACTTTATTTATATAATATCTCTTCTCTCTCATCTTTAGATAGTGTAAAAGTCATTTCTTATCTCATGAAGCAGAAAGATAAGAAGCTACCGTTTAACTTTGTATTGGAATTAAATGAAATTGATTTACAGGTCTATTCTAAAATAGTTGAAATAATCCCTATTATAGCGAAGATTCCTGCCTTGAAAGAACGACCGATTTATGAGCGCCGTGCAATTATTCTGCATGTATTGGAAAATGAGACAATCGCACATAGCAAAAGGGTTCTTATAGAATCATTGGTATTTGATGTTTTAGAGCATCTTACAATGGAGATTAATATTTCAACTTTGCAGCGTATGATAAAACAAATGATAGCAAGTGCATATCATACGAGTTTGCAGCAGCCGGATATGATCGTATGTATTCATAATCTTCCAAATGAGGTGAGTCATGATTACTTGACAGAGCATAATTTCAATAAACAAAAGATGGAATATCTTGATTTACAGGAAGCATTGCAGCTTACCAGTGATTATACATTGTCTGCATTCTGCTATTCATTTATAAAAAAATTTGAAGATGAGTGTATGAAAGAGGATGGTGATATACGCACATTCTGCGAAGGCCAGTTTTATCTTATACGCTCGTATATCAATAATCAGATTGATTCCTACTACTATAAAGAAATGAAAAAGACAATCGTAATGCAGATTATAAAAGATATTCTGTCTTTATTCGAAGATTCATTAAATATCTATATGCCTACAGGATTTGCATACTTCATAAGCCAGTTTTCGGATATTACGTATTTACAGGATGAATATCAGAAAATGCTGCGTTTAAATGAGAAAGAAAGCGTGCAGGTATTATTATCTTTTCTTGAAGAACATTACACGAGTGCCTTTACATATGCAAACCGTTTTATGAATCAGCTGAATCGAAAAGGAAATATTACAATCAGTCCGTTAACGCTGATAATGTCTACCATATGCATTGAGTTTTTCAATCAGGGCAATCAGCAAAAAAAGATAGGAGCGGTCATTATCAGTCATGGGGTTTCCACTGCGACTTCGATTGCGGATACAGCTAATTTTCTGCTGGGAAATAAAATATTTACTGCAATGGATATGCCGATGTCTATGAATAGTAAAGATATGGCAGTGAAGCTAAATGAATACCTTGATTTCAATAACTTATACGATTATGTAATCATATTGGTTGATATGGGATCCTTGACAGAAATTATGAATGATATTGATCAGAAACATAACTTCACCTATGGAATTATCAATAATGTGTCTACTGCATTGGCACTGGAGATCGGATCACGGATCAAGCAGGGGCAGAATTTCTTTGAAATCATAAAAAATACAGTAGAAAGTATTCAGAACGAGTATTCTATCATACAGCCTGCACAAAAGAAAAAAGCGATTCTAATCACAAGTGATTTAGGCAAAAAGACAGCATCTAAAATAGCGGCATTATTTAAAAACAGTCTGCCTGAACAGCATCCGTTTACGATAATAGAGTATGATTTTTGTCAGCTGCAGGAGAAAAAAACAGAGCTTCTCATTTTTAAAGAATATGAATTAGTCTTGCTGATTCGGCCCGAGGCTCTTGATATAGAGAATTACACATGTCTTTCCTTAGAAGATGTAATCTATATGCGGAATCTGGATAAGCTGAATATCGCATTAAATCAATATTTTACAAAAGAACAGACTGCGGTATTTCATATGAATTTGATAAAGAATTTTTCACTGGAAAATGTTGTAGAGAATCTGACGATTTTGAATGCCAAAAATTTGATGGATCTGGTAGTTGATTCTGTAGAAAAATTAATTCAGAGTTTGAAAAAGAATATAGATGCCAGAACAAGGATTGGAATCTATATACATATTTGCTTTTTGATTGAACGTCTGGTAACAAAAAATGAAATACATGTGGATAAAGATATAACAGAAGTATTTGTAGAGAATAATCATAGTTTTATACAGATTACAGAGCAGAGTTTTCGCAACATGCTGGAAAGCTATAGTGTGCAGCTTCCAGTCAGTGAAATAAAATATTTGTACGACTATATCTACATCGAGGAGGAACAGCAGCGTGGATAGACATATTATTATCGCAAGTCATGGGAATCTTGCAGAAGGATTATATAATGCGCTACGCATTATTTTAGGAAAAGAAAAGCTTCGGAATATCGAGTATCTAAATTGTTATATGGAAGATACTCAAAATGTAACACAGGAAATTGAAACAATGCTAGAGCAGTATGACGATGATATTTTAGTCTTTACAGACTTATTTGGAGGTAGTGTAAATACAGCGTTTTACTCATGTATGGATAAGAAAAACTTTGAGTTGATTGCAGGTATGAACCTCCCGTTATTGATTGAAACTGTTTTATTTCAGGGAAGCATGCAGGAGTTGATTGCACATCTAAAAGCAAACAGTAGTCAATATATTGTCTTCTTAAATAAAGCTGTGCCGCTGGCAGGCGATGAGAACTTTTAATGATTCAGTATGTGCGTGTAGATTTCCGACTGGTTCATGGTCAAGTCATTCATTCCTGGTTGAAATCTACGGATTCCAATACAATATATATATTAGATGATGATTTGATGTCCGAGCCATATAAAATGAAAATGTTCAGGATTTGTGTACCTCCTTTTGTTAAACTTGAAATGTATTCGGTTGATCAGGGAATACAAAAATTATTAGAGCATAAGGATGATAGAAAATATCGCTGCTTGGTATTACTTCGAGATATCATGCCATGCCTCAAGGTATGCAATGCTTTACATTTAAATACATTTAATATCGGAGAAACAATTTATGCTTCAGACAAAAAGAGGATTGCGAATAGTGTTTATGTGAGCGAGCAGGATATTCATGCCATGAATGAATATTTAATGAATGACTGCACGATTGATATTCGCCAAGTCAGCGATAGCCGTAAATCTGTATATTCAAAACGTAAGCTATTTACATATGAGTAATAATCTTCAAAGCATTAGCCAAAATGAAAGGATGGTAATTATATGTTGAAATTTAATGAAGAAGAATATTTAAAGGGCGGAGCCTATACAATGTCTTTATTGGACAGGATGAAAGATGTGGCAGTTAAAGTGCATGAAACGGGCTATCAGAATATTTTTTTTATAGGTATCGGCGGTACCTGGGCTCAATTTCATCCAATTGTATATGCAATGAAAAAATACAGTGATGCGGATATTTATTTAGAAAATGCTGCAGAATTGATTGTTAACGGTAATCGTCGTTTAACAAAAGACAGCCTTGTGATTACGGCTTCGACATCCGGTAATACAAAGGAAGTGGTAGAAGCAATTGGCATGTGTAAAAAATTAGGTTCTCATATCGTTGTTTTTACTGGTAACCCTGAATCCGCTATGGCAAAACAGGCGGATGATTTGATTCAGAATGATGTGGCGGATTGTGAGGATAGCTATTTGATGTTCTATTTGTTTGTATTGAAGCTTCTGCAGCTGCGTGGAGAATTTGATGATTATGACTGCTTTGCTGAACAGATGCATAAACTGCATAGCAACCTGGTGAGGATTCGTAAAGAATTTGATCCGATTGCAGATGATGTGGCAAAACGTTTTTATCAGGAACCATATAATATCTATACAGGTTCTGGAATGCTCTGGGGAGAAACATATCTGTTTACGATGTGCATTCTGGAAGAGATGCAATGGATACGCACAAAAGCAGTAACCAGCGCTGAGTTCTTCCATGGAACCTTAGAATTGTTGGAGCCAGGAATGCCAATCTTTATTGTGAAAGGAGAAGACAATAACCGTCAATTAGATGAAAGAGTAGAGCATTTCTGTAAAAAGATCACAGATAAGGTTGTAGTGTTTGATACAAAAGAGTTTAGATTCGAAGGTATTGATGATAAATTCCGTGTATTGTTAACTCCATGCATTCTGACAGCTATTTTATCTGATCGTTTACAAAAGCATTATGAGAAATATACCAAGCACGATTTGAAATACCGCCGTTACTATCGTAAATTTGAATACTGAATGTAAACTGTGTTCATGTAAGCTAGGTACTTTACATGTTTGTAGAAGTCATAGTGTCAGATGATAGCAGGAGGGACTTGCATAGCTAACATATGTATGATTTATCTGAATGAACAGCTATGAAGCAACAACTAAATATAAGCTTTTTCTTGGTTCATTATTTCATCAGGTTTATAACGGTGTATACATTGCTTTGCTATATTGCTTATAATTAAATTCTGGAAATTGAAAGACTGATTTCATATTGTAACATATAAACACACCCATATATCAATAACATATGACAGAAACAACTCAGGCCTGTCTGAAAAAGGACAGTTTGAGTTGTTTTCTGTTTGTGTAATGTGTGCCTACAATACATAAGATTATGGAATCGTATAGACGGTTTATCTTCTTTTCCCGGGAAATGTCGAGAATTGTCGGAAATTGACCGGAAACACAGCGGCAAATGTGAGAAATCCATGTGAAAAGCAGCTACTTTGAAAAATAGCTTTTTTTTTCACATAATTTAGTCTAAAATAGGAGTATGAGGTGATGTTAATGAAGAAAGTAATCTGCGTTGTCGAGGATGAAAAGGCCATCAACGACCTGGTGAATCAGTATTTGAAAAAGGAAGGCTATGAAGTACGTTCTTATTATACATATGAAGAAGCGAGTGCGCATGTGATGGATGACGATGTGCATTTATGGATTCTGGATATCATGCTGGATGACAAGAGCGGTTTTGATCTAATTGAGGAAATCCGCCTGCAGGGGAGGGATATCCCTGTTATTTTCATGTCTGCAAGAGATAAGGAATTTGATCGTATCATCGGTCTGGAAAAAGGTAGTGATGACTATATCACGAAGCCGTTTTCTCCCAAGGAGCTGGTGCTGCGTGTAAACAATGTCATCAAGCGTGTCTATAAGGATGACAATAACCGGATCATGGTTGACGGCTATGAGCTGGACGAGGAACAGCGCAAGGTGTTTGATCACGGCGTGGAAATCGATCTGACAACAAAGGAATTCGATTTGTTGATGCTGTTTATCAAAAACAAGGGAATGGCGTTCAACCGGGATAAGATTCTGACCAGTGTATGGGAGGAAAATTATTTCGGAAGTGACCGTGTTGTGGATGATACCCTGCGAAGACTGCGTAAGAAGCTTCCGAATCTGAATATTCATACCATTTACGGTTACGGATACCGTTTAGGATAATGAAGCGTTTCAATGAATTTGTCAAACGGCTGTCACTGACACAGCAGCTGTTTGCATTGATCTTTTTCTTTGTGACATTTTTTGCGGTGTTTTTCTTTGTCTATATCAACGGCAATGTTACGACGGTAATCCGTGAACAGATGTACGGTACACTGGATTCCACGCTGCAAAGCTGGGCAATAAGCGACGATACCAGTGATGAGCAGCGGCAGCTGATCAATTCTGCAGCTGGTATTGATATTTTTATGGTGCGGGTAAACAGGACGCTGGATGGTACAACGCATGTCACGCTGGCAGGAAAGAATACCTCGGATATGGATTTGGAAAGTACAGAATGGAAATCCATTGCACAGGACATTCTGAATGTCAATGCCCGCTATACAGCAGGGGATAAGATTCATCATGGTATCGTGAAGAAGGTCAGTGGAGATCGGGATGCCTACTACAGTATTTACAAGGTGGCGGATGACCAGCTGCTGGTTAGCAAGATGTACAGTGATAATATGGGCAAGCTGGAAAACTCTCTGATCAACAGTGTTGTCTATATCACCGTCATTGTTGTCGGCTTCTTCTTCATCATTATGATGATGTGGGTACTGACGCTGATTCATCCTTTGAATCAGATACGAAACTACATCGAGCGTGTCAAGCTTGGCAAGGATGCAGATCTGCGTGTAAACCGTCGTGACGAGATCGGTGAGCTGGCGGATGCACTTGTGAGTATGCGGGAAGAGCTGCGTAAGCAGGAAAAGACGAAGGAAGAAATGATACACAATATTTCGCATGACCTGAAAACGCCGATTGCGACAATCAAAAGCTATGGAGAAAGCATCAAGGATGGCATTTATCCCTATGATACACTGGAGAAAAGTGTCGATGTTATTATTGAAAATGCAGACCGTCTCGAACAGAAGGTACATTCTCTGCTGTTCATGAATCGCGTGGAATATCTGATTTCCCAGGATTGTGAGGGGATCGGCTCCAATATGGAGGAAATCGTGGAAACGGTTGTGCAGAACACCAGATTTATCCGTTCGGATATTCAGATTCTGACAGATCTGGAGGAGGTTTATTTTGACGGACTGGCAGAGCCGTGGCGTGTCGTTGTGGAGAATATCATAGAAAACGCGTTGCGCTATGCGAAAACAACGATTGATATCCATCTGAGCGAGGAAGAGGGTCTGACGATTTCCAATGACGGACCTTGTATGGATGAGGATCGTCTGAAGGAGCTGTTTAAGCCATATGAAATGGGTAAGGGTGGAAAATTCGGCCTTGGTCTGTCGATTGTGGCAAAGGTAGTCAGTGCCAACGGTTATGAGGTTGTCGGTGAAAATATGGCTGAGGGTGTAATCTTCCGTATCTATAAGCCGAAAAAGCCGGTGAAAAAAGGAAGATAGCTGTTAAAGATACGAAAAGCAAACATTGGGAGAGCTTGAAATTAGCCTCCCTTTTTTATTGCTATATGTCGAAAGGAGGATGCCATCCATTTATTTGCATGGTAGAAAAATTGTGGAAGGGTGAGTGGATACATGTTCAATGCTAAAAAATATCCCATTTATCGGCAGCTTCAAGAGCTTGTATATAATCTAGTCTCGGTATGCTTCTGAAGACCGTGTGCTTCTAATTATAGAAAGGGTCGCACCTTGGATAGCGGCAGAGCTTTTTATGTGTCCTCTGCTTACCGGCTGTAAATATTCACAATATATCGTTACTTGTTAAAGGATGTGCAGGGATGAGCGCCTTGTGCACAAGTATGCTTTCTCGGAAGCTGTCCGAAAAAGGGGATTACAACGGCTGATATCGCTAAGGCATAAAAAAACCGCAGCATGATGCGGTTAGTAATCATGAACATTTTGCAGGAGGTCCTGTGGCCTGCGGCAGATCAGCCTGGTGCCGTCGCTGTATCCCTCTTCGCGATCCTGCAGCTTTTGAATGAGAATATCACGGAGCTGTGCGATGCGTGTCTGATATTTCACATCCTGTATGGCATTGTGTGTTTCCTGCGGATCCTGACGCAGGTCAAAGTATTGTTCCTCTCCGGTTTCACTGTACCAGATGAATTTATCCTGCTCTGTGACGATGTAATGATTGGAGAGCTTATCAAGAAAGCTGTGCTCTCCATGCAAATAGCTTCGTACAGCTTCCGCTTCCTGTAGGATACAGCGCTTTAAGGAGCTGCCATCCACGGTTTCAGGAATCGGCAGGTTACACAGGTCCAGCAGGGTCGGCATGACGTCGCGCAGCTCTGTGATGCCGTTAACGGTATGTGGTACGATATCTGCGATATTTTTTCCGATATGCAGCAGGAACGGAATATGGATGCTTCCTTCATATGGAAAGACCTTGCGCCATAAAGAATGGTCAAACAGCATCTCTCCATGATCACTGGTAAACAAAATGATCGTATTGTCATAGCTGCCATCTTCCTTCAGCGCTGTCAGAATGCGCCCCAGCTGATGGTCGACATGGGTGATTGCTGCATAATAGCCGGCCATCGCATCCTTACGCATAGTGGCATCACAGCAGCCGTAAATGGAGTCTGAAATTCTGCCAGCCAAACCATTACCATTTTGGCAATCCCAGTCACCGCTTGCCGGTGAGCGCAGGTCTTTGTCCTTATACATATCAAAATATGCTTTTGGAGGGTCTAAGGGCTGATGCGGGCGAACAAAGGAGGACATGAGGAAAAACGGTCTGGTGCGATCTCGTGTTTTTAAAAAGCGTATACTTTTATCAGCCACCCAGTTGGTCGGATGCAGGCGTTCCTCGTATATCCAGGGATGCGTCACCCAGGAATTGCATTCGGCACCACTTGCATTGATATCTGCGTCTTCCCCCAGCGCATTGCGCAGCTCCTGTAAATAATCATCGCTGACATCCTGATGCATCCAATGGGGGATATGCAGATTGCGATAACAGCCCAGATAGCCGTCATGAAGCTGCAGTCCCTGAAAACCGCAGGTGAGTCTGGGCGGATGTACATGCATCTTTCCTACGCACTGTGTCTGATAACCGTTGTTTGAAAATTCCTCCGCCATGTAATGCTGATAGCGCCATTCCACCTCATCAAGGTAGCCGACACGTCCATGTCGTTCCTGGCTTCTGCCTGTCATAAGGGCAGCGCGGGCAGGGATACAGCTTGGCGTGGCGGAATAAGCATGAGAGAAAAAGACGCCGTCCGCTGCCAGGGAATCTAAATACGGGGTTTTTACATCCGGATGATTCGCAAAGGATAAAGCATCTCCGCGAAACTGATCGCAGACGACTAATAATACGTTCACATTCTGTTTCATTTTTTCACCTTCTACCCGTTCATTATATAGGAAAGCTGAAAAAAAGAAAATGTGAAATGAGCGATCCGGCAATTATATGAAAAAACAAGACAAGAAATCTGCAGGGGGAAACACCGTATCCTCAAAGGGATACGGTGTGTGCATCAGGCAGCAGGGTGAAGCCTTGTGATCGCGGCCTGAATAAAGTCACAGAGAATAAAGCCTGCATAGATGAAGGTCAGTCCGTGAGCGTAGCTGGTGCTGAGCAGCATGGAAAATACGGGCAGCAGCTGATTCCCGCTGATAAAGCTGTAATAGTATAATCCGAGAATGATGAAATTGAAAAGCTCTATCCCATAGCGAAAGCGCGGCTGTATATACTGGTAACAGCGGTACAGGAGGAACACGGAAATACCGATCAGGGTATAAATCGTGCCGAAGACGATCTGATAGTCAATGAGATCATATGTTTGTGTCATCCTGTTGTACGCCGCATGAATGGGGGATTGCATAAGCAGAAGCAGGTAAGGATATAGAAGATAATAGAGATAACTGATGTATTTCATGAAAATTCCTCCTTTCTCTATCTATAGTATAACGTTTTTATAGGATGTAGTCGCAAACAGAGGAAGAATTTATCAAAAGCTTCAGGCGCTATGGAGAAGGCGTATCTTTAGTTACAGAATAACAAGGGATGTATATGCATACAACAGAGCAAGGGGAGTCCGCTTTTTCTTCTTTATTCTCATTTCCATCATAAAACAGAGGAATGCTGTACC
>OGFC01001021.1_pt1 | contig 19220 bp, 15 predicted proteins | sample 1570841 | NCBI WGS metagenome assembly OGFC01 (sample SAMEA2582137, study PRJEB24529) | metagenome | biome: Human gut stool | place: China | collected 2011 | reverse complement strand
CGTTCTGAAAAGAAAGAAGCGGAAGAAGAAGTAAAAATTGAAGAAGAGAAAAAGCTGTTTTTCACTAATTCAAAACGTTCTATGGCAAAGCATATAGAAAAATACTTATCTGAATGAAAGTCCATCAGAGAGACATAATAGAAGTAAACTATCTTTTTCCGGACGGGACAACCAAACCTCACATGGCTATTGTTGTCTCTAATGACGAACTGCAGGAAACTGAAGATTTCTTCTACATTGCAATGATTTCATCTAAAAATTATAATCCTCAATATACATATCCTTTAGATAATGAAATGTTGACGAAACCTCTATCTAAAAAGAGTTATGTAATATGCCAACTGATCGGGGGATATACTGAGCGGGATGTCGTAAAGATTTGTAGCCGCATTAAGAGCCCGGCCTTTCAGGAAGTAATAGAAAAGATCAAGCAAACAATATTTTAAAGACCTTTGTCCACATCTGTTATCAACAGGTTTATCAACAAAGTTATCAACAGGGTAATACACAGATACACAAACAAAAAGACCATATTTTACTATCCATTCGTAAACAAACGATAAAATCGTATTTAATAATCACCATTCAATAAATAATTCTTATTTTTGAACCAATCAATTTAATACCTGATATCATGAAAACATATCCCGTCCTGATTTGTCTTTGTGCAGCATGGATCAGCATACTGAGCAGTTGTAAAGGAAAAGAAGATAAAAGTGTCCCTTCGTTCACTCCTCCTAAATACAGCGGAAAGGTAGATCTATCCGCAGCTCCGGCCAATATAGATGTAGCAGAGGCGCTCGACAAATCTACAACACCTCTGAAGCTAAGCCAGATCGCTTCACAAATAGATTATTACATCGTTGGAGATGGGAACTATACGATTACACAAGCTATCGCCGTGCCGGACAGTGATGCTTTTATCACATTCAACAATCCCCGGATCTATTACCGGAAAGCCGGAATTCCCAGCAAGCGTTATGGCTTCAAAGCTTTAGTTTATAAGTGGAATAATGATGTAAACGGGCATAATCTGTTTTACGACAAAAAGACCACCCGGATGTATTGTGCTTTAAGCGGCAGGGATCAAAATAACAAGGAAAGCCTGGAGCTTTTCGATCCGCAAATCGGAGCATTACCTCCGTTGGATACAATGCTGACTATCGACCGGTATATTTTCCCGGAAATTTTAGAGGAGAAATATACCGTCAACCTAAGAAACGACAAACTGTTGGGCTTCTCTTCCAACGGCTACATGTTAAGCCATTATGAAGACTCCTGTGGTATCCCCACCAGCATGATGACCTTTAATCCGGCAGGAGAAACACTCTGCAAGTTTGATTTAAAGGGTAAATCCTCTTTATCCCGGGAGCAGACGGATAATATTCCTTTTTTCCAGACCTCTTACTGGAACGACACGCAAGACCGGATGACTTTTATGATCCCGTTCTGCGACACCGTATATCAACTTCGCGATCCGCAAACAGTCGTACCATTATACGCTATCAATTTAGGGAAACATGGCATTTTCGCGGACTATGAGGTTGGAAAAGAAATAAAAGACGGAAAAATATGGCTTCGGACTTTATACGAGAATCCGAAAGGGTTATTCATGGGAATGTACCAGAAGAACGGGCCAAAGATTTTATCCTGGCTGAATTTCGAATACGAATACAAACCGACACTGAGTTATCAGGCTGTTTATCTGAAAGAGGAAGGAAAAACATATATCCTCCCCAAGAGAGAGAAAGGATTCATCAACGATCTGGATGGCGGATTTACTTTCTGGCCGGACGGTCAGACGGATGAATACCTATATATGATCCTCACATTAACTGAAATGAGGCTTAATGTGAAACGAACCGGCTCTCCACAGCAGCAGAAACTGATCGATATGCTCGATAACAAAAGAATAAAGGAAAATCAGTATGTGATGATCGTTGTCAAATAGACAGTTCTTTACAGGTTGTATTTCTTCATCTTATTATAAAGCGTCTGGCGGCTGATATTCAGTTGCTGGGCGCAAAGGGTAAGGTTGCCTTTCTTCTCGGCAAGCACTTCGCTGATGAATTGTTTTTCCATTTCGTCCAATGTCACAGGGCGGGAAGCCGGAGTTGCTGAGTCTTCTATATAAAAATCATCGGCATCCAATAAGGAAGCATTGGAAAGCAATACCGCCCGTTCAATCGTTTGTTGCAAAGCGGCCAAATCGCCGTTGAGCATCATCGCCGACAGTTTTTGCAGAGCTTCAGGCGTGATGCCCGGAAAAGGTTTACCGTAGGCCGTCGCATATTTGCGCAGAAGGGAATTGACAAGTAAGACAACTACGGAATCTGTTTCTTCCGAAGGGAACCCGGAATCCTTCCGAAAGGAATTTTGTTTTCTCCCGGAACGGGCTTTCCAGGCAGCAAGGACGGTCGAGAGCAGTTTCTCGTTATCCCACGGCTTCACTACGAAATCGGCAGCCCCTCTTTTCAGGGAAGCGACGGCCAGTTCGATATCGCCAAAAGCAGTGATCAGGATCACTGCCGGAGGGTTTGGGCGTTCGTGGATACGATCCAGCCAAAACAGTCCTTCTCCCCCGCTCTGCTTGCCTGTCCCAAAATTCATATCCAGCAAAACGACATCCACGTCATCTTCCCGGAGCAAAGCAGGCAACAAGGTCGGTTGCGAGGTACAAACCACCATTCGGAACTCGCGCGAAAGGATCATCCGCAACGTTTTAAGCACCGCTTCGTTATCGTCTACCACTATTATCTTTCCGTCTATCATAACCGGAGCAAAGATAAAAGGATAATCCGTTATTCTATTTCCAAAGAGAAAAAACTTTCAGCATGGAGCCTGCTCCGGTCGGAGCAGGCTCCATGTAGAGAAGCACTGTCCAATTATTAGACGTTTCGCATCGGCAACCGGATTATTTTCTCTTATTCTTTGCCTTACAAACGAAAAGAGAATAGTTTTACGGAAAATATTATTCAGATGAAAACAATCGCATTCAAACTCGTCCTGCGTAGCTGGTGGCGGAATAAGACATTCTCCGTTATCTCGATCGTCAGCCTGGCAATCGGGATTGCCTGTACGAACCTGCTGGCCGTGTTTACCATCCATGAATACGGTATAGAGAAAGGGAACCCGAATAAGGAACATATCTGGGTACTCAGTCAGGACTGGCCGATGAAAAACGGGGAGAAAACGATATATGCGGGGGCTGAAATCCCCGGAATGCTGAAAGATAAATACACCGAGGTCAAAAGTTATCTCCGGATAAGCGGACAAACCGTCAAATATATTTCCATTGATAATGTGAAACATGCCCCTGTCCGCCTCGTCTCCGCAGATCCGTCTTTAGCGGAGTTTTTCCCTTATAAAGTACTCTACGGAGATCTGAAAGAGGCCTTGACTCAGCCTGACAAACTGGCCCTGACAGAACAAACTGCCCGAAAACTTTTCGGGAAAGCCAATCCGATCGGTAAAATAATTCATTTCAGCCTTCCTGATGAAGAATTGAACACCAAAGGCAGTGCAAACAACGAACACGCTTACCAGGTTGCCGCCATTATTGCCGACAGGGAACAATCGTTTTTAAACCTGGAAGCGATAACGGCTATTTCTGATTCTTTCTATGGCGGTACCAGCCTGTTACTGATGAACAGGCCGATCGACCGGAAAGCTTTTGAAGCACAATTAAAGAAAGACAAAATACCGACTTTACAGGGTGACGTGGGAAATTACTACCTGAACACGCTACAGGAAAGTTACTTCTACACTTCCGAGCAACAAAAATCGGATTATCTGAATTATCGGCAGCCGGTATTGCTTTATGTCGGGCTGATCTCCGCTATCCTGATCCTCTTGATAGCCTGTTTTAATTATATCAACCTCAACTTTTCACGCTTACTACAACAGGTGCGGATGATCCATACACAGAAACTGATGGGGGCAACCGGAAAAGAGATCAACCGGCAATTATTTATCGATACCTTTCTTACGGTTCTGATCGCCTTCTTTTTTTCCTTGCTGATCACACACGATTTATTGCCGGTCTTCAATTCGATCGTAAACGGCCGGTTGCATACGGCCTTCTTCTTCAACTGGCAATCCCTGCCTTTGATCAGCGGGTTTATCTTACTTCTGTCTGTTGTTCCGGCCGCTTATATGAGCCGGAAGATTTCCGGACTTTCCAGCGCCGGCTATAAGGAGTTTTTCACCGGGAATAAAAAGAGAAGGATCGTTACCTCATTATCTATTGCACAATACGTTATCTCCATCGGTCTTATTATCGCCACACTGACGGTAAACGACCAGATCGGTTTTATCCGAAAAGGAGGTGAAAATTACAAGAACCTGATCGAAATAGGGAACTGGCTGGAAGACGGTTCTTACATCCGCCCCTTGGCCCGTGAATTAAAGAACCACCCAGAGATAGCGCATGTTTCCCTTGCCGGAGGTTCCATCCTAGATAGCTGGATAGTACAAACAGTCCTGAAAAATGAAGACGGCAGCGAAAGGTACGTTCCTCAACTCAATTACTTCGGCGATTCCGGCATCCTGGACGCTTTGCAGGTTAAGTTATTGGAAGGCCTTCCGCCCGATAAAGCCCTGGAAAAACAGGGCCGTCCGGTCTACATAAACGAGAAGTATGCCGAGCTATTGGTCAGCAAAGGGGAAGATCCCATCGGAAAGCCGTTGAGTGTCTTTGAATTCAATAATAACAGCGAAGATTCTGCGGATGGCACACCGGTTACAACAGTTGCCGGGATCGTCAGCAATCTTTATACAAATTCATTGGAAAATGAGGTGTATCCTTTTACTGTCCAGATCAATAACAGTGAAAAAAGTACATTCAACTATATCTACATACGTCTCAACGGTGATAAAGAAAAATCCATCGCCACGATCCGACAGGTATGGAACAAGGTCAATCCGGGGAAATATTTCTCTTATCAGGATGTTTACCAATACTTTCTATCCCGCAACCATAAAGCGACCGAACTGTCGCAACTCCTGCTGATGTATTCCATCATCAGTATCTTCCTGACCTGTTTCGGGTTGTTCGGAATGGCTTTATATGCTACGGAACAACGCACCAAAGAGATCGGCATCCGGAAAGTGAACGGGGCAACAAGTTCACAGATCATGTTGTTGCTGAACAGGCAGTTTATCAATTGGATAAGCATCGCTTTTGTTATCGCCATTCCTATCACCTGGTCGTTGATGAACCGCTGGCTGGAAAGTTTCGTATATCGTACGGAGATCGGCATCGGTATATATCTGACGGGTGGACTGTTCGTTCTGTTCATTACCCTACTTACTGTCAGCTGGCATAGCTACAAAGCGGCTTCCGGCAATCCCGTTAACGTTTTAAAAAGTGAATAAACCGGTTACAAATATGAAAACAGTAGCATTCAAACTCGTCTTTCGCAGTTGGTGGCGGAACAAAACATTTTCTGTCATCTCGATTGTCAGCTTGGCGATCGGCATTGCCTGTACTAATCTGCTGGCCGTATTTGTCATCCATGAATACAACCTGGAAGCGGATAACCCGAACCGGAACAATATCTACATGATGGATCAGGACTCGCCGCTCCAACCCGGTGAACGGGTTTGTTTTACAGCAGGCAATGTTCCGGCCGAGATAAAAGAAAAATATCCGGAGGTGACTGATTTTGTGCGCCTGAATAATATGGGAATGGATTATATAATGATAGACAATACCCGTTTCGATCCAATCCGAATAGTGATAACAGATGCCTCCTTTCCCCATTTCTTTCCCTACAAAGTGCTGTATGGCAACCTGAATGAAGCATTGACTCAGCCGAATAAGATAGCCCTGTCGGAAACGTGCGCCCGGAAATATTTCGGAAACAAAAACCCTGTCGGTCAGACGATCACCACTGGTAAAAACAATACCATAACCCGCCATCGAGAAGACGGCACAATCGAAAAGGAAGAGAGTGAAACAACCTATCAAGTAGCTGCTGTCCTAAAATCGCGTGACCAGTCTTATATCGGATTTGATGCATTAACAGGAAATGGAGGTTCAATCCACGGAGGATTAAGTCTTTTAATGACCAACCGTCCTATCGATCCGGAAAAGCTCGCAGACCGGATAAATAAAGACGGAATGCATACATTTGTTCCGGAAGGAAAATACTATTTATATACTTTACAGGAAAGCTATTTCCGAAAATATACGCAGGAAGGCTTCACGTTCCTCAATAGCCGCCAGAAGACATTGCTTTATGTAGGATTGATCTCCGCCGTTCTGATCCTGCTGATCGCTTGCTTCAACTATATCAACCTGAATTTCTCCCGCCTGCTACAACAGGTACGGATGATTCACACTGAGAAGCTCATGGGAGCGACAAAAACAGATATAAACCGCCAGCTATTCATCGACACATTCCTGACGGTCATCATAGCATTTCTCTTATCCTTACTGATCACACATGACCTAATCCCGATATTCAATTCAATCGTCTCAGGAGATATACAAACCTCTTTCTTTTTCAAGGAACAGGCATTGCCGGCTATCGCCCTGTTTATTTTCCTGTTATCCATAATCCCCTCGGTATATATAAGCCGAAAAATAGGAAAGCTGTCTGCCTCCGGTTACCGCGAGTTTTTCACAGGAAAGAAAAGAAGAAAGATCGTAACTGCTCTCTCCATCGCCCAGTATACCGTTTCCATCGGATTAATCATCGCGACACTAACGGTTAACAGCCAGCTTCGTTTTATACAAAACGAAGGAGAAAGGTATCGCAATTTAATAGAGGTCGGCACCTGGGGCATAGATAACTCCTACCTGCCGGCTTTTGCCCGCGAAATCAAACAAATACCCGGTGTGAAGCATGTGACACTTATGGGAAGCCATTTATTGAATATGGGGTTAGCTACTGCAAATATCAAGAATCCGGACGGAAGCGAAAGCCATCAAATGAAAGCATTTTATATAGCCGGACGTGATTTCCTGAAAACATTACAGATCCGGATCACACAGGGAGTCGATCCGGATAAGGCGCTTGAACAGTTTAATAACCCGGTTTATATCACTCAAAAATATTTAGACCTCTTGGTTCCTCCGGGAGAAAACCCGATTGGTCATCCGTTGAGTAAATACGATAATATTGATTCACAACACAACAAACCGGAAACGATCGTTGCAGGCATTGTCGAGGACATCTTTGCTAATTCACTGGAAGAAGATGTTTTCCCCAGTGTCATCTATATTCTTAAGGATGACGACAAAAGTTATGCATTAGCAGAGATCAAACTCGATAAAGTAAACAAACAAACCATTGCTGCCATCGGGAAAGTATGGGAAAAGATGAATCCCGGCAAATATTTCACTTTTCAGGATATGTATAAAGAGTTCATGCAACGCAACAGGAGAACAAGCGAACTGGCAGAATTAATGATCATGTACTCACTGATCAGTATCTTCCTGACTTGTTTCGGCCTGTTCGGTATGGCATTATACGCTACGGAACAACGCACGAAAGAAATAGGCATCCGGAAAGTGAACGGAGCCAGCACATTAGGGATCATGTTATTGCTGAATAAACAATTTATAGGCTGGATAGGAATAGCCTTCGTTATTGCCATCCCTATCGCCTGGCTGTTCCTCAACCGGTGGCTGGAACAATTTCCGTATCACACCGATATGTCTGTTTTCCACTTCCTTCTTGGCGGAATCACCGTACTGTTTATAACATTACTGACCGTCAGTTGGCATACTTACAAGGCTGCTTCGAGTAATCCCGTTAACGTTTTAAGAAGCGAATAGATTTCCTCACAGTTTCTTCAGCAGGAAACTCCAGTTTCTTCCATAGGAAACGCCAGTTCCCACCAGAAGAAACTCCAGTTTCCTGCGGAGGAAATTACAGTTTCCTTATTAAAAAAATTCAGGAAACTGCAATACACTGAAGGTCAAGCATTATTGACTTTTTTATAATCTGCCAGGAACGTAGCCAAACCACTATCGGTAAGCGGGTGTTTCAACAGACCTTTGATAGCTGACAAGGGGCAAGTTGCCACATCTGCACCCGCTTCAATACACTGGATAATATGTTGTGTACTGCGGATCGAAGCGGCAAGCACCTGTGTTTCGTAGGCATAATAAGAAAACATATCGACAATACCTTTCACCAGTTCAATACCATCACTGGAAATATCATCCAGACGTCCCACGAAAGGAGATACATAAGTAGCACCGGCTTTTGCTGCTAAAAGAGCCTGCCCACGGGAGAAGACCAGTGTACAATTGGTACGGATCCCTTCATCACTAAAATGTTTGATTGCTTTGATACCGGCTTCAATACAAGGAACTTTCACCACGATATGCGGGTTCAGGGCAGCAAGCTCCTTGCCTTCCTTTATCATTCCTTCATAATCGGTTGCAATTACCTCTGCACTGACATCACCGTCTACGATCTCACAAATCTTCAGATAATGTGCACGCTGATTCTCTACTCCTTTAATCCCTTCTTTGGCCATTAACGACGGGTTGGTAGTAACGCCATCCAATACGCCCAAATCGTTTGCTTCCCGAATCTGATCCAGGTTCGCCGTGTCGATAAAAAACTTCATTGCTTTATGTGTTTATAAATGTTTCTATTTAAAGAACACATTTACTATCGTATAGTTTATTTTAGAGTGATGTATTTAGAATGTTGAAAAATATTAATAGAAAAACTGATAGTTAGAGAAAGCAAATAGAGAAAGAACAAATTAAGATACAAACATAAAATAAGGACAGATTCTCAATCATTTGATCAAGATTAAAAACGCATACTTTCCGGTACAAATTGCATTAGTTCTGTAAGAACTACATACCTACGGATGCAAATATAGTCTATTTTTGAAATAATAGGTTAAATGTTGAAGAATAATCCGACAATACAAAGCTCTTTTGTTAACAACCATATAAACTATCAGTTTTCACAGAATAAGGAGATAATATCAATCCTAGACACACCACTGTATATCAATAAATTACATTTATACTACCACGTTAGTTCTTACAGAACTCATATACATAATACGCAAAAAGCAGGCATCTGGAATGCAATAGGAACAGGGAAATTCAACAGAGATTCAAAGCGACAATGTGATGAGAAATAGCAGAGACTTACAAATTGTTACACTCTTTATCAGATAACAAAAACTACTTATGCGAATAGCAGACGGACCAATATTTGAAAAATTATTCCGGGAATATTATTCTCACCTATGTAATTATGCCGGCCAATTTATTGCAGACAGCCAAACCAGAGAAGATATTGTACAGGTATTTTTCATTTCTGTCTGGGAAAAAGAGCACCTGTCCGTTACACGGGAGACTTTCCTCCCCTACGCTTATCGTGCCATAAAAAACAGCTGCATAAACTACTACAAATCAGAGATGATCAAGGAGGACTTCATCACCATCCTTGCAGAAGAATGGAAAGATCAGTTGAATGAAGAGGAAGATTTCATATACCAGAAAGAAGTGCAACAGGCTTTGCAGAAGCTTCCTGAAAAATGTCGTAATGTATTCCTCTTGAAATGCGTTACTGAATTAAAGTACAAAGAAATAGCCGAGGTATCCAATATCTCCGTAAACACTGTAAAATATCACCTGGGAGAAGCTTTCCGCATCATGCGTGAAGAACTGAAACATCTCTCTTTCTTATTTTTCCTGTTTTTTTTCTGAAACGACCTACCCATTTTGTCTTCTCCGATTGTCAATAATAAAAAAGAAGAAAAATGAAGTCTGAAACAATATATCAAATCATCCTTTCCGTTTTGGCCGACGAAGCCACAAATGAAGAACACATTCTCTTCTCGCAATGGATAAAAAAATCAGAAGAAAACAGGAAGGAGTATAACAGAATAAAACGATTGTATCAGATCTCATTACGCCTTCCCAAAGAAACACGAGTCGATACAGAACAGGCCTGGCAAATAGTACGAAATCAGACGATCGACAAAAAGAAAATATTTAAATTCCCTGTATGGACACGTTATGCAGCAATGGTTGCGATCATTGTATCTCTCGGCATAATCCTATTTAACGAAGAAGTTCCTTCCGATACTCTCAGCCAGATGGAACAAATTGATATAAAAGAGTTTGTAGAACCTACGCTACTTTTAGAGAACGGAGAGAAAATTGCATTGAGTGAAGAATCCTTTTCCATCAAACAAGAACAGGTTGTCATCAAGAATGACAAGGACAACAAACTCGTTTATGAAGCTAAAAAGGAGGTTACTAAAAAAACGGTTTTAAACAACCACCTGGTCATCCCCAAGGGAAGGACTTACCGGCTACATCTTGAAGACGGAAGCCGTATCTGGCTGAACTCTGAATCAGAGCTCATTTATCCGGAGCAGTTCATCGGAGACAAACGTGAAGTAACACTTATCGGAGAAGCCTTTTTTGAAGTTGCTCCCAATCCGGAGAAACCCTTTTTCGTAAAAACCAAAGGTATAGAAATCATTGTATTAGGAACATCTTTCAATGTCTCTTGCTACGGAAAAGAGAATACGATCAGTACAACTCTTGTAGAAGGCTCTGTCTCCATACATACGGAACAGGGGGAAAAACAGATAATCACGCCCTCCGAACAATTCACCTATAATAAGAAAAATCACCTGACAAATATTCAGACGGTGAATACGGAACTTTATACTTCATGGATAAACGGCAAATACATTTTCAAAGATGCAACGCTGGAAGAGATCATCGACAAATTACAACGTTGGCATGATATCTATCCGAATTATATGGAGGAAGAGCTGAAAAGTAAACGTTTCTCAATCACAATAGACCGTCAATCGACATTAGACCAAATACTGGAAGTGATTAGTTTCACTTCTGATGTAAAATTAGAGAAAGCAGGAAATAGTATTAACATCAAAAAGCAAAGGAGGGAAGAATGACGTAAATCACACAATGGAAAAACAGAAGAGGTAGTATGGATCAGATACTACCCCTACACAGATCAAAAAATTAAAATCATTTGTTTAACCTGTAAATTACAAATTTATGGAAAAAAGAATATCGGAAGGCTTTTGTAAGACACAAAAAGTCTTAAAACGATTCTTATTTTTAATTTCACTTATTTGTTCATTATCAACTATTTCGTTAGATGTGTTTGCTTACGAATCTATATTTGAACAAAACTACACCTTAAGTCTATCGTTTCAGAATGCCCGGATGGAGCAAATACTCGATGCTATATCGAAGCAGTCCGGAATCAAGTTAGCCTATAGTAATGAAGAGCTGGCTTCAAATAAAAAAGTTTCTGTCAACCTGAAAACATCCAATATAGAAGAGGCTCTAAAAGCCGTTCTGGGTAATGAATATACATTCAGACAGATTGACGATTACATTGCCATTGCCAGGAGATCCGCAAATAAGAATATCCCGGCGGTACCCAGCGTGAATGACGAGCGTTCATGGACGATTCAGGGACAGACACTCGAACAAAGCGAACCTCCACTCCCCTTGCCTGGCGTAAACATCTCTATCAAAGGGACTCAGTTGGGTACGATCTCAGACATGGGTGGATATTTCTCTCTCAAAGCTAAAAAGGGAGATATTATTGTCTTCTCATACCTGGGCTTCAAGAATTACGAATATGTAGTCTCCCGTGCAATCAGTAACTTAAGTGTGTCTCTGACGGAAGACATCGAATCATTGGATGAAGTTATCGTGACCGGTTTCTCGGAAGAAAAGAAACTGAACTCGATATCTTCTATTTCCTCACTGAATGTATCCTCAAACCTGATCAGCAAACCGGTGACTTCCATGTCGCAGGCTTTACAGGGAGGGATCACAGGCCTTTCCGTATCACAGGGTTCCGGTTTGCCGGGTGCAGATGCTGCAACCATCAAGATCAGAGGTGTTTCGTCCTTACAAACCAATAATGACCCGTTGGTCTTGGTAGACGGTGTTCCAATGGATATGAATAACCTCGATCCAAACACGATTGAAAGCGTAACCGTACTGAAGGATGCCGCAGCAGCAGCTATTTATGGAGCACGTGCGGCAAACGGTGTTATCGTTGTAAAAACCAAACGAGGAACACCCGGTAAAGTAAACGTTTCTTACAACGGATATTATGGTATTCAAAAGGCGACATATCTACCGGAGTTCATTGACGGTGCCGGATATATGGAAATGGTAAACGCTGCGAATATAAACATCGGAGGAAACCCGGTTTATTCACAGGAAGCAATCAACAAGACCAGAGATGGTTCCGACCCTGTAAACTATCCTAATACGGACTGGACTGACTTCCTGTTTAAAAACGGTTCTGTTCAAAGCCATTCTGTATCCGTATCCGGTGGTGGTAATCTGGCCCGTTTTGCATTAACAGCCAACTATCTGAAAAATGACGGTCTGGTAGAAAACACAAATTCAGACCGTCTGAATATCCGTGCCAATACTTCCGTCAGTCTATTAGATAACCTGTCTGTAAACATGGACTTCAACTCATACCGGACAAACAGGGAAAAACCTTTATTCGATAATGGCGGCGATATTTTTACTTATATCTATTCTACGCCACCTAATACCGTGATCCGCTATCCGATGAAAGAAGGTAACGATATCGTGTATTACGGGAACCGCCCCGAACAACGTAATCCTGCCGCCATTCTCGACCGGGGAGGTATTCGTACGAACCTGGAAGACAATATCAGTATCAATATAGCCCCTCGCTGGGAGGTGATCCCGAAGTTGATCCTTAGAGGACAATATTCGTATCGCATCAGCAGTAGTGCACAACGGGATGAGCGCAAAGCCTATAACTTCTTCGATTATAACTCCGAAGCATTTCTTCAAACCTGGGGAGCCTCTTATTCAGCCTCCAAAGACAGGTCCAGCTATTATTATATCGGTGCAACGGCTGAATATACCTGGGAGAAAAAGAAACACCGCTTATTCGGTATCGGAGGTTACAATCAGGAGCTAACCAACCAGGGAGACTGGGATCGCTGGTCGATGACTTCCATTTTTGCTAAAGTGAACTATACATTCGACCGTCGCTATTTGCTGGAGGGAACCATCCGCCGTGACGGTTCTTCCCGATTCGGCAAAGGAAATAAATTCGGAGTATTCCCCTCCATAGCAGCCGGTTGGAACCTGCATGAAGAGAGTTTTATGAAGCCGTTAAAAAACCAGATCAACGAATTCAAGGTACGAGGTTCATACGGATTATTGGGTAATGAGAATATCGGATTATACAAATATCAGACATTGATCGATGCAGGAAACGGGAACGAAACAGTTTTCGGTAACCCGGATATCACCTGGGAAACAGTCAATATGTTGAATATCGGAGCTGACATCCGCCTGTTTAGGGACTGGACCATCACTTTCGACTATTACGACAAACTGACCAAAGACATGATCATCATTCCACCTATTTCTTTCATCGGAGGAATAAGCGCTGCACCTCTGAACTCGGGAGAAGTAAGAAACCGGGGATGGGAATTCGATGTAAATTATGGCAAACAGTATAAGACATTCGGATTCAATGTTCATGCCGGTTTATCACAAAATAAAAATAAAATCGAGTCTCTTTTCGGAGCTCCTTACGATAACGGAAACCGTATCCATGAAGTTGGACATGCGTTGAACAGTTATTATGTCTATCCGACAGATGGACTACTGCAGGAAAGTGATTTCACAAAAGATACCGACGGAAAATGGATACCCAAGGAAGGAATCACGATCTTTGACGGACAACAGCCCGGAGATATAAAATACAGAGATGTATCCGGCCCCGACGGTACACCGGACGGCAAAATCACGACCGACGACCGTGTGATACGTGGAGACGATCAACCGGATCTGAACTATTTTGCAAATCTGTCATTGACTTATAAAAAATGGGATTTTGAAATACTATTCCAAGGGGTTACCGGTGTAGATGCTTACTACAACGAACCTTATTCATTCGGTTTGAATGTATCCGGTGACGGGCAAACCCCATTGGCTGTACAAACGGATTACTGGACTCCGGAAAACACAGGTGCACGCTATCCGAGAATGGCCCCGAATTCAACTTACGGCAGCAACTATCACACATCCGATTTCTGGCATTTCAATGCAAGTTATTGCCGTGTGAAATACATCCAACTAGGATATACATTCGATCAGCTGGGGTTGAAGAAAATAGGTATTTCAAACATCAGGTTATATCTGAATGCGCAAAACCCGTTCACCTTTGCGAAAGAAAAACTGACAGACCCGGAAAGCCGTGGACAGAAAGGTTCTTATCCGCTGATAAAGACTTATTCTGCCGGCATCAGCCTGAATTTCTAATTATAAACCTTAAAAACAGAATATATGAAACTGTATAATCAAATAAACCCAAAGGCATTCCTGCTTGTATGTATGTTATTTATATGTAGCAGTTGTTCCGACTTCCTGACGAAAGACCATCCGACAGGAGTCACCGACGAAGACTTTTGGAAAACAATGAATGAATGCGAAAACGCATTAGGACAATGCAAATTATGGGTAAAAGGTGCATACGGAGGTGAAGAACTGGGGTTAGTATTCCTTGAAGGGGCCACCGACAATATGTATTTTCAATCGAACTTTGAACAACGCATTGTAAGTATGGGAAACGGTTCACTCGTTCCCCCCACCGACAACAACAGGCCATCCAGCTGGGAAGCGACTTTGGACAGTTGGAAAAACTACTACGTTCGCATCCGCAGATGTAACCGTTTCCTCAAGTTTGTAGATAATGCTTATTTTGCAGACGAAAAAGAGAGATCACGTATGAAAGCTGAAGTAAGGGTTTGGAGAGCTTGGTATCACATACGTCTGCTGTGTTGGTACGGGCGTAACGATGGTATACCTATTGTCGACACCGAACTGACTCCGACCGAGATCTATAAGCCCCGTAATACCGTTGAAGAATGTCTGGACTTCATCAATAAGGAACTGGACATGGTAATCAATTCCAACGACCTTGAATTCCTATGGGATGAAGGACGCCGCGACCGTATGTCGATTTCTTCAGCCCTGGCCCTGAAAATGGATGTGAACCTGCAATTCAAAAAGTATGACCTGGCCAAAGATGCCGCTAAAAAGCTTATGGATTCAGGCAAGTTTGAATTATACTATTCTACCGCGACGGATGATGATCCGGGCAAAAACTATCGTGACCTGTTCCGCTATGTAGGTGAACAGAATAAAGAGCGGATCATGTTCAAATCGAATGGACTGGATAACATCTGGTTCCGTAACATGGGGACACCGTTAGGAGGACAAGGGGTATCTGCTATCCTAAAATCTTTCGTCGATTGTTATGAAACCATAGATGGTAAAACCATTCAATCTTTATCCGCCGAAGAAAAAAGCAACTACGAAAAGAACCCGTTGTATAAGCCAAGAGATCCACGTTTATACGCAACAGTTTTCTTACCGGGAGACAACACCACCATTTCCAATTACACCTACGAGCCATTCAATGAGAGTGGTAGCGACTATGTCGGAAAGAATGGCGCAGTCCGCTCCGGATATATGATGAAGAAGTTCATCGATGAGCAGGATCGTGCCACAGGAAACGGTAGTCTCGATTATCCGCTTTATCGTTATGCGGAAGTACTGCTCGATTATGTAGAATGTCTGGTTGAATCCGGTGACTGGCAAAATCCGGATGTTGAGAAATACATCAATATGATCCGTCATCGTGCCGGTATGCCGAATATGGACAAGAATGTCTATAATACGCAAGAAAAAGTACGCGAATTATACCGCCGTGAACGACGTGTAGAGCTTTGCTTCGAAGGGAAACGCTATGACGATATCCGCCGTTGGGGAATAGGTTCGCAAGTGATGACCGGTCCGATCCAGGGTGCATGGAACCCGAATGATAACGCATTCGTTACGATCGAAAACCGTAATTGTACATTCCCGAAATACGATTCATGGCCACTTCCTCAGACAGAAGTAACATCGAATCCGAATATCGGCCAACCGACCGGTTGGTAAAAATTAAAGAGGAAATCCGGCTTGGATTTCCTCTTTTTCTTTATATAAAAACGAAACTTATTTCTTCACCGCCAGTTTACTCAGCTGCTTGATCTCCTTCAGATTGGAATAATCGTATTGATAGATGCCATCGTCGGCAATCATCATCAAAACATTGTCGTGCGGAATAACATCATAGCCTTCCATTCCTGAATAATGAGCCAAACGGTTAGCCATCAGAGTTTGCGGATCTTCGGCATTATAGATTTTCAGGCCATCGTCACAAAGGAAAAGCGTTCCGTTATCGATACCCAGGCCTTTCGGTTTAGTCATAGTATAGGAAACGATTGGCTGAGGATTTTTCACATCTTTGACATTCAGGATGATCAGTTCGTTGAAATTCTGTCCGCAATTATTGCCTGAATGAACTGTTACATAAGCGATGTCATTCTCTACAACTACCGGGTCGCAACCATATACATGCCACATCATCGACTGATATTCGGGTTTCAACGGATTAGCGACCGAATAGATTATCATACCGGTAGGAGTTCCCATAAACATGCAATCCTTATAACTGAAAATAGTTTCCACACTTCCTCCGATATACATATTTTCAACCGCTTTTTCCGGTTTATCGCCCGCCAGATTAAAGATACTCATATAATCATTCAACACGACATACAGATAATCTTTATACAAACCAAAACGCGACATCGAACCGTTTACGCCTGTCGAACCGCCGGAACTACCACCCGAAGAATTTGTCATAGCATCATTATACACCTGCTCATTTTTATAATATTCTAACGTATGGGTTTCCTCTTCCTGGGTCCAACCCACAACAATATTCCCATTCGTTGCAGCCAAATTACACAGTTCAGAATCTATATAACCTTCTTCAATCGGAGGATAACTCTGCGGAAACACATTCTCCAAACGGCTCTTTAACACCGGTAAAGCAGGATTACTGATATCAAAACCAACCAAGTCGATATATGAATCGGCATACAATATATTATTACGGATAGCCACATCGACATTACCTATCAACTCGATAAAACCAACCGAAGCAGGAGAAGCCGGATTACGGTTATCGATAATATGAATACCTTTACCCGGTTCCGAGATATATAAATATCCTTCATAAAAACAGATCTTCCCTTTTTGGGTTATCTCTTCCGGCTGGGTAGTCACTTTCACCGAAGAACGGAACACGTCGACAGACATTAATACGGGTTTATTGACCGTATAAGTGATTGTTTCCTTTACTTTCATATCATCGTTACACCCACAAAGGAGGCAGATCAACGACACACAAAACAAACTCATTAGTTTTTTCATCTTAAACAAATTTAGAGGATTAATAATTATAATATCTTATCAGAATTCGAACCGGAAACCTGCTCCCAGTCCAATGATTACCGAGTTTTCAGTGCGGATACTTACCGGTTGGTCATTATCGAAATAGTAAGAGATACGAGGTTCCAGATAGATGCTCCAATCCCGGTGAAGACGATAGGAAACACCCGCTGATCCGTTCAGCGACCACTGTACACCGGAAATACCTTTTTTCTCGACCAAGGTCTCTACTCCGCTAAGAGAAAATTCTTCCTGCGTTTGTTTCGACCTCAGGCCTTTTTCAAGCATCACACCGCCTGACATATATATATTCCATTTCGGATTACTCCATAGTTTAACAACCAGATTGACCGGTACACCCAAATAATGAAGATTCAACCGGGAGTTGTAAGAAATCTTGCCTCCTCTGGTCATACGCGATGCCAGATAAGTATACACCAGCCCTGTTTCCACCCCGATATATCGACTGAGATCTTTCCGGACAGTCACCCCGAAAGATAGCGGCAACGAACAATCGATATCGCCATACTCTTCAGCCGGGATCATGCCGTTATTAGTAAAAGGAGGCTCGACTTCCGGCGGAGGAAGAGGTATTCCGGGTCCGATACTATTATTCATATCGCCATAGATAGCATCATTACTACTCCCCAATAAATTAAGAGAAACATCTCCCCCTGTCCCAAACGAGGCATTTACCGACCAGTCCTTTTTTTCCTTCTTTCTTTCCGGAGAAACAAACCTGTATTTTTTCGATTCATAATGGTTCAAATCCATTTGCTTCCCCGGCTCTTTTTTCCCCTCTTTTTCGGTATCCGTAGCAAGCTTATTAACTGTATCATCCGTATCCGATACCACTTCCGGTTGCAGGGCTGTAACCTCTTCTTTCGGTTGTTCAGTAATATTTACAACAGGTTGTTTTACAGATGCAACGGCAACCAGTTTCTTCGTTCCGACCGCTTTGTCAACAGGAGGAATCACTTCTTCCGGAGATACTTCAGGAACAGCAGGAGTTATTTCTTCTGTGAATGAAGAAACTTCCTGTTCATTTATCTTGTCGCTCAGTTTCTCCTCCATCTGAAAAGGGAGAAGCAAAAGTATTACAGCCACGGCAGCAGCCACAGAACTACCGATCCACCATACGAAATTCCGCTGACGGGACTTCATACGAGGCTCGATCTCCTCCCAGCAAAGATCATCAACTGACAACCGGTGATCCTCCAGTTTCCGCTTCATGAATTCGCTGAAATCATCCAACTGTTCTCTATGATCTGTATCACTGCGCATTTTCATGCATAATTAATGATTGAACACTTTTCTGTAACACTTTCCTGGCACGGATGAACTGCGTCCGCGAAGTTACTTCACTGATATGCAACATCTCCGCTATCTCACTATGAGAGTAACCCTCTATGGCATAGAGGTTAAACACCGTTCTGTAACCATTCGGCAGACGAGCAATACAGGCATGCAGGTCGTCGGCGGATAAACGGTCAAGTACCGATACATCCACCTCATCCGGAAATTCCCCGCACTCGTCAAAATTAACGCTCAACCGGATTGCATCGTTTTTCCTGAGATATTCGAGGGCAGTCGTAACAAACACCCTCCTCACCCATCCGGGAAAAGCCCCGGTACCGGTATAACTACCGATCTTGGTGAATATCTTGATAAATCCGTCTTGCAACAAGTCGCGGGCCGTTTCCCTGTTATTTACGTACCGCATACATACGCTCATCATGGCAGGGGCATACAGCTCGTACACTTCCTTACGAGCCCACGACTCCCCACGCTTGCATCCGGCAATTAACAGCTGTTCGTCCATAGGTAATATTACTCTCTATTTGTATGATGAAAACACCCCTTCGAAAGTTGCAACAACAAT
>OGFC01001020.1_pt1 | contig 19222 bp, 14 predicted proteins | sample 1570841 | NCBI WGS metagenome assembly OGFC01 (sample SAMEA2582137, study PRJEB24529) | metagenome | biome: Human gut stool | place: China | collected 2011 | reverse complement strand
GGCCTTTTTTATTGGGTTTTATTGATTTTTATTTCTGGGCCGCCTTTACTTCCAGCGGTACAAAAACGAATTCGCTCAGCTTACCGTTTTTATCGAAACCATATACCGCGCGCACAGCCTGCTGCCTGCTGTAGCCTACAAGATACGTCAGGCGGTCGCCCTGGTCGAACCGCTCATAAACCGCAAAACGCACCGATTTCTGAATACCGAACTGTTCCTTCAGCTGCTTTTGCAAAGCGGCAAAATTAGCCGCCGTCATCTTCTCTGCCAGCTCCGGCACCATATCTACCTGCAGCTGCGTTACAGCTGCAGCATCGCCGCTGAGTACTGCCATAAACTTATCGGCCACCTTCTGCTGCCTGTTCAAGTCACTGCCATCTCCTGCCGCATAACACATACCACTCACCACCATCATCAGAGTTAATATCAATAAGATTACTGTCTTTTTCATTACCATCCAACCCCTAACATTTATTCTTCAGCCTCAGCTTGTTCAGGCTGCTGCCTGTCAGCAGTTTCTTCTATATATTTTTCTTTCAGCTGCGTATAATCAGCAGCCAGTTTCTCATAAGCAACATCACGCTTTTCATTATCAGCCTGCAAACGCCTGTTATCCTGCTCCAAAGCCGCCAGACGCTCCAGCACCCTGTTCAGTGTTTCCTGCTCAACGCCAGCAGCTTTGGCCGCTTCCTTCGCCCTGCGCTCTGCTTCCGGCAGCCTGTCCAGCGCTATGCTGATACCCATATTCATCATATGCTTGCTGCTGGTCGTCGATGCCCCGATACTCAACATCGTCCGTTTGTCAGGGCGATAGAACCCGCCTACTGCCAGCGCCTGCTTGCCCTCATAACTGCCCATCGCCATTGCGAAATCCGCACGGCTGTTGGCGTTTTCAGGCTGCGGATGCAGACCTGCCAAAGCGGCGCTCAGTGCACCCACTTCCTTGATCTCGACTCCCATACGGTTGACCCTGCCGTCCAGCTCTCGCATATCACTCTGCATACCTTCAATGGCGCTGCCTACTTCTATCGTGCTGCCGTCCTCGCGTTTCAAGGTCACTTCGCCGCTGCCGATCGTGGTGCCGCTGGTCTTGGTGACTTCTTTCTCGTTGCCGTCAGCGTCTTTTTCCGTAGTCGTCGTTGTTTTGCTGACGCTGATACTGTCGCCTGTCATCGTGGTCGTGCCGCTGGTGTCTTTAGTAACCTTTCCGTCTTTGTCAGTTACCTTATTGCTTGTGCTCAGCGTCATACCTTTTTCATTAGTGCCGAAGCTGCTTTCCTTCACCGTCACATTGTCTTTGCTGTCGGTCGTGGTCTTGCTGGTCGTCACGCCGGTACCGCCTGCCGAGGTATTATTGACGGTCTTGGTGCTTTCCTTACCGTCAGCCGAGGTTTTCTCAGCCGCCTGTGTCGTTCCGTTCACAGCGCTGGTCTTAAAGTCATTAGTCACTGTATTCCCGTCGGCATCAGCACCGCTCAAATGGTTGTTTACGGCATCAGTCTTGTCAATAGTACCTCCGGCTACAGTTACCTTATTACCGTCTACGTATAACTCGTCCGTATCTATCCTGCCGGTAGTCACCTTATTGCCCTGGATCGTAGTATCCAGCTGGCTGCCTGTGCCGTAAGCCGTATCACCGCTGTGGGTAAATTTGGCGCCGTCTGCCGAGGTATTGCTGAAACCGTAGTCGCCAGCTTTGCTGCTCAGGTTGCCGTTAGGGGCAACGCTGAATTTGGCTGTGCTGGTATCGCTGCTGCTGCTGACGCCGATATACAGTCCTTTATCCGTAATAAAGCCGTCGGTGTCGTTGACGACCGAGCTGTTTTTACCAACGTGGATACCATCTTCATTGATCTTGACCTGATTCTTTTCGCCCTCGGCCACCAGAATACCGTCTTTACTGATAACTGTTTTATTCTTTTCACCATCAGCGACAACGATCGAATCGCTGGCATTGACTTTATTGGTGTCAATACCGTCAGTAGTGATACTGGTATTGCCTTCGATGTTAGTAGTATCCCTGTCAGGCTTGTGGATGCCGCTGGTATTGGCACTGCTGCCACCGCCGCCCGTACCGCCGCCTCCTGTGCCGTTGTCTTCCAGCGATTTTACCCGCTGATCCAGCCAGCCAACGTCCACGCCGTCCACTTTACCGCCGCTCAGGCTCACGCCGCCGATTTTACCATCACTGCCAAAAACAACGCCGTTGATACTGCTGACGCCTGTCACTGCGCCTGCGGCAAAATTCACGCCGCCGAGAGCAGCCGTCGCCGCTTCCAGGTTCGCTGTTTTCAAGCCGTCTTTAGTAAAACTGGTTGTGTCTTCGATTATTGTTTTACCACTGTTTTCTACAACGTCAGTACGTTTGATGCCGCCCATGTCGGCGGTAGCTACGCCATCCTGTTCCAGGCTGTCCAGACGTTCCGACAATGCTTTGATACTGACGCCGCCTACACTCAAACCGTCTGTTGCGTTGCCGCTGATAGCGACGCCGTTCAGATTGTCCGCCGTTACAGAGCCTGTTACCAGACTGGTGTGATCGATATGCGTACCGTCAGCATCGGCATATAAAGCAATGCCGCCGGCCGCTTTTTTACCTACGTGGATACCGCTGGCATCTACTGTGACCTGCTTATCAGTGCCCTCACCGAAAATAATCGCATCATCTGTGATTTGAGTATGGGTTTTAGCACCCTCATTGCCAATAACCACGCTGCCGCTGAACTTACTGCTTCCGGAAGCAGTATCATAACTCAGCCCTGCCGTTTTGCCAGTCACTTCCTCCAGCCCGCTTTGAATATCTGTTACGGTCGCGCTGGTCGCCAGATCCTTCGTTGCTTCAACGATCTTCTCATTGATTTCGGTTTGCGTATACGCGTCAGCAATGCCGTAACCGGCCAGCGTAGTCGCTTTATCTGCCTTGCCGCTTTGCAGCTCCGTAACATCTTTTACCAGACCGCCATCAGCGTCACCAACTGTTGTTTTTAAAGTATCGACGTCACCTGCTTTAGCAAAGGCCGTATCCGCCGCTGCTTTGCTGTAAACGCTGTCGCTCTTAGCGTAATCAGCAAGTTTGGTGTCTACTGCTGTAGTAGTTGCGTAATCAGCGAACTTCGTATTCATATCTGTAGTAGTCGTATAATCAGCCAGCGCTGTTTTAGCAGCATATTTATCAGAAAGTTTTTGGCTTCCTTCTACAAATTCACCTGCTTTTACCGTACCGCTGGCAGTTACGGCATTAGTAGTGATGCCGCTGCTGCTGATCGCCGTATTGGTTTCGATAGTAGTCGTTGCCGTATCCTGATTCCGTCCGATGCCTTTGGTATTATCGGTAACTACATCACCATTGCTCAGCGCCGTCAGGTCGATGCCGCCTACCATTACTTTCGATTCGTCTTTTTTGATCTCTATACCGTTGACAGTTTTAGCCGTTAAAGCGCCGTCATTGCCAAAGCCGAAGCCTGTTGCACCGACTTTAAACTCACCTGCCGTCAGTAAAGTCGCCGTCACGCCGCCAGTAAAGGTGGTAGTATTCTTGCCAGCGTCATAACTCATACCTGTAGCGGCTGTTTCCAAGGCTGCCGCTCTGTCGCTCAACGCCGTATCTGCTGCCTGATAAGCGCTTTCAAGCGCTGTTTTAGCTATTCCGATATCTGCCGTTACCTGCGTTTTAGTTGCCATATCGGCAGTTGCCGCAGTTATTTTTGCATCAGCAGCAGTTTTTGTATAAGCGTCGGTAATACCATAACCTGCTAAATCGGTCGCTTTCTTAGCTTTTTCATCAATGGCAGTATTCAGCTCTGTTTTTAAAGCCGTATCTGCTGCCGCAAAATCAGTCCGTATCTGCGTATCCGCTGCCTGATAAGCAGTGTCCAAAGCGCCTACTTTGGTATTGACTGCCGCCAACCCTGTAGTGCTGTCATTGACCGCCGTTTCCAAAGCTGCTGCCCTGCTGCCTAAAGCAGTATCGACGCTGTCCAAATCGCTCATTTTCGTATCATAGGCAGTCTGTGCCACTTTTGCATCGATATTATTTTGCAAAGTCGTATCCGCTGCCGCAAAATCAGTCCGTATCTGCGTATCCGCTGCCTGATAAGCAGTATCCAAAGCACTGACCGTCGTATTGGTCGCGTTCAGCTGCTTGCCTGTTACAGCTTCCGTACTGACAGCACTCAAAGCCGCGTCCGTCAGTCCGCTCACTTTGCCGCCGCTCACTGTTACAGCTCCTACAGTTACTTTGCTGGCCGTCAGTCCTGCCGTCGTCAGTTTATTATTACCGTCTACCGTCAGACTGCCATTATTCAAACTGCTGCTGCCCACTGCAAAACCTGTATTCTGCACTGTAGCTGCGCCCACCGTCAGCTTGCCGTTTTCCAGCGTTGTAGCTGTCGCACCGCTGACCGTTGCTTTATTCGTTGTTATACCGCTGCTGCTGATCGCCGTATTGGTTTCGATAGTAGTCGTTGCCGTACCTGTCGTATCACGTTTGATACCTGCCGTATCAGCAGTGCCAACGCCGTCAGCACTGATGCTGTCAACAGTAGTTTTCAGCGCGCTCACATCCACGCCGCCCACTTTATAGTGATTGTCGGCGCCTTTTTCCAATGTTACGCCATTGAAGCTGTTATTGGTTATCGCAGCACCGTTAAATACGCTGGTGCCGCTGATACCTGCCGCCGCAACTGTCACGCCGTTATAAGTACCGGCATTGGACAGGTTACGGCTGGCGTCGATAGCAATACCGTCAATGCTGGCAACTCCTGTCATAACCCCCGCAGAAGCAAAGCCAACGCCGCCCAAAGTCGCCGCCGTACTGGTAATATTCGCCATCCCCGTCAGGTTATCGCCGGCAGTATTGAATTTTGCAGTCTTTGTTTCCAAAGCTGCTGACCTGCTGCCTAAAGCAGTATCTGCTGCCTGATAAGCGCTTTCAAGCGCTGTTTTAGCTGTGCCGATATCTGCCGTCACCTGCGTTTTAGTTGCCATATCGGCAGTTGCCGCAGTTATTTTTGCATCAGCAGCAGTCTTTGTATAAGCGTCGGTAATGCCGTAACCTGTAAGCGTGGTCGCTTTATCTGCCTTTTTTCCTATCGCTGTATCAGTTTCAGTCTTTGTATAGGCATCGGCAATACCGTAACCTGTAAGCGTAGTCGCTTTATCTGCCTTTTTTCCTATCGCTGTATCAGTTTCAGTCTTTGTATAAGCGTCGGCAATACCATAACCTGTAAGCGTAGTTGCTTTATCTGCCTTTTTTCCTATCGCCGTATCGGTTTCAGTCTTTGTATAGGCATCGGCAATACCGTAACCTGTAAGCGTGGTCGCTTTATCTGCCTTTTTTCCTACCGCTGTATCAGTTTCGGTCTTTGTATAGGCATCGGTAATGCCATAGCCTGTAAGTGTAGTCGCCGCATCCGCTTTGCCTGCAACGTCAGTCTGCATTTTCGTTACGTCGACGTCGCCCACTTTATAGTGACTGTCGGCGCCTTTTTCCAGCTTCACACCATTAAAGCTGTTACTGGTAATAACCGCGCCGTTGACTTTGCCGTCCGTACTAAGCGTTACACCATTAAAACTAGTACCTGTTATCGTCGCTCCGTTGACAGTTTTGGCAGTCACAGCGCCGTCTTTAGCAACTGCAAAGCCCGTACTGCTGAACGGCGTATCAGTTTTGCCGATAACGGCATTGCCGCCCACGGTCAGCCCCGTGCTGGCATCCGTGCCGCTGACGGTTACACCGTCGATACCTGTAACGCCTGTCAAAGCACCGTGCATTTCAATATCGGCAACATTTACCAGACTGCGGAACAGGTCGTCCCTGTAGGTATCTCTTCCGCCATCGCCAAATTTATCGCCAGCCTTATGTCCGAAGGATACCTGCTTCTCTGCCGAGGTACTGCTGTCATCACCTAGTGCTACACTATACTCATGTTCAGCGTAACTGTAAGCACCAATCGCCACAACATCATCGCCGATAGCACGTGCGTAGAAACCAATAGCCGTAGGATACATAGCCATATTACTCATTGCCTCAGCTCCATATCCAATAGCTACAGACCCGTCACCAGTTAACTTTATGTTATTGCCTATACCTACAGCATCTATGGCGCTATTATCAATGTTCAAACCGATCATAACACTGGTATCTCCATAGAAACTAGTACCAGAAGCAGGTGTGCCAATAAGCAAACCTTCTTGATTATTCATGCTGTCTTTGGCAAAAATCACTCCGTTGATGCTAGTGACGCCGTTCAACTCGCCTTTGCCATTGCTTTCGTAAAGGCCAGAAGTTGTATTTTCCTTCCACTCGCCGCCCAGGCTGATGTTGCCGTGCATATCGATGTCAGCAACATTTACCAGACTGCGGAACAGGTCGTCACTGTAGTCACTGCCATCTGCATAGTTGCGATCGCCAACCTTATGACCAAAGGATACCTGATTTTCCTCTGTCGTTCCGCTATATGCACCAATAGCAACAGCGTTGTGGTAAGTTCCCTGCGCAGCATACCCCAAAGCAGTACCATCATAACTAGCATAAGTATTGCTACCAATTGCTACAGCATTAGAAGAATCCGACGCTGCATTATAGCCGATAGCGACAACATTGTCGGCATCTACTACAGAACCGCCGATTGCTATATTGTAGTTTGCCTCCAAAGAAACCCAACCGTTAATAGCAATACTTTCTATACCACCGGCAAAAGCCCCTACACGCTGATAAGCATAATAACCGATAGCAAGCGAGCCATCACCCAACACTTTTGTACCATTACCTATGGCAATGGCATTTTTAGAAATTGTTGTTACTGACGAGTCAGGATCCATAAAAACAGCCCCGGCGCCAATAGCAAGGCTTTTGTTAGTCACATCTTCATTCATAGCTGCCAGCACACTACCGTTAATACTTGTTACACCTGTCAAAGCACCTGCCATCTCGATATCGCTGATGCCAGCCAGACTGCGACGGGCAGTCCATTCGATTACTTCTTCTCCATTAATAGTGTTAATGAATCCTGTACCGAAAGATACCTGATTTTCCGCTGTCGTATTACTCTCTGCACCGATAGCAATACTGTTTTTAAGTGTTGATTCTGCATCATAACCAATGGCGATACTTCGCTCATTGTTCGTATGAGCTTCCTGACCAATAGCAATGCCGCCAATAAAACTTCCCTTAGTATCCTCTACGTTAGCAAGGCCACCTATAGCGATACCACCCGCAGACTCAACTTTCGCTTCCGCACCAACAGCAACGCCATAACCTCCGCTTATAGCTTTCGCATTATAACCAAAAGCACTGTTACCAGTCCCTCCCCAGGCTTCCGCATTATAACCAAAAGCACTGCCGTTACCATCTTCAGATCGTGCGCCGGCACCAAAAGAACTACCAAAGTTATCAGCCGTAGCGTTATAACCAAAAACACTGACTGACTCACCCCAGCCTGTAGCTTCAATGCCAAAAACGCTGTTATTACCATTTTGATCGACGCGTATGTCAAGACCTATGGCAGCATTGTTTTTAGAGTTTTTATCAAAGCTACCACCATATTCTGTTGTTCCAATAAAGAAATTATTATTGACTTTATCAACAACAAGCTCTGAACCGTTGATACCGGTTACCCCTGTCAGCGCGCCGTCAACAGCCATATCAGCCAGCGGCATGACGCCGTAGTCGCTGCCTGCGGCCGAGCGCGTACTGTAGCCGATGACCGGCACAACGACAGTTTCTTCTTCCCCGGCGTCCGCTTCACCGCCGGTTTCGCTGTCCGCTGCTTTTGCGTCCTTTGCGTCCTTTGTTTCTTTTGCTTCCCCGGCCGCCGACGTTTCCGTCTGCACTGACGCTTCCGCCGCCCACAGCGGCGGCGCAGACCACATCTGCACACTGATCGCCAGCAGTACTGCCGCCACCAGTCTTTTGGCACGTATCTCCCTTTTACTCACTTCGTCCATCTCCCTTATTCATCGCTTTTACCTTTTTAAACCGGACGCGCTTTTGCGGGGCTGCAGTATTTGCAGCAGCAGGCGCACTTCTTCCAGCGAATAGCTTGCTTCTTCTTCTTCCTCAACAGCTTCCATTTCCGGCTCGTCCCTGTTTTCGCCCCAGGCCACCGCCGCTTTTGTGTCCAGCAGTACTTCCAGAGCGCACCCCAGCGTATTGGCGATACGCAGCAGCAGCTTCATGCTGATCCGGGCATGGTCATGCTCAAGATTGCACAGGTGCGTCTGGCTGATGCCGATGCGAGCCGCCAGGTCCTGCTGGGTTATATGGCAGACGCTGCGCAGGTATTTGACGTTGCCGCCGATCTGACGCAGGCATTTTTCGTCGTACATGTTCCACCCCCTGTATTTTATACAAGCAAATAAAAAGCACTTAAAAATATAGTTTTAAATTATCAGAGCAAATATTTTAAAACTATATTTTTATTTTTTTGAACATATAGCAATGCCCTTTGTTATTATAACACCTATGTACCCCCCCACAAGACGCGAGAAGTGCTTTCTGTACATTTTTGTTTTTCGCCGCGATACGCTTGGCGCCGCCAATCCTTTGTAAACGGCTTGACGTCTTGGTTTCAAAGGTTGGGCAAGCGATGGAAAAATTTTTTTAAAATTTTTCAGGTTTCTGCTTTACGACCCTTAAAGGCGGTATCTTACTTTTGCTGTTTTACCAAACGCAGCAAAAGCTCTTTCAGCTAAGACCCGGTATCTAATTTTTTCCTGCTTATCCTGCACCCCAACGGCCAGCCGCAAAAAAATTTAGCCCCTATCTTAGAGATAGGGGCTAACAGGCTTGAAGGGATATTTTGCTATTTACTTTTTTAAAAAACAGGCGTACACTAGCAACTGTTATGCATAACGCTTTACAGTATGGCCTGCCATCATAAAACCAAAGGATTTGATCATCATAAAAAATATTAACACTCCAAACAATACAAACGACCAGACACCTCCCAGCCGCCTGCAGCTGCTGATAACCGCCGCGCAAAGCGGCGACAGACAGGCACTGCTGCAGCTATGCGAAGATTTCAGCCCGCTTTTAAAAAGCGAGGCCCACCGCGAAATGTTTTACCGGTCGCTGGGTAAAGATGCCGAAGGTATCGCCGTGCTGGCCCTGATCGAACTGATTTTGAAATATGACGGCGCCGATTTTGCCAACTGGCCAGGGCTGGCGCGCTGTAAGGTGCATTTTGCCCTTTTTGACGCCATGCAGAAGCAGGGTCAGATCTGGGAAAACGAAGCGCAGGTAGATACTGAAAGCACCGCCGGGACCGAACTGCTGGAGGCCTGCCGTGATGCTGACGGCAGCCTGGACGAGCTGGCCCGGCTTTTACTGTCGCTGGATCTGCAGGAAGCTCTGCGTCAGCTGAACCCCGCCCAGCGGCAGGTGATGATGCTGCTGTTCGCACAGGAGCTGAAACCTTCCGAAGCAGCAAAACGTTTAGGCTGCAGTGTACGCAATGTCACCAAGCACCGATTAAAAGCGCTGGACAAACTGCGCGGGCTGCTATAAAAATACAAAAGGACTGCCGTTTGGCAGTCCTTTTTTTACGCCGTTTTATTTAGCGGCTTCTTTATTTTCTTCTTTTTGCGGCAGAGCAATACCGAAATCACCTAATAAAGGTTTTTCGTTTTTGACTGCAAACAGGAAGCTCATCATTGCTTCAGGCTGTTTGGCAAATTTCATGCTGTATCTTAAAATATCAGCATCGGCGCCTTTTTCTATCACTACTAAACGTTTTTCACTGACAGCGCCAAAGTTTTTATCCATCTGCTCTTTGAAATTTTTAAAAACTTCTTCTGTAAAGTCTTTTTTCATACCGTCAGTCATCATGGAAGTTACGGCAGAATAATTGGAAGCTGCCAAAAACTTGTTGACCATGGCTTCTTCAGCGTCAAGCACTTTACCGTTGCTGGCACTGCAGATAGCACTGAAACCAAGCACTAAGACCATTGTCAGCATTAAAAGAATTTTTTTCATTAATAATTACCTCCGGCTCTCTTTGAATATTAGGGTCAATTTGATTCTTTACTATTATACATCTACCTTGGTATAGCTTCAAGGAAAGTTTTGTGATTCTACAAAAATCTCACAAAGAAAAAACTTTTTTGTAAATTTTTTCTTTGAAAGCTTGACTTGAAGTTAACTTAAAGTATTAAAATATGATAAAATAATATCAGGCTGCTGAAGCAGCCGCCGGCAGTTGAAGCTGCCCTCATTCTTATTTGAACAACAGTATTATTGATACAGCTATGAAGGCTTAAGCTGCTCCTGAAAGGGCGGTTTACTTTGCATAGCTGTTTTTATTTTCAGAAAGGATGCCTGACACGATGAATGTTTATATCAAACACCGTTTTCTGCTTTTGCTGCCGGTGCTGCTGGGCATCACTTTTTTTACGTTTGTGCTGATGCAGCTGCCGGCAGACGATACGGTCGATATGATGTATAAGGCCTCCGGGGCGGTATCGGAAACGGTCAAAGCAGCGGCCCGTGCCGAGCTGGGACTCGACCGTCCGCTGCTGGTACGTTATCTGGACTGGCTGCTGGCTGTCTGCAGCGGCGATATGGGACGTTCGTATATTTCAGGCACGCCTGTAACAGCGCTTTTTGTGGCTAAGCTGCAGCCTACGCTTTATTTGACGGCGCTGGCCCTGCTGCTTACCGCCTGCATTTCTGTGCCGCTGGGTATCGTGGCAGCGCTGAGGCATAACCGCTGCTGCGATCATCTGATTCGCTGCTGCGCGTTTCTGGGCAATTCACTGCCGGGATTTTTTATCGCTTTGCTGCTGCTTTACTGCTTTGCATTAAAACTGAACTTTTTTACCGTCCTCGGCGGCTCAGGGTTCGGCGGTCTGCTGCTGCCGGCGCTGGCGCTGGCAATTCCCATGTCTGCCAAGTATATCCGGCATATCCGCAGTAATATCCTGGAGGAGATCAACAGGGATTATGTTGCCGGCGCTCTTGTACGCGGCATTCCCAAAGCAACTGTTTTTCGCAGGTTCATCCTGCGTTCTCTTGGCAGTACGCTCATTACTTTATTCTCCTTGTCGGTAGGCTCGCTGTTAGGCGGAACTGCAATTATTGAAATGATTTTTATGATCGACGGGATCGGCAAAATGGCAATGGACGCTATTTTGATGCGCGATTACCCGGTCGTGCAGGCTTACGTGGTCTGGACCGCGCTCATTTTTACCTGTGTCAATCTTGTCACCGATCTGCTGCTGCATCAGCTGGAGCCGCAGGCACGGCAATTTACTAAAGGCGGTGGATGGTGATGCCAAAAAACATACTGCCGCATGGCCTGCATAAGACCTGCTGGCTGCTTCTGCTGACAGTGCTGCTGTTTCTGGTCACGCTCAGCGCGCCTTACTGGGTACCGCACGATCCTTATCTGCAAAACCTTGACCTGGCTTTGCAGGCTCCCAGCGCCGAATATCCCTTTGGGACTGACCGTTACGGACGCTGCGTTTTTTCGCGTGTGCTGGTCGGCGGGCAAAGTTCCATTTTTTCTGCGCTGGCTTTAGTGGGGATCATTTTTACTACCGGTACTGCCGCCGGGCTCTGGAGCGGTTACTATGGCGGGAAACTGGATAATTTTATCATGCGTCTGTCCGATATTTTTTTAGCGTTTCCCGGCCTTGTTTTTGCCATTGCTGTTGCCAGTATCCTGGGCGGTGGTATGACAAACGCTGTTTTGGCGCTGGCCGTCATCTCGTGGCCCAAATATGCACGCCTGGCCCGCAGTCAGGCGCTGACTGTCCGGCAGCAGCCATATATCGAGGCGGCACGTTTGAGCGGCTGCAGTGACACGGAAATAATTTTCCGGCATCTACTCCCTTCTATTTTAAGTCCGCTGCTGGTAATGTCGGCACTTGATCTTGGCACGATGCTGATGGAACTTGCCGGCCTGTCTTTTCTGGGTCTGGGGGCCCAGCCGCCGGCAGCCGAGTGGGGTTCGATGATGAGCAGCAGCCGCAGTATGCTGCAGACGGCGCCGTGGGTGATCCTGGCACCCGGCGCGGCGATTTTTGTGACGGTCAGTCTGTTCAATCTTTTAGGTGACAGCTTACGTGATCAGCTTGACCCTAAATTCAATCCTAAATAATTTTATGCGAGGGGTATTGCTATTATGATGAAACTTTCTTTACTGGGCAGCGGTCTGCTGCTTACCGCTTTACTGCTCAACGGCTGCGGCCCTTCCGCAGCTCCTGACAAGGCGGGAGAATCTGTCTTCCGTTACGGCACCACAGCTTACGGTGTGGCTATGGAGAACGCCGGTATGGACCCGCACGAATCCTATAAGGGCTGGTCAACACTGCGCTACGGCGTCGGCGAAACGCTGTTCCGCTTTAATGAAGCAATGCAGCCGCAGCCCTGGCTGGCAACAGGCTACGAATTTCTTGATGATCATACTGTTAAAATCACTTTACGCGACGACGTAAATTTCAGCAGCGGCGCCAGACTTACCGGAGCCGCCGTGAAAGCCTGCCTTGAGGATCTGGTAAAGCGCCATAAACGGGCTGCCGACGACTTAAAACTGGCTTCAATCACTGCTGACGGACAAACCGTTACGATAAAGTCTCAGGAAAAAGCGCCGGCGCTGATCAATTATTTATGCGATCCTTACGGCTGCATCATCGATATGCAGCGTGGCACTGCCGACGATGTCAAAATCTCGGGCACCGGCCCGTATATCGTCCAAAGCCTGACGCCTACGGAAATAGTTTTGACTAAAAATCCGGCGTACTGGGGCGGCAGGGTGAAAACAGATAAAGTTATCGTCCGCAGTATTCCCGACGGCGATACTTTGACGATGGCGCTGCAGAACGGCGAGATCGATGCCACACAGGGCCTGCCCTATGCCAGTCTGCCTTTATTTACCGGCAATGCAAAATTTAAGGTTGCTTCCGCCAATACTTCCAGAGTTTTTCAGGCCTGCCTGAATTTTACGACGCCGGTATTACAGGAGCCTGCCGTTAGAAAGGCAATAGCTATGGCTATCGACAAGGATAAATTTACCAGCGTGCTTTTGAATGGCAATGGTACGCCGGCTGTCGGTCCCTTCCCTGCCAATATGCCCTGCGGCGGCGATGCCGTGCATACGGACGCTTATAACGCCGAACAGGCAAAAAAACTGCTGCGGGAAGCCGGCTGGACCGACACTGACGGCAACGGCTACGTTGATAAAAACGGTCAGGACCTTACCGTCCGCTGGCTCACCTATACGTCCCGGCAGGAGCTGCCTTTACTGGCCGAAGCGGCCCAGGCTTTTCTAAAGGAGGTCGGTATCAGGGCCGAAGTCAACGCGACAGATAATTATAACGATTTCCTGAAACGCGGGGATTGGGATATTTATGCCAAGGCTTTTGTGGCTGCGCCTACAGGCGACCCGCAGTATTATTTTACGACCCATGTACTGGACAGTTCTTCCTATAATTCCGGCCACTACCATAATGAACGGGTCGAAGAACTGACCCGGCAGCTGCGCGGCGAATTTGACCCGGCAGCACGCAGCAGGCTGGCAGTCCAGATCAGCCAGCAGCTTTTAGACGATAACGCATTTATCTATGCTTCGCATCTGAAAATGTCCTTTGTGATGAAAAGCAACATCAAGGGCTTTACAGCCCATCCTTCCGATTATTACGAAATCACCTCCGACCTTGAGGTCTAAGGGGTTCAACTATGAACAAACAGCAGCCATTACTGCAAATAAATAACCTGAGCCTTGCCTATGGGGCTAAAGAAATTTTAAAAGCTGTGCATCTTACTGTCTGCCCGGGAGAGATCCTGGGCATCGTCGGCAGCTCCGGCGGCGGCAAAAGCACTCTATTAAAAACGCTGACCGGCCTTTTACCTGCTAACGCTGTCATTACCGGCGGCGAGATCCTCTGGCAGGGGCACAGCCTGCTCATCGGCGGCCGTCTGAACAGCAGCGGTCTGCTCGGCAGGAAGCTGTCCATGATTTTTCAGGACCCTACAGCATCTTTATATCCCCTGCAGACGATCGGCTCGCAAATCTGCACTATGCTGCAGGCACAGGGGCAGTTCGATACGGCCGCCAGCCTGCAGTCTGCCGCGCAGGTGCTTGCCGGGCTCGATTTTTCTAAGCCTCAGGCCATTTTAAACAGCTATCCGTTTCAGCTTTCGGGCGGCATGAACCAGCGGGTCTGTATCGCTATGGCACTTTTGCTGAAGCCGGAGCTGTTACTGGCAGACGAACCGACCTCCGGACTTGATTTGCTGACACAGCAGAAAATACTGCGGCACCTGCTGCAGCTCAAAACAGACCACCATACTGCGTTGATCGTTGTTTCACATAACATCAGCGCTTTGGCCCAGATAGCTGATACGATCGCCGTACTGCGGCAGGGCGAAATCATCGAAAGCGGTCCGGCGCAAACAATACTCAACCGGCCGCAGCATGACTATACCCGTAAGCTGATCGAGGCCATACCGCATTTCAGAAAGGAATTTCTTTTATGAGCGCCCTGTTAGAGGCAGCCAGCCTCAGTAAAACTTTCTTCAGTGAACATAACGCGCTGCCTGCTGTCTGCAATGTCAGCTTTAGTGTTGCCCCCGGCGAATGTCTGGGGCTGGCTGGGGCAAGCGGCTGCGGCAAAAGCACCCTGGCACGTCTGCTTATGGGACTGACGCCGGCCGACAGCGGTACGGTCAGCTTCAATGGCCAGCCGCTGGACTTTGCCGATGCCGCACTGCGAAAAAATTATTACAGTCAGGTCCAGCTGGTTTTTCAAAATGCCGCTGCGGCTTTTCACCCCCGGAAAAGCATCGGCAGCTCGATCATGCTGCCAATGCTGAATTACGACTGTACTAAGGCTGCGGCCCAGGAAAGATCGATCGCTTTACTGCTGGCAGCAGGCCTGACACCGCAGCATGCTGAAAAATTTCCGCACCAGCTGAGCGGCGGCGAATGTCAGCGTGCCGCTATCGCCAGAGCAATCAGTATCAAACCGCGGCTGCTGATCTGCGATGAAATAACCAGCGCTTTAGACGTACAGACCCAGGCAGAGATCATTCAGCTGCTGCTTAAGCTGCAGGCTGAAACTAAAATGAGCCTGCTGTTCATCAGTCACGACATTACTCTTGTACAGGAAATCTGTCAGCGAATCCTGATCATGCAGTCCGGGACGATCATTGAAAGCGGACCTGCCCTGGATATCATCACCCGACCGCAGCAGCATTACACCCGCGAACTGGTAACGGCAGCATTCAATCTTACGAAAATATAGGTGAAAGCTATGACATCTGCATTATTTGAAGTTAATAAAAAATACTGGACAGATCGGGCTCCCAGTTATTCGCAGGTCAATCAGGAAGAACTGGCAGGCTGTCAGCGCAGCAACTGGCTCAGAGAAATCAGCAGACAGATCCAGATGGTTTATCCTAACCGGGCGCCGCAGGAAATCACTGTTTTAGACGCCGGCACCGGTCCCGGTTTCTTTGCTGTTATTCTGGCGGAAGCCGGTTATAAAGTAACGGCTATCGACGCTGCCCCGGCAATGCTGACTGAAGCCAAACGTAATGCCGGACCTTGGCAGGAAGCTATCGATTTTCGCCTGATGGACGCGCAGAAGCCGACGTTTACCGCAGAATCTTTTGACGTTGTACTTTCACGCAATCTTACCTGGGTCCTGGAAGACCCGGAGCAGACTTATGGCAACTGGCGTCATGTATTGAAACCCGGAGGGCTGCTTCTGAATTTTGACGCCAACTGGTATAATTATCTGTATGACGCTGACTTAAAACAGCAATACGAACAGGATCGACGCAACGTACAGCAAAACGATCTTGAAGACCATTATCTGAGTACTGATATCGACGCGATGGAGGCGATCGCCCTGCAGGTACCTCTGACAGGTATCCAACGGCCACATTGGGATATCCGCACTTTGGAAAAGCTGCGTATGCGTTCCATTACTACTGACGTTTCTGTCTGGCAGCGCGTCTGGTCGACGGTAGAAAAAATAAATTACGCTTCAACGCCCATGTTTATGATTGCAGCGATAAAATAGGAGCAGATCATGTCTGATTTATCTAAAAAAACGCTTATTCCAAGCAGCGATACCAAAAACTATATTGAAAATTACTGGACGAAAAGGGCCGATGCTTTTGCCGCACTGCGCCGTCAGGAGCTGCACAGTGAAAAATACAGCCAGTGGCAGCGCGAGATCGTGCAGCATTTGCCGCCCGCAAAACAGCTGCGTATCCTTGACGTTGGCTGCGGCGCCGGTTTTTTCTCCGTTCTGCTGGCTAATGAAGGTCACCGAGTCACCGGTATCGATCTGACACCTGCCATGATCGCTCAGGCGGAAACTCTGGCGGCAGCAGAAGGCTGCAGCTGTACTTTTCAGACTGCCGATGCCGAGCATACGGCTTTTTCTGACGGCAGCTTTGATGTCGTTATTGCCAGAAATCTGATGTGGAACCTGCCCCATCCCGAAACAGCTTATGCCGAATGGCTCCGTGTGCTGGCTCCGAAAGGTATCCTGCTGAATTATGACGCGGAATACGCCAAGGACCATCATCGGCAAAAACTGCCTGCCATCAATGCCCATGCCGATGTTTCCGCAGAATTATTAAATGAGTGCCACAATATTTACCATATGCTGGAAATCAGCCTCTTTGAGCGTCCCCGCTGGGACTTGGAAATACTTAAGGCTTTAGGCAGCTGTTCCTGTTCTGTCGACCAGAGCGTCGGCGACCGTATTTATGCCGAACAGGATATCTTCTATATCCCAGTCCCGATGTTCTGTATCAAAGCTGTTAAAAATTAACGGTCTGTTTTAAAAGCAAAAACGCCTGGTTAAAAACCAGGCGTTTTTATTATTCTGCTTACAGTTCTTTTTCAATGCGTTCCATTGCTTCGATAGTGTTTTCACGGCTGCCAAAAGCGGACAGGCGGAAGTATCCTTCGCCCATAGCGCCAAAACCGGCGCCGGGAGTACCGACAACAGCCAGTTTTTCAAGCAGGAAATCAAAGAATTCCCAGGAAGACATACCCTGCGGGCATTGCAGCCAAATATAGGGTGAATGGGTCCCGCCGTAGAATTTAATGCCTTTTCTGCGCAGTCCTTCGGCCATGATCCTGGCATTTTCTTTATAGAAAGCCAGCATTTCGCGGCATTCCTTTTGCCCCTGCTCACTGAACACAGCTTCGGCACCGCGTTGGATGATATAGGGCACACCGTTGAATTTGGTAGTCTGACGGCGCAGCCACATTTTATTCAGTTCCAGCTCTTTACCGCTTTCAGTTTTACGTACCAAAGCATGCGGCACTACAGTATAACCGCAGCGGGTACCGGTAAAACCGGCAGTTTTGGACAGGGAGCATAATTCGATAGCGCATTTTCTGGCGTCTTCAACGACAAAAATACTGCGCGGGATAGCAGGATCATCAACGAACGCTTCATAAGCGGCATCATACAGGATGACCGCGTCGTTTTTCAATGCATAAGCGACCCAGGTCTCCAGCTGCTCTTTGGTATAAACAGCGCCGGTAGGATTATTCGGCGAGCAAAGATAAATGATGTCAGCTTTAACGCTGTCGTCAGGCATTGGCAGGAAGTTGTTTTCCGGCTTGCCGTCCATATAAACTATTTTACGGCCGCACATGATATTGGTATCCAGATATACAGGGTAGACCGGATCAGGAATCAGGATCGTATTCGCATTGCTGAAAATATCGGTAATATTGCCGCAGTCGCTTTTAGCGCCGTCGCTGATAAAGATTTCATCGCTGGCCAAAGTTACGCCGAAGCCGGCATAATATTTTACGATAGCTTCGTGCAGGAAATCATAGCCCTGCTCCGGTCCGTAGCCACGGAAAGTTTCCTTCACGCCCATTTCGGCAACGGCTTTCTGCATCGCGTCGATAACGGCCGGCGCCAAAGGCAGGGTAACGTCGCCGATACCCATACGAATAACCTTTTTCTCAGGATGTTCCGCTACATAAGCATTAACCTTTTGCGCGATCTGCGAAAACAGGTAGCTGTCTTTCAAATTACAATAGTTGTCATTTACAAAAGCCATTTTTTGTCCCCCATTAAACTAAAAATATATTTTTATTTATTAATGACTTCATCGGGAATATCGATGACGCCTTCAAATACAGTTACAGCCGGGCCTCTTAAAATAACATGGTTATTGGCCAAATGGGTAAGCTTCAGAGTGCCGCCTTTGGCGATAACTGTTAATTCTTCACCTTTTTTACCTGCATGGCCCAGCATGATAGTAGCAACACAGACTGCTGTCGCGCCGGTGCCGCAGGCCCAGGTTTCGCCGCTGCCGCGTTCCCAGACGCGGAATTTAACGGTATTTTTATCGATTACCTGCACAAATTCAGTATTGACGTTTTCAGGAAATAATTTGTGTTTTTCAAATTTAGGCCCTAATTTTTCCAGGTCCAAAGCATCTACATCGTCTACAAAGGTGACGAAATGCGGATTGCCTACAGAAATAGCCGTACCATTATAAACAACGTCTTCTTCCAGCACCAGTCCCTGATCTACAAACATAAAGTGATCGCTGATCATGGGGATGTCGGCACATTTAAAAATAGGCTCGCCCATATCGATACTGGCTTCTGCCACTTTACCGTCTTCACCCAAAAATACATCGATGGTTTTGATACCGGAGAGCGTTTCCAGCGTAAAAGTTGTTTTATCCGTCAGACCTTTATCATAAACATACTTGGCGATACATCTGCTCCCATTACCGCACATCTTGGCTTCAGAAGCATCAGCGTTAAAAATACGCATTTTAAAATCCGCAACGTCAGATTTACAGATCATGATCAGGCCATCACTGCCAATACCAAAACGTCTGTGGCTGATATATTCGGAAATAGCGCCCGGATTAGGCAATTCCTGTTCCATACAGTTGACGTAAACATAATCGTTACCAGTACCGTGCATCTTTGTAAATTCCATTTTCATGGCAATATCCTCCTAAATAAATTCATAGCTTGCTTTATATTATAACAAAAAACAGACAAACAATACAGTGATTAAAAGTTCCTTGTGTTGTTCCTTATTAAGAACACTATTCTTCATCTTCATATAGTATACTATTAGCGTAGGCTAACGTCAAGTAAAGATTAGAAATTTATCTAACAAAAAAAAATAACCATACCGTATGGTATGGTTATTTTTTAACCGGCAGCTTTCTATCCTCCCAGGCCGCTTCCAGCCAAGTACTTTCGACGTT
>OGFC01001015.1_pt1 | contig 19345 bp, 15 predicted proteins | sample 1570841 | NCBI WGS metagenome assembly OGFC01 (sample SAMEA2582137, study PRJEB24529) | metagenome | biome: Human gut stool | place: China | collected 2011 | reverse complement strand
TTATTTTATAAAGTATTCCCAAAATATCCTTCCTTTTCCCATTTTCCCTGTTTTATGATCAAATTATAAGCCGGTAGCATTTCAAGAACAAAAAATCCTTATGGCTTGTACCTATATTCTTTTATACTTCTCCAATTTTTCGCGATCGATTATTTTCCGACAAGAAATTCGTGTTGAATAACAACATAAATTTCTCGTCTATCCTATTGAACCATAGTTCTGTATGAACTATGTATAAATTGTATTGTAAGTGTCTATAAACCAGTCGTTACATGTAGTCCTTGTATTACAAATCGACCTGTGCGATTAGTCGTTTGGGATAAATAATCAGCGAAAAATCGATAAAAAAGCTACCATAATTCTACTGAAAAGCAAAAAATAGGATAAAAGATCGGACAAGATAATAAATGAAAAATAATAAATCCGGATACAATGGAAATGATCAATCAATTTAGAACGCTTTTTACTGTTCTGTTTCATAATAAACAGAAGCAGGAAAAGGAAAATGAACAAGGAGAGACTGCTATGGCAACGCTCAAGCTGGAAAATGAAGAGTTGAAGCGCACCATTGATACGCTGACTATCAAGAATCGTGAGATACAACAGCTCATGGTGAACAAAATAAAAGAAACAGACAACTGGGGATTGGCGCACGAAGCCAAATACAATGAAGCGATCAGAAGGGCTGAAGAACTGGAAAAACTCCACAATTCCTTTTTTGTCGAAGCCGTACATGAAATGCGTACGCCTCTCTCGTTGATATTGGGCTACCTGGGGCAGTTGGTTCTCAATCGCGAACTCGACGGGCTTGTTTCCACCCAGGTGTTGTCGGCCTATCGTAATACGCTGGCTTTGCAGGATATGATGTATCAATTGCAGGATATACGCCACGGCGACGATGTGGCTAACCATATGCGCATAGCCCGCTACGATCTGGTGGATATTACCAAACAGATATGCGACCTGTTTGTCGATTGGATCGCCATGAACAATATCGATTTTAAGATCAATACCCAGGTGCAGGCTTTATGGGTATGGGTAGACCGTCGGAAAATAGAGTATGCGTTGCGTACGTTACTATCCAATTCGTTGAAGAATACATTTATGTATGGCAAGATCACGATCAATATAGCGGTTGTTAAGGTAGACGGTAAATCTTATTGTTCGTTGAGCATACAGGATGACGGACTCGATGCGCAGGACAGTGCCCGTATCGGTTTGAAACAGATCACTGATATGGCCGAAACAGTTCGTGCGAAGTTTATACAGGAGACAATGGAAGGCCAGGCTGGAACCCGTTGTACGATCCTGATCCCGTTGGGGAAAAGTTCTTTGATGGAATTGCCGGTCGAATTTGTGGAACCCGACAGCAGCCTGGTCAATCTCAACGAATTTCAGAAAGAAGAGATTGCCGGTTTCGTACAGCTTATTCCACAGAAAAAGGAAACCGGAAAGAAATTGCTGGTGATCGATGATAGCGACCAGATACGTTGGTTCCTCAAACTGGCTTTGGGAAAAGAATACCGGATACTGGAAGCTTGTAACGGTGAGGAAGGGGTGATGATGGCAAAAAAAGAATGTCCCGACGGTATTCTGTGCGATGTCATGATGCCTGTAAAAGACGGGTTTACCGCTTGCCGGGAGATAAAGACAAATCCGGGTACCAGCCAGACGGTGGTTATCATGTTGACGGCTAAAGTGGAAAATGAAGATGTGATAGCCGGCATTGAAGCCGGTGCGGATGATTATATCACCAAGCCTTTCGATCTGGAAGTGTTGCGCAGTAAACTGATCAGTCAGCTAAAACGCCGCGAACAAATGCGGGCATTCTATACGCAATCGGTTCCTGATACAGAAGGATTTTCTGTTGAAGTACCTGCTCCGCTCAACGAGATAGAAGTCGCAGGAAATGCATTTATGAATAAGATCGTACAGACCATCGAAGAGCATCTGGAAGATCCTTGCTTTGATGCAAAATTCCTGGCGGATGAAATGAGTATGAGTATCCCGACACTTTATCGCAAGGTAAAAGCATTCTCCAATTGCAGTATTCTGGAATTGACGCGAAGTGTCCGTATCAAGCGGGCGGCTCAACTGATCCTGCAGCAGAAATATACTATAACGGAGGTCTGCGAAATGGTCGGATTTAATGATATGGCGACCTTCCGCAAACGATTTATCGAGCAATATGGTGTAAATCCTTCTCAATATGGGCAGCCGGTAAGGGTATAAAGCATGGTATTCTTTAAAATAAATGTAAATAAACGTAGGAATTTTTATCATTTAAAAATTACCTCACATGAGTGATAAATATACCGCCAGCCTATCAAAATATGGCTGTCTACATTTGCACTGTCAACAAGAAACAACAAAGCAATCTTAATCTTCAAGACAGTCGATATTTAAGTATAGGGTAGTAAAATGATTTATCACATTTAAAACATATAAGTTATGAAATTACAGAATTTAATTTACGCAACTATGGTTGCATGCGCATTCAGCGCTTGTTCAAACGATGACGATCCGAATATCCCGGATCCGGCTTTGGAATTGGATGCTACTTTTACTACTGCATTTAGTGCTGTCGGTAATTCAGGTTCTTCACTGAAAAGTGTTACAAAAGCTGACGACTTGAATAATGTTAGTAAAATCGGTCTTGCTGTATTTGATGCTACTTCTGGTAATTTAACAGGTTATTTGGAACGGAATAATGGAGATAAAGCAGATACAACGGCTTGTATTGCTGCTAAATCAGGCTCTGTAAAGGTGTTGGTAATAGCGAACCCTATAACCGGTATGTTCAACGGGATTACGACTTTGGATGGATTCCTTGATAAAACATCTTCAGCTGAGATTAATACCGAGAGTTTATTAATGACAAGTAAAGTGTATAACTTGACTCTGAAGGTTGGTAGAAATGTCATGGTAAAAGATTTAGCTTCTAGCGCTTTTAATGGTAAAGCTACCCAAGATCAGGTTGTAGAATTTGCGAATATAAAGGTATATCGCAATGTGGCTAGAATAGAAGTTCCTTCTATTACTGTAAAACCGCGTGATGGTTTTGGCAAAGGTAAAGGAGCTACATTTACATTGAAAAAAGTATTTGTTGCAAATGTATGTTCGGAAGTAAGAGTTGGAGGACTAAATGGTGTTTCCGGTTTGTTTGGTGCAGAACAAGACTGGTGTTCTGTTGTAAGCAAAACAAGCTCTTTGAAACTTGCTTCGGAAACAGAAAGTGATGGAGTTTATTCAAAAAAATTTAACGAAGCAATTATTTATACTAATGAAGAAAATGGTGTAAAAAAAACTATTGACGATACCCAATTTTTTGTTTACGATAATGCTTCTGCTACTGTTATAGGAGCCCCTGAATCTAAGGCAACTCTATTAGTTTTAAAAGGTGATTATTCGTATATCACAGATGCAGGCGAGATAAAAGTTATTGATCATTATTGGACAGTTGCTATCAATAATTCTTTAACTGATACTGCAGACAAAGACTTTTTGCCTCATTGCGGTGTACTTCGTAATGTTAAATATGTTATGAATGTAACTATTACAGGATCGGGTCAAGAAACAATCGATCCAAACAGTGATGCCGCTTCTTTAACTGCAAATGTAGAGGTCGTTCCCTGGGGACAGGTAGTTCTTGACCCAAGTATCGACTAACAATCAATTAGCTCATACATCCAATTTGGATCACACCGATCAATCCGGGGGCTAATTCCCCGGATTGATTTATTCTTATTCTTAAAAACTTTCCGGTTTGCCGATATATAAAACTATTAATATATGAACAATAGGGTTTTATTTTACAACGTTTTCTTGTTTCTCGCTTTGCTATCCTGCTCCCACGACGGAAACCAGGAGATAGACGAGACCGGGGAAGCTACACTCTCACTACGCATCACGATCCCGCAGATCGGTTCAAAAGCCAACGACTCCGCGATTGATAGACTTTATGTAGCCATTTTCGGCACTTCGGGCGAGAATGCAGACAAATTGATCGCCGCCCGCGAAGTCAGACAAACAGACACAATTGAAGATATCACCCCGCTCAAAGCCGGGACTATCCGTATGCTTCTCGTTGCCAACGCACCGGAAGGAACTTTCGACGGTTTAACCTCACTGGATCAATTTCTGACCCTCACCCAAAAACTTGAAAACGAAAATACAACCCCGACAATGAGCTCGGGCGTACATTCCTATGTCTTGAAACCCGGTAAGAACACGATCGGACTGCAAAAACAAGGCGCGAACCTGATCACGGCTTCTCCGGTAACTGTCTACCGCACGGTTGCCCGTGTCTATCTGAACAAACTATTCCTGCGTCCTTTAGAGCAATACGCTGATGAGGCAAGTTTCAAACTTGAATCCATCTTTATGTCCAACGTAAAGAATTATTCCCATTATATCAGTGAGAGTGACTGGGGTGCCGTTGAAGTAACCAATCATTCCCTTCCTGATTTTTTCCTGGCAGGCGAAAATGCCGACCTCGAAAATGTCTATAAAGACAATGCACCGAAATTATCTGCCGACCTGCGTACTGCCTATAATTATGATTTCCGCAGTGTGACGGAAGAAACAGGCCTTATCGCAAACTGTGCAGATAATGCTTATTTCGTTTACGAAAATATGAAGGAAACAACTTGGCACACGCTCCTGATCATTCGTGGAACTTACCGCTATAAAGATAAAAGCGGGAATATGCAGGAAATAAAGGATATCGATTACCCGATCGTAGTAAACAGGCAGCACGACGATATCACGAATGTTACGGACCACCTGTATGTTCGACGTAATGTCATCTACTCGATCGATGCTATCATTAAAGGCCCCAAGAATTCAGATACCACACTTACCAGTATGGTGGAAGTACAGGCGTGGGGCGAAATCGTTGAAAACCCGTCGATTGATTAATCCAGATAAAACAAATCCGATATGAAACGAAATAAAATATACATCCTGCTGTTGTCCGGTTTGCTGATGGCTTCCTGCTCAAAGGAGGAACAACCGTCGCCGACTCCGGGCGGTGAAGATGCTTTAGTCACTGTTTCCGTGGCAGTCGATGGCGTTGCCAAAACGAAGAGCGGTGACGGGGTTCAGTCCAAAGCGTCGGAAACCACTCCTACGAAAGAAGAGAACGTAATTAAAAACCTGACGGTGGTTTTTATCGATGCAGCTAGAAATGAAGTGATAGGGCATACTTACAAGGAGATAACATCTACCGAAAGTGATAATAAAGTTACTGTTGCCCTGAAAACCGGAACATATAAAATGTTGGTGATGGCCAACACCAAAGAGGTCAACTCATTCATACCGAAAGATTATTATGACTTGATAGCTTCGTTGCCTGAACAGGGAGGGGAGAAGGGGTTTGTTATGAGCAACATTGTCCGGGATGTAGATATAGAAGCCGGTGCAAACTCAATAAATGATGAAAAAGTGAAACGGGTAGTCGGCCGTGTGGATCTGAGCAAGCTGGCTGTCAACTGGCAAGATGAAGACCTTCAAAAGATAGACGGTCTGGAATTTCATTTAACCCAAGTGTTTCTGGCTAATGTCCGTCCCAAATCTTATCTGTTCGATATGACGGATTGGGATTTCATGAATGATGCAGAAAAACATGCTTTGGAAAATAAGAAGGATGGTTATTTGTGCGGTATTGATAAGACAGGTGGTGATATTGTTACCGAAAATGTACTCGATGAAAATCTTTTGTATGAATACAAGGATGTTACAATCAATTCAACAACGAGTAAGACTGACCTTGCCCGCTTTTATGCCATGACCAACTCTGATACAAAAGAGAGTGGGGCTGCTCCTGTCATCCTTTATATCAAAGGCGATTTGTACGACAGCAAAAACAACAAGGCCGTTCTTAGGAACCGCTACTACCGCATCAAACTGGCCAAAGGCGTTCAGCGCAACACCATTTACAAGATTGAAGCGACTATCGAGGGAAAAGGCTCGCCCGAACCCGGAGATAACAAGGAGAATGTCAAGATGTCGGTTACTATCAAAGTAAATTCATGGGACGATGAGACACTCGACACAATAAAAATTGATGAAGAAATCGAAATATAATATGAAACAGATCAATTCCCCCTGTCGATGGCTGCTGGCTGCCGTTTGTACCGCAGCTTTGACGCTGACCGGCTGCATTCAGGAAAACCTCGCAGCCTGTTATAAGCTGACCTTGAAGGCCGTAAATGCAAAAGGCGACGACATCACGGAAAGTGCCCTTGCCGATGCTTCCCTCTATGTTTTTGATGAAGACTATTCCTATCTGGAAACGGTTCGCCTGACACAAGATCAGATACGAAACCGCGAAGAAATAAGGCTGATATATCCCGAAGATCGTAACCTGCATGTGGTAGCCTGGGGAAATCTTTCGGGAGAAAACCAAACTGTTACGGAAAGCAAGCTGATTGAAGAGTTGACAGTCATGCTTAAAAGCCGTGACGGTTTGGCTCAGAAACCCGACGATCTTTTCTACGGTAACCGCCTGGTGCTGACGAAAGCCGGCGGGGGAATTTACGAGGACGATACGATTGTTGTCCGTCCCAAGCTCTCGCAAGTCAACATCATCACACAAAATATCAAATATGCGTTGAAGAAGAATTTCCCTTCAACGGACAACGAAGATATCGATTGCGATTATTATGTGAACCGTACCCTGAGCGGCTTCGACTATCAGGGGCAGTTGACCGGAGACAGCATCTATTACTCGCCTGATGCCGATTGGGATGAAAACAAGGAATATTTCGCCCCTAACTACCGGATGTGTCCCGGCGAAAATCTGAATGTTGAGCTGGTGGCCGACGACCGTAGACTGGCAATCGCTACCCACGATGATTACGGCGATCCGTTAAAAGTACCCGAGGCTAGTGTGCTCTACGTCGTGCTCCGTTTCGCCGAAAACGGCTCCCTGCTTTCCGTCCGGCAAGCAATCCGTCCCTGGGGAACGGTGGACGACCATATCGAATTTTAAGTCAATCAACAATTAAACCGGTTTAGAAAGATGATCTTACATAAATTTATATTATTCATATCTGTTGCCATGCTGTTGGCATCCTGTTCAAAAGACGACGAGCCAGTAACGCCTTCGATTGAACAGGCCAATCTTTCCGTCGGGCTGCAATTGCGCAGCCAGTCGGAAAGTAAGGCAGCAGGCGACGATCCGAACGCATTGCCCGGCGAAAGCGATATACATAACCTGACAGCCTATGTGTTCAACAGCGACGGCTCCGAACGGATCGGCTACGGGCGTGTGGAAAATCCCAAATCAGACATGCTGACCGTCACCGATATAGAAACACGGCCGGAACGTATCATGCTTGTCGTGCTGGCCAACCTTCCCGAAAGCGTTGCCGGTTCGATCGGTTCTTATGCCGGGTTGCAGTCGAGCCTGGCTGATCTCGCATCGCAGTCGCAAGAGTCGCTGACCTTCAGCACGCAGGTGATCCGTACTGAACAGGCGCTTGTAAAAGGGGAGGACAACCTGATCGGCTTTACGGCAGGGGAGAACATCGACAATATTTCCACCCCGCTGCTGCTCACCCGCATTGCCGCCCGTGTGGAAATGAATACCATCCAGACCCGCTTCGCCGGCTCTTCGCTGAAGGGCTGTACGGTGCGGATCGATCATATCGCCTTGGCGAACGTTAAAAGCAAATCCTTATTCTTCAGTGAAGGGGACTGGGGCAAAGTGGAAGCCCCGGCCGGACAAGCCGCATTGATATACGGTGCAGGTGTTTCGGAAGCAGCTTCCCTTTTTGCGCCCGGTTCCCATCCGTCCGATTACCTCGGAAGCGATTTCAACCTGACAGTAAACGACAATACCCCTCGCTTGACGCCTGTTTTCGAAACCTATGCCTTTGAAAACAGCTCATCCGATGCCACCCCGACCTTATTGGTCGTGAAAGCGACTCTGGTGGAAACGAACCAGACCCGCATCTTCACCTCGCCGATCAACCGCAACGGCATACTGAACGGCTACGATCATAATTACGTGAAACGGAATTATATCTACCGTCTCCACGTCACTTTCACGGAAACCAGTTTCGACGACGATGCTTCGCTCGACGTTCGTGTCGAAGTGGCCGGATGGGGATATGTACATCAGACTGAAGAAATAAAATAAAAGAATAATAATATGAAACCAATCTATATCGCCCCCTTCCTGCTGGCTCTGTGTTTGCTGGCTTCCTGTTCTTCCGGCGACGACGAACCCGAAGTGATCGTTCCGCAGGATGCAACGCTGACGTTGTCGGTCGCTCCCGGCTCGGTATTGACAAAAAGCTCACCCCGTGCAACGACTGCGGTTGAAACGCTAGCGGGTGAAGCAAAGATCAATAATATCTGTGCCGCCTTGTTCAAGGAGGATGGTAGTTTGCTGACCTCGTCTTATGTGGATTACGCGCCAGGAGCGGGGGAAAGCAAAACTCCCGACACTATCCGGATCAGTGCCAAAAGTATTACAAATTATACGTATGTGATCCTTGTCAATGTAGGAAATAAGAGCTTTTCAACGCTCGATAAATTGAAGGAGGAAACTTTTGCCTTGCAAGATATAAGGGTCAATAACCAACCTATGTGCAGCCAGTTCAGAAAAGTGGAATTAAAACCGGGTGCCAATTATATCGGTTCCAAAGAAGTTTTTACTAACGCTCCGGCGGATGCGACATTCCTTAACGAGTCAGCTGTTAAAGTCTACCGTACCGCCAGTCGTATCGACTTTGAGAAGATCGGCGTGACCTGGAGCGATGAGAATGCAACCGACCTGCAAAAAGCCAATGCCCGTTTCCTTCTGAAGCGGGTCTATGCCACTCAGGTAAAAAGCCATACTTATCTGACAGATCGCGAACTTAATGGCAATAACTATTCGGTTGAATTGAAAGATGGAACCTCCGGACTTGCTTATTTACACGGCAGAGAGCTGGGTACTACCGGTTATTTGGAAACTTTGAATTTGTTTAATTCGGTAGACAAGACGGGGGTGGATGCCATATCTAACGGAAGTACCATCGAATCGAAAGACATAAATGGCGGGAACCCTTGGCGCTGCTACGTAACGGAAAATACGGAAGAAGGACTAAAATTGCCTACCACGCTGATCCTGAAAGGAGATATATTGCCCGAAGGAAGCGAAGATCCGATCCTGAAAGACCGCTATTTCTTTGTCCGCCTGCAAGGTCTTCAAGATGATAAGGGTAAAGAGTTCGTCGGTATAATCCGCAATTACGTGATCCGCATCAGCGCCACGATTACCGGAAAAGGTTCCGGTGACGAGACCTACCGCGAAAACGCCTCTGCAATCGTAACCGTAACTCCCGATAACTGGTCTGTTGAAGAGACCCAGCATGAAGGAGTAAACTGATAACCCCCTTGAAGCTCTGCAAAGTATCCGCGCTGCCCCGCCGGAGGTCTTGCAGAGCTTCAAAGCGTCCGCGCCGTCGGATTGGAGGTCTTGCAGCACGTCAGAACCCCCAAACCGGCAGCGCGGACGTTTTGCAGTACGTTTTTTTGTTCAGCGGGACAGCGCGGAGCTTCTGAAGCTCTGCAAGAAGAATATTCACCTAAATAATTTTATAACATGGAAATCAACAAAATTAGCGTAGCCCGTATGAATAACGGGGCACATTTCCTGTACAACACCGATTTTTATGCTCGTATCGATGCAGATACGGCAGTAAAAGAAAAGCTGACGGAAGTATTGGCACGTTATAAGCAGGCTATCGACCTCGAAGATGAAGCCCTGAAAGTTTCGCAAAAAAGCCTGAATACGGATAAGATCGCAGAGTTCGACAGTAAACGTGACTCCCTTTTTATTGCTATAAAAAACATTGTGAAGGCACAACTGGCCGTTTCCGATGCAGCCGTTCACGATGCGGCCACTAAAGTTTCGCAATTGATTAAGGATTATAACATAAAAACCAAAGACCAATTGGATAAAGAAACCGGTCTGTTGGTTAATCTGATCAATGACCTGGAAAACAAGTATGCCGCCGAGGTCGAAAAATTGGGCTTGGAAATGTTTCTCACTCAACTGAAAGAATCGAACTTCGCTGTCCGCAATTACACTGACAGCCGTAACAAGGAATTGCTGGAACAACCGGCCTATAAACTGGCTGAAGCCCGTAAATTTACAGATAAGGTCTATCAGGAAGTCGTGAAACTGATCAATGCGCATGCCGCCCTGGAAGGGGATGCCCTTTATAAGAATCTGATCACTTTGCAAAATCAGGAGATAGTACACTATAAACAGCAGGTTTTAAAACAATCCGTTACTTCTCCGTCGGATGCCCCGTTGACCCCCGATACCCCCGATACTCCAACCGACCCCGATACTCCGGGTGGTAGCGGTGGCGGTGAAGATGACCGTCCGGTAATTGAATAATGACGTGTTGTATTTTTGAGAAGAAAGGGGGAGCGCCGTCATTCTGTCGGTCGTTTCCCCTTTTGGTTTGAAATAAATGCCTCTTCAATGTGGGTATTCATTAAAAAAGTGGATATTCTCACGTTGTATGGTATTTTTCTCAATTTTCATGAGAATATTTTTTCATCAGATTTTTAAGTGATTTTTTTCGTTGAACAGCTGTTTTTTGTAAGGTGTATTTATCGTTTTCATAGGGTGTTTATATCAAAATCAAGGCTTTAAAAAATACCCCGCTTGGGTGTAATATTTGCCTATCGTCCGCTATCCGGGCTTGCCGAACATTTGCATCGTAAACGTAAGGGTAAAATTTTAATAGTAAAAAAACATTCATTCCTATGAACGCAAAAAATATCATCTTAGCAATCTTAATGGTTCTGTCATTCGCAGCTTGTTCTTCTGAAATAGAAGGTATCGACGATAATATGACAAACACAAACGTAAATGTAAATAATGGCGAAACTTCCATATCTGTACGCATGATGACGGAAGGCGTAGATACGAAAGCTGGCATTCCATCAGACGAATTGGCAATCAGAAATTATGTAATTGCTGTATTCGAAGAAGGATCTAAAGAACGTGTTGGGTATGCTTTCGGAGGTACTACAGGTGGTTATCTGGAAACTCCGATAGTAAAGGGAATCGATGCAAAAGCAGGAGAGGTGACAGTGATCGTTGTTGCAAATGTGGATGATACAAGTGTTTTTGATAATCTCTACACTTATCAGGACTTTACTTCCATGACAGTAGGAAAGCTGAATAACCTGACAAAAGTTGGTATAAAGACAAATGTTGCACTTTCTGCAACAAGTAACAGCCTGGAAGTTACATTGAAGCAACTTACTTCCCGCGTAAATGTAACATTGAATGAACCGAAAGTTACTGTCATTGGAGAGAATAACATTACAGCTAGCATTAAGGCAAAAGGCTATTCTGCTTGTATAGCTGAAACATCTAAGATTATAGCAGACCCGCAGGAAGTCACTCCAAGCAATATAACTCTTGAACCTTCAGAATCCCAGTTCTCTTATTTCACTTATGCAGTAAAAGGCTCTGACCTGCTTGTTGTACATGCTGAGCTGGTAATATATGCAAATGAAACAGTAAAGAAAACAATCACAAAGGATATCGAGGTTTCTTTCCCTGAAAATACCTTATTGGCAGGAAAATCTTACAACCAACAGATCGATGTAGAGGTAACTGTTACTCAGAATTTCGAAGTTGAATTTGGTTACGAAATTAACATCAAGGATAACGAAAATCAGGATATTATATACAATTAATAATTCGCATCTCTCAGGAATGATGATTTTGGAATTCACAGGAAAATAAAAAATAATAGTATGATACGCTCAAATAAAAACATAATCTATTTATTGATCAGCCTGTTTACATGTGTTTCATGTACAAACGAAACGCTAGTCAGCCCGACAGTGGAAGAAGGTGTTCCGGTAACTGCTACGCTCTCTTTCCAGACAACAAATCCTGTCAAGATCGAAACCCGTGCCACGGATATAAGCGAGGATAATAAAGTCAATTCGCTTGCGATCTTTATTTTTAAGACAACCGGGGAGCAGGTAGGGGATACTCACTATTGTACCTCAGAGGAATTGAGTAGTGGAAAAATAAATATCAAAACATCCTCTGGTGAACGTTGTATCTATGCAGTAGCAAATTATGAGAATTCTCTGTTTAATTTAAAAAGTGATCTGGAAAGTGTCTCTTCTTTCAGCGGATTGAAACACCTTAGTACAAAGTTACTTCAGACAAGCATATCCGTTCTCGACGGAGAATTTCTGATGAGCGGCTGTGTTGTTCCTGATAAAGAAGCTTACGATTATGAGAGTAGTAAGACAACTTGTACGATCAGCCCGACTGGGGCAGTCAATGGCAAGATACAACTCAAACATGTGATGGCTGCTGTCAATTTTAAAGTAAAGTGTACAAATAGCGATGCTACTTTTATTCCTTCCAGTTGGCAAGTTAAGAAGTTACCTCTCTATACGAATGTTTTCGAACAGGCAAACGATTATCAAACCGATAATGCAGCAAATTATTTTAACTCTAAAGCGAATGTCGATTTTACGAAAGATGAGGAGGGTTTTGATACATTCTCTTTTTTGATGATGGAAAACCGGAAGACTCCCCAAGGCCCTGCTGCTAATCGTGATGAGAGGGAAAAGACATCCGGAACATCAACATCAGCAGAAGATTTTATTGTTGCCAACAAGAATTCCACCTATCTTGTACTGCACGGTACGTATGAAGGAATATCTGGACAAACCGTCAATAATGTATCAGGCGATAAATATGTGAAAGCACAGGTTACATATTATATCCATCTGGGGCTTTGGCAAGAAAGCGGAGAAACTGATTATGGAAATTTCGATATTTTCCGTAACAACCGCTATACTTATACAGTCAAGGTTGCAGGTGTGGATAATCTGATTGTCGAAGTTGAGAAAGAAGGAGCAGATAATGAAACATGGGGAGGTGATGGTGATATGTTCCTCTCTGCGCAAAGTGTACGAACCTTTGATGCCCATTTTGAAACAACTGTTATCTCTTTTCAAAAGCAACAAATACTGGATTTAATAGATGAGTATGGAGCAGAAGGAGATCTGGAAATGTTCAAGGAAAAGTTTCTGATATTAGCTGCTACTCCCAGAAACAATTTTGTATCGGATGAAACAGATCTCGATTGGGTTACATATAGGAGAAATCCGGAAAATGTTACAACTTTTGCTAAATATAAAGATACATTTGATCCTAATTATGGAAATCCTTTAGATGCGGACGGCTTTAAAGAGGATTTGTTTAATGCTGCTTCAGATTCTCATTATGAAGATACTGACTCTATACGTTATACCTGCTTCATTGATGAATATTATTATGGGGATGAGAAAGGCAACTATAACAACAGTTTACCATTGGAAGATTTTATTGATACCAAACCTCGCACTATTCAGATTTGTACCTATTTTAAAAAGAATGATCAGTCTCCCAGTACGCTAAGTATGGCTGCATATACCTTCTCTCAACGGTCTATTTGTACAATCTTCGATCCCGATTATTTAAAAAGCAACAATGGATGGGGTACGGAATGGAGCCAGGAAGGAGAAAATTTACCGGCTAAGGGTGAACTTGCCTCAAAGAATCAATATTATCAAGGTCGTACTAATACGTGGAGCTTTGTGACTTCAGAATATAGTAAAGGTAAGATTTGGAGTTCATATATCAACTATGAAAATAATAACTTAGTAGATGATGTTAAATATGCACAATATGCTTGCTTGGCCCGAAACAGAGATTTGAATGGTAATGGAACTATTGATGCAAATGAATTGCGGTGGTATTTACCGTCCGTGAAACAATATTTAGGATTTGTATTAGGAGAAGATGCTCTACCTAAAGATGCACGGTTGTATAATAGGAGCAATCTCGGTAGTGACTCTGAATATACCTATTGTACTAGTTCTGCATACTATGCTGAAAGTGGTCTTAAGTTTTATTTATTGCAGGCTTATGAAGGTGCATCTATCACTTATGATCAAGGAAATAGATATCCTTATCGTTGTATACGAAATCTGAAGAATGTAGCAGCAAATACGGCTAATTATGTTAAACTTTCAGGCGCATTTAGTGATGCAACGGCTCAATTTTATTCTTTTGAAGGATTAAATACAAAAACTAAACGTAATAATGTAACGGGGGCATTAACTTTTGGACATAATATCTTTGGCGAAGAGAACCGTTTGCCGGAGTCTTTTGAAGTTGGAAGTATTATAGAAAACAGGGACAGGAGTGTTAATGCAGGTTTGGCTAGTTCAAGCAATCCTTGCATTAAAGCTGTTGGTGATGGCTGGCGTATTCCAAACCAAAGAGAATTAGCTGTTATTGTCTATAATAGAGTTAGTGATGATGGAATGGATGTTACTAGGCATTATTTTAGTAGTACAAAATCAGCGAATGGCTTATATTGCGGCTACAACCGTTTGAAAACAAGTATGACCACTTGGGAGGCTAGTACAACTACATCTGATTTTAGGTATGGAGAGGAGGATAGAAAGTTTGTAGGATTTCATTGTATAAAAGATAACAAATAACATGAACCGATCGGATTTAATAAAAAAACTAGCCGGAAGGCTTTTGTTGGAAGAGGAGGATGCCACAATCTTTGTCAGAGTGTGGGAAGAAGAGGTGGAGAAAGCCCTGTTGAAGGATGGCGAAGTCGGTTTGATGGGATTTGGCTCATTCACTTTATGGAAGCAGTCGGGGAGGCCTGCGCGAAATCCCCGCGAGAATACCGTCTGTATGATCGCTCCCCGCAACAGCGTGAAATTCAAACCGGGCAAATTCCTGCTGGAACATCTGAACCCGCAGAAAGAAGAACCCGGCAAAAATGTATAACAACTAAATTTCGTGTTATGAAACAAGCACTCAACGTAGAATCGATCTTATTGAATGAAGTAGATAACGAGAAGTTCGTTTACCTTTATCTCGAAGGGGATAACTGGTGTGCTTACGAACGTTCGGCTTATTTCTGGCAAAGGAATTTCCGGTTGTTCTCAACAAGGAAATAGTGCACGATGGTTACGAAGTCATTCTGATGAAGGCTTCTTTCAACATCGATAAAATGCGGCTTCCCCTGTTCCGCTCCGCAGTCCTGAAAAGAGTAGGGGACGACCAGGTTCTTTTCCAGATCCCCGGCCGCATCGACGGTTTTGTGGAGTGGAAAGCGGAACAACTCGACGGGATGCCGGCCTAATTGCCGGCCGGCTCTTCCTTCGGGATCGTAGAAGCATTCCCGTTCCTGAACGCCGTATAATGCGGCGACATGATTTCCACTCCGGCTTTGTCGAAATAATCCTGTATGTTCTGGTGCAAATCCGAATAGATGGCCGTCATCTTATCCGCATCCCGGATATAAGCGTTGATCTGGTAGACAGGATAGAAGTCCTCTAAAGACGTTTCGAGGACAAAGGGAGCCGGTTCGGGCATCACACCGGGCGTTGCTAGTGCCGCATCCGTCAGAAGCTGGTGCACTTTCCGCCAGGGCGCATCATACCCGATCGTTACTTCGGAGTGGATGATCAGCCCGTAAGTTCGTGCCGACGAACTGTAATTGACCGTCTGTGACGACATGATAAATGAGTTCGGTATCGTCACGATTTCGTTCTTTATCGTGCGCAGGCGGGTCACGAAGGCCGTCTTTTCAATCACATTCCCCACCGTATCGTTCAGTTTGATCCTGTCGCCCTGCTTGAAAGCACGCATATAAGTGATCACAAATCCGGCAATGATATTCCCGATCACCGTGCTCGACCCCAACGAGACGATCAGCCCGACAAAGACCGACACTCCCTGGAACACGCCCGAATTGGCGCCGGGCAAATAAGGATAGATCATGGCAATCATGAACGCATACAGCAGGAAACGGATAATATGATAGGTCGGCATCGCCCAGTCCGTATAAAATCCATTAATATTCAATCTCCCCGCATCTATTTCCGTGGCTAGGTAACGGATGCCCCTGATTACATACTTTATAACCAGGCAGATCACGATAATCGTAAAAAGGTTGGGGATGTAATCCAGTATTCCTACCAGGATGCTTTTCACCGGGTTCCAGATGTAATAGGCAATCTTGTAGGCAAGCTCTTTGGTTTGCGGGAAGATCGAGAAGAGGATCGGTATGGTCAGCACCAATAGGATGAACAACAGCAGGTAGCGTAGGATGCTTGCCAGAAAGACCAGCAGCTTTACTTGTTTTTGCGTGTCCAGTATCTCGTAGTTCTGGATCGAGATCGGCTTCAGTTTGGTATCTTTCAGTAACTCGATCCGTGCTTTCGCCTTTTTATACAGCCACGAAGAGAGGCGAAACAGCAGGTATTGTCCCAACAGCACCAGCACGAAATAAAGGACGTGTTTTCCGGTTTCCCACCAATTTTCGTGAAGCTTGTCCGTTTTCAGTTTGGCAACCGTCTCCCGGTGCAATGAGTCCAGTTTCTGGATCTGGCCTGCTTTTAATTTGAATGTGCCGTCTGCTTTCTGTATGGCGGACGAATCCGTATGTGTCAGGGTTGTATCTGCCTGGAAAATATCCTTGATGACATTCTGCAACTGGGCATTTGCCGTTGTATGCAGAAGCGATAAGAGTAGGAAAAAGCATAAAGCTCTGTACTGTTTCATTTTGGCGTTCGTATTTATTGTTGATTTACATACAACAATATAGAATACGAAACGTTGAAAGGGTGGATAAAAATTCTATCCACCCTTTCCTATGATCCTTTTGTTCCGTCCGCTGTTACCAGGGAGTGATCGTTACGTTACGGAACTCCACTTCTTTACCTTCGCTCTGCAGGCCGATGTAACCTTCTTTTTGCTTGTTCCATCCGGTATTCTGATAAACGCCGTTGATATAAACGTTGATCTTTCCGTCTTTCACGTAGATATTGGCTTCATTCCATTCTCCGGCCGGTTTTTCGCTGCTTGGCGCATTCTTCTTGACCACCGGAAAACCGGGACGGGGTTCGCCCGGCTTGCCCTGATACTGTGCCAGGTCGGAACCGCCCAACAAGACAAAATCACCCGCACTGCCCAACATCAGGTTACACTCGATTCCGTTCGGGAACGGGTTTTTCGGTTCGGCAATCAGCAGGAAGATACCGCTGTTCGCATTCTGGTCGCCGTTCGGCCAACGCCATTCCACGTGCAATTTATAATTGTCGTATTTCTCTTTCGTGTACATGTAACCGAAAGGCTGTCCGGTGATCTTGATCACGCCGTCGCTTACGGAATAAACCTGTTCGGGCGGGACTGAATTTTTATCGACAACGAAATTCCAGTTTGAAAGATCTTTTCCGTTGAACAACTTGGTTGTCTTTTGTGCGTTCGCATCACTTCCGAAACACAAAAAGGCGGCAGCAACCGCTGCCATGCAAAGCATTCTTTTTTTCATGGTACTAAATGAATTATATGTGATTAATCAACAATAAGTTTGCGGTAACGAACGCGCTTCGGTTCGGTGTCGCCACCCTGTTTGCGCTTGTATTCTTCGTATTCGGAATAAGTTCCCTCATAGAATACCACATTCGAATCGCCTTCGAACGACAGGATATGCGTACAGATACGGTCGAGGAACCAGCGGTCGTGCGAAACGACAACGGCACATCCGGCGAAGTTCTCCAGACCTTCTTCCAGGGCACGCAGCGTGTTCACGTCGATATCGTTGGTCGGCTCATCCAGCAGCAATACGTTGGCTTCGGCCTTCAGCGTGATGGCCAGGTGCAGGCGATTGCGTTCTCCACCGGACAATACGCCGCAAAGCTTCTCCTGGTCGGCTCCTGCAAAGTTGAACCGTGACAGGTAAGCGCGCGAGTTGATCTCTTTGCCGCCTACACGGATAAATTCCTGGCCGCCAGAAACGACCTGGAAAACCGTTTTCTTCGGGTCGATATCCTTATGTGTCTGGTCTGCATAGCCGACTTTCACTGTTTCGCCCACTTCAAATGTCCCCTTGTCGATGCTTTCCATTCCCATGATCATCTTGAAGAGCGTCGTTTTACCGGCACCGTTCGGGCCGATCACACCAACGATACCGTTAGGAGGGAGCATGAAGTTAAGGTCGTCGAACAGTAGCTTTTCGCCAAAGGCTTTGGCCACATGCTGTGCCTCGATCACCTTGTTACCCAGACGAGGGCCGTTCGGGATAAAGATTTCCAGCTTGGCTTCGCGTTCTTTCTGGTCTTCGTTCAGTAAGGCTTCGTATGAGTTCAAACGGGCTTTACCCTTAGCCTGACGGGCTTTGGGAGCCATGTTGATCCATTCCAGCTCGCGTTCGAGTGTCTTACGGCGTTTGCTGACTTGCTTTTCTTCCATCGCCATCTTCTTAGTCTTCTGATCCAGCCAGGAAGAGTAATTGCCTTTCCAGGGAATACCTTCGCCACGGTCGAGTTCAAGAATCCATCCGGCCACATGGTCGAGGAAGTAACGGTCGTGCGTGATACATATTACCGTACCCGCATATTGCTGCAAATGCTGTTCCAACCAGTCGATCGATTCGGCATCCAAGTGGTTGGTCGGCTCATCGAGCAGCAACACATCCGGTTGCTGAAGCAGCAGGCGGCAAAGGGCCACGCGGCGGCGTTCGCCTCCGGACAGCGTATCCACGATCTGGTCTTCAGGCGGGCAGCGCAGGGCATCCATTGCACGCTCCAGGCGGCTGTCGAGGTTCCAGGCATCGGTTGCGTCGATCTTATCCTGCAATTCGGCCTGACGGGCGATCAGCGCATCCATCTTGTCTGGGTCTTCCAGTACTTCGGGATCGCCGAACTTTTCGTTTACCTCTTCGTATTCTTTTAATGTATCAACGATTTCCTGTACTCCTTCCTGTACGATCTCCTTTACGGTTTTGCCCGGTTCCAGTTTCGGGTCCTGTTCCAGGTAACCTACCGAATAGCCGGGTGAGAAGACCACTTCTCCCTGATATTCCTTTTCAATGCCGGCGATGATCTTCAGCAACGTAGATTTACCGGAACCGTTCAGACCGATGATACCGATCTTGGCTCCATAAAAGAAAGACAGATAAATATTTTTCAGTACTTGTTTCTGCGGCGGGAAAGTCTTGCTCACGCCTACCATCGAGAAAATAATTTTCTTGTCGTCTGCCATATTTTTAAGAATGTATTTTGTATTTTTTTTCCAGGACAAACTTACATAAATATCTTCAGATTCTAAAATCTATGGTGGTATTGTATTCTTCATATACCCTTTCAGCATTTTTTTGCACCTTTTTAAATGAGTAGTGATGCACGACGGCCAGTAACAGATTAGTCAATGGCGAATATGTGGAGGTGACACCTGAAAAAATCTAGTTCCGGTTATGTACAGTGAGCCAATGTGTTT
>OGFC01001013.1_pt1 | contig 19392 bp, 13 predicted proteins | sample 1570841 | NCBI WGS metagenome assembly OGFC01 (sample SAMEA2582137, study PRJEB24529) | metagenome | biome: Human gut stool | place: China | collected 2011 | reverse complement strand
TGTTTTCCATAATCGATTTTATTTAATATAATTTTTCCAAAAAGTTTCATACTCCCACTTTCTCCATGCATGACAACCAAATGGTAGTTCATAAGATGTTAATTTATAAAGCATAGAAGGAGCTTCTTCAAAAGAAAAAAACATAGCTTCTTCGGACAATGGAATACAGAAACCTCTTTTCTTTTTATGCTTAAGGGCTGCGAAAAATAAATCTTCATTCACTTCTCCCCTCTCAATAAAATCGTCTAAATGATTTTTGTACCCCAATAACCCCTTAACAACAGACAAGTGTCGTCTTATCGGTCCACGATACCTATACCAACAAACAAGACCTTTATATCCCCACAACCGTCCTGTATGATTAAACAGTTCGATGAATATGGGTATATGCCTTAATGAGAAACCACCGTTACCACAATTTTCTTTATCTAGTTTTCCGTTCAATCTCATCCATGGAGCACCAATATAATCATATCCTTTCGCACACCAGACATCTAACTCATCTCGAAAAACCCAAGCATCCAATTGATAAATCAGCATATATTCCCATTCGGAAAAACGAGTATAAAAACACTTGCTTAACATCAAGTTATTATATCCGTCCACACTAGCAAAATAAAACGGTTGAAACATTTCAACAACTAAAGGGAGTTGAAATGTTTCAAAGGTATATCGATATACCTGCAAATCTAATCCTTCTGGAGCAATCAAGCGGATATCGTGTGAGCCTAATATACGAAGACATTGTCGCAATGAGCACAATTCATTCTCTGTTGGCTGTACCTTATATACAGGTATAACTACTACATTCTTCATTTAATACGTAAAACACTTTTTATAAGATCATTCATTTCTTCCGATACTCTAAAAATATACAATAGAATGAGAGCAAGCCCACCAAGTATGATAGATCTATAAATACAATCAAACCAAGGATTGGTTACTGTTGGCAACAAACAGTTGATTCCATATAAAACAGCGAGAATCCCTACTTGCTTAAGTAAGGCAAAAGTATACGGATTTCCTTTTATTTTCCAAAATATCAATAATTGTTGTACACCATAGGTTAGCAAAGTCGTCAACATAGTAGCAATTGCCGCCCCTACCATTCCCCAAATAGGAATTAACAAATTATTTGATACAATTGTAATTGCCGTTATAAAGAAAGTAAAATATAATCCCCAGTAATAATATTTAGAATAGCTGACCAAAGTACCTCCGAAAATCAATGTAACTTCTACTAACTTCGCTAAAGACATAAAGAAAACAACCCACTTTCCCGCTTTATAAACTTCTCCATTAGGAATTATCGAAAATATATTGTCGATATTGATCCATATAAATAAAAAGATCAAACTTCCCGCTACAAATTGATGTAATGCAACCTTTTGATATAAAATATTTGCACCTGCAAAATTTTCCTTTGATAACATTTCAGAGGCAACCGGCCCTGCAATAGTAGAAATTGATTGTGTAGGAATACCAATAATAGCGACAATATAAAAAGCAATACGATATACACCTGCATAATCAAGTCCTAACTGAGCACTAACCATAAAAAGATCTAAACGCCCTACAATTGTTCCTCCAATAGCACCAATAATCAAATAGGCAGTATATTTTGCAACTTGCCATCGTAAAGGTTTATCTATATCTGCAGAATTATGTCTAAGAGAGACAGTTCCTATCTTAGAAATATACCAAAAACACCATATAGCACAAAGACCATAAATACCAATATAGCCAAGCACTAAGCCATTCAAATCCAAAATATTAAAACCATACAACAAATATAAAACGAGTAAAAAGACTCTTAAGCCTATCTCCCGGATAAACTTCGGAATAGCGATACGCAACTGTAGTTGTGCATACGTCTCAAAAATCAACCAATAAGTCAAGAATAAAATGAGAGGAATTATCCAATTATAATAATCAATAAATAAAGCAGAGTTCTTGCTAAAGTAGTTACTGACAGGTGTATGAAGTATTATATACAAGGGAATAAAAACAATACAACCGATAAATGGGAATAACAGTAAATAAAAGAAAAAACCATTGTTATTTTTCCCTTTTCCTTTAAAAAAGGGAAAAAAACGTACAGCAGACGAATTTGTTCCTAACATAGCCAAAGCCGTAACAAACATTCCAGCTTCGTATATTACACTTAATAACCCTATTTCTTCAGCACTAAGGAATCGAGTTTGAATAAAGAAGGTAGTAAGGAAGCCTATAAAAGCTCCAATATAATTTATTACAGTTCCTTTTATACTTTGTCTAATAACAATTCCCATCGACCTCTTTTTCTCAACATTACACACAAATTGCAACATTTGTAAAACAACTGTCACACTCTCACTTATCCTCTAACATTAATTGAAATTCACACCTTACAAGCTGTGACAGTATCCGTGACAGAGCTTATTTATACTATCATACTATCACAAAAACAGTATTCTATTTACCGATAGTATACTACTTATTTTCAACGACATAACTATAAAAACTCATTGAGATCCGGGTCTCGAACACCTTCACACCCGGGTCTCCGCATCGTTCAGATCGGGGTGTAAAAAGCATGAAAAGAGGGATCTCGAACAACTTTTCTCCTTGCTTTGTCTTAAAAAGGTAACTTGTTCGATATGAAAAAGTATATACTTAACACAAAAATAGAGACAGTGATAGTTTGTGATAGATCAGTGATAGATGATTTTATCAACTATCACCATTAAATCACTTATAAATCAAAAGATACATAAAAAAGGTGATAGTGTGATAGTTCTTTTTCAAAAACTCTTGAGAACAAACACACCATCCTTTTTTACTGTCGAATGTCCTGCATTTACCTCCCTATGCAATGATAAACAAACCCATTCTCCTCCATCTCCTTGATGTCATAAATATTACGACCATCAAGTACCAGCGGGGTAGCCATCAGTTTCTTAATGGCAGACCAGGAAGGCATACGGAACTCTTTCCATTCCGTAACGAGCATCAGGGCATCGGCATCTACAACAGCGTCATAGATGTCTTTTGCATAATGTACAGACTCTCCGATACGGCGTTTAGACTCTTCAACCGCTACCGGATCGTAGGCATATACCTCACAACCTGCTGCCAATAACTTTTCTATCAGTACTAATGATGGAGCTTCACGCATATCATCTGTTTCCGGCTTAAATGCCAATCCCCAGATAGCGATGCGCTTACCTTTCAGATCTCCATTGAAATGTTTTTCCAGTTTACGGAATAACAGAGATTTTTGCTCATCATTGACATCTTCTACCGCCTGCAAAATACGCATCGGATAGTTATTCAGTTTCGCTGTATTGATCAGCGCTTTTACATCTTTCGGGAAGCAAGAACCTCCATAACCGATACCGGCATATAAGAAACGATTACCGATACGGTTATCCGAACCGATGCCTTTACGCACCATATTTATATCGGCACCGACAATCTCGCACAGGTTAGCCACATCGTTCATAAAACTGATACGGGTAGCCAACATAGCATTTGCAGCATATTTGGTCATCTCTGCGGATGGCACATCCATAAAAATCACACGGAAATTATTCAAAAGGAAAGGACGATACAGACGAGTCATCAACTCTTCCGCACGCTCTGATTCGACACCGACAACAACGCGATCCGGGCTCATAAAGTCACTGATCGCTGCCCCTTCTTTCAGGAATTCAGGATTGGAAGCAACATCAAATTCGATCTGTGCCCCCCGTTTATCCAATTCATCCTGAATAGCCTGACGAACTTTCTTCGCAGTACCGACAGGAACCGTACTCTTTGTCACCACCAAAATATGTTTCTTGATATGGCGACCAACCGTACGAGCCACTTCAAGCACATACTTCAAGTCGGCACTACCATCTTCATCCGGAGGTGTACCTACGGCACTGAACAAAACTTCCACATCGTCCAGGCACTCTGTCAAATCGGTTGTAAAATGTAATCTTCCGGCCTGTTGGTTGCGATGAACCATATCTTCCAGCCCGGGTTCGTAGATAGGAATTATGCCTTGTTTTAGGTTCTCAATCTTTTCGGTATTTACGTCTACACAAAAAACTTCGGTACCCATTTCGGCAAAACAGGTTCCGGTTACCAGACCTACATAGCCTGTACCTACTATCGCTATTTTCATAATTTATAATCAAATACAAAATTAAAGACTTTTGAAATACTTAATCGTCTCAACCAACCCTTCTTCCAAACGGATGTTCGGTTCCCAGCCATTCAGCTTTTCCTTTGCCAAAGAGATGTTCGGTTTGCGCTGTTTAGGGTCATCAGCAGGAAGCGGTGTAAATATTATTTTTGATTTTGAGTTAGTCATTTTAAGCACTACCTCTGCCAGTTCTATCATTGTAAACTCTCTGGGGTTACCTAAATTTACGGGGCCAGTGAAGTTTTCTGAAGCCATCATACGAACCATGCCTTCGATCAGGTCATCCACATACTGGAAGCTACGGGTTTGTTTTCCGTCTCCATAGATAGTGATATCTTCCCCCTTCAGAGCCTGAACGATAAAGTTTGAAACAACTCTACCGTCGTCCGGACGCATACGCGGACCATAGGTATTAAAGATGCGGATGATTTTGATGTCGACTTTATTCTGTCTGTGATAATCCATAAACAGAGTCTCCGCACAACGCTTGCCTTCATCGTAGCAACTCCGGATACCTATCGGATTCACATTTCCCCAATAACTTTCTTCCTGAGGATGAACCACCGGATCCCCATATACTTCACTGGTAGATGCCTGAAGGATACGGGCTTTTGTACGTTTAGCCAACCCTAGCATATTGATAGCACCGATAACAGATGTTTTAGTCGTACTCACCGGATCGAACTGATAATGTATAGGCGACGCCGGACAAGCCAGATTATAGATTTCGTCAACTTCTACATAATAAGGAAACGTCACATCGTGGCGGACCAGTTCAAAATATGGATTGTCCAATAAGTGGATAACATTTTGTTTACGACCTGTAAAATAATTATCCATGCAAATCACATTGTTTCCGTCTTTCAGCAGGCGTTCACAAAGATGAGAGCCGATAAATCCGGCTCCTCCGGTAACTAAAATCTGTTTCATGCTATTTGTTAAATTTGAGTTTCCCTATATATCTCAACAAACTTCAAAAAATAAAGACGTACAAAGGTTCGTCAGTCCCATTCCGGATCTGACGAAACTGTCACAAAGATAGGAAATTGAAGGGATTATCTCCCTATAAAAAAGTTTATTTATACAATAGCAATCAAAGTAGCCAGACTAAACTACCTAATACTAAATAATGCAATTACTCTTTCTGTGCGTAAATACGCTGTATCATATCCACCACCTTCATACCTTCCAGTACATTGGTAGTAATACTTTCCGATCCTGTGCCCGAAAGCACGCGAACAACATTGCGGATCACGAAGTTATGGTTCTGCGCCGAACCCTTATAAGGGCCATAATCATTACCCGGATTAGTCGGAGCCAGCTCCGGCATTTCATAATCCTTCACATGACAATATTCCACTTCGTTCATATATTGACCGCCGATCTTTACACTGCCATTCTCGGCTACGATCATCATACTGCTTTCCATATTCCTGTTCCATACAGAGGTTGAATAATTAAGACTACCCATTCCTCCGTTCACGAAGTTGAAGTTTACGAAGCCTGAATCTTCAAAAGCAGTCAGTTTCTCGTGATTGAAATCTGCGAAACGAGCCTGGATATTACAAATATCGCCAAACAGCCAGTACATGATATCGATAAAATGGGAGAACTGGGTGAAAAGCGTACCCCCATCCAATGCTGCATCCCCATGCCAGCCGCCCGGTTTATAGTAACGGTCATCACGGTTCCAATAACAATTCAACTGAACCATATAGATCTTACCGAGTTTACCGGACTCAATCATTTCCTTGATCCATACAGAAGGAGGAGAATACCGGTTCTGCATCACACAGAACACCTGTTTATGATATTTCAAAGAAGCATAAACCACCTTCTCCGCATCCGCCAGCGTCAGTGCCATCGGCTTTTCAATAACCACATTACATCCGGCCTCAACAGCCTTTACCGCCATAGAAGCATGCAAGCCGTTCGGCGTACAGATGTTAACCACATCTATCTGCAGACCGCTTTGCAACAAATCCTGCAGATCCGTAAAGAAAGGGACATCATAAGCTTCTATTCCCAACTCCTCACGAGGACGGATATCACACAAGGCAACCAGTTCGGCATCCGGATCGCGGGTCACCATTTCGGCATGGCGCTTTCCGATATGCCCACAACCAACTACGGCAAATTTTATCTTATTCATCATATTTAAAATTGACTATAGCATCAATTATATATTCTTGTTCTTCTTTCGACATTTCGGTATGGATAGGCAGTGACAAGACGCATTTGCTCAAACGAGCCGATTCATCGATACATCCCGGCGTACGGGCCATCCATTTATAGGCATCCTGTGCCTGCAAAGGTAAGGGGTAATAAACCATCGAAGGAATACCTTTCTCTTTCAGGTAACTTTGCAACAGCTCCCGTTGCTTCGCCATCTCTGAAAAACCAGCCGCAGGCTTCAACTGAATCGTATACTGATGATATACATGGGTAGAAAAAGCAGATCTCTTCGGAATGATTAACAGATCACACGAAGCCAGCGCTTCATCATACCTTCCGGCAACCACTCTGCGGGCTTCCGTGAATTCATCGATATGTTTCAACTTCACATCCAACACAGCAGCCTGCAAAGTATCCAACCGCGAATTACATCCGATCAGTTTATGATGATATTTACGCTCCTGCCCGTGATTGGCGATCATACGGATACGTTTAGCCAGTATCTCGTCAGAAGTCATCAGGGCTCCCCCATCCCCATAACAGGCCAACGGCTTGGAAGGGAAGAAAGAAGTCGTTCCGATCACTCCCATCGTTCCGGTTTTCTTCACATGCCCGTCTGCAAAAGTATATTCAGCTCCTATCGACTGGGCATTATCTTCTATCACATACAAGTGATATCTTTTGGCAAGTTGCAGGATCGGCTCCATATCACAGGACTGTCCAAACAAATGCACGGCTATTATCGCCTTCGTATTACGGGAGATCGCCCCTTCTATTTTCTGCGGGTCGAGATTGAAAGTCTGCGGGTCGACATCCACCAGGACAGGCGTTAACCCCAATAAAGCAATCACCTCCGCAGCAGCCACATAAGTGAATGCAGGAACGATCACCTCATCCCCCGGCTGTAGTTCGAGCGCCATCAGTGAGATCTGCAAGGCATCCGTTCCATTCCCACACGGAATCACGTAAGGGATCTCCAGATACCCGGCCAAATGATCTCCGAAGGTTTTCACCTGAGGGCCATTGATAAAGGCACTGCTTTCGATTACTGTTTGCATCGCAGTATCTATCTCCTCTTTCAGGCGATGATATTGTCCATGCAAATCGACCATTTGTATCTGTTTTTCAAACATCTTTATTCTCTTGTACCCGTTTTGTTTTTCCTTGCATTTAATAACGTAGCAACTGCTACATTATTATAAAAAAAGTGTGCCATTCATGCGGAAACAAGATGACACACCTTTGATACCTCTTACGCAAGGTTATTTCTCTTATTTTACTTCACTACCAGGTTTCACTTCTTTTTCCGGAGTGATGACAGCCAGTTTACCGTCAAAGTTTTCCGCAGACAAGATCATTCCTTCCGATACGATCCCTTTCAGCTTACGGGGAGCCAGGTTTGCGATAAAGCAAACTTGTTTTCCTACCAACTCTTCAGGTGCATAATGCTGGGCAATACCGGAAACGATCGTACGTTTCTCCAATCCATCATCGATACGGAACTGCAACAACTTATCTGCCTTAGGCACTTTTGTACATTCCAATATCGTACCTACGCGGATATCCAGTTTAGTGAAATCGTCGAATTCAATATTTTCACGAATTGGTTTCGCTTTATAACTGGCTTCCTCGTTTGCTTTCTTCGTATCCAGCAATTTCTGAACCTGTGCTTCGATCACGCTGTCTTCGATTTTCTCGAACAGAAGCTCTGATTTACCTAACTGATGGCCGGCTTCGAGCAAGTCTGTCGAACCCAGACGCTTCCAACCCAACGGCTCTACATTCAACATCTTATTCAGTTTCTCCATGCTGAACGGCAGGAACGGTTCGAAAGCGATCGCCAGGTTGGCCGTGATCTGCAAAGCGATATTCATGATCGTTGCCACACGTTCCATATCCGTCTTGGCCAGCTTCCAGGGTTCTGTATCCGCCAGGTATTTATTACCGATACGGGCCAGGTTCATAGCCTCTTTCTGCGCATCACGGAAATGATACGTATCCAGCAGACGTTCCACATTGGCTTTCACATCTTCAAAATCCTTCAATGTCTGACGATCGTAATCGGTCAGCTCACCGGCGGCAGGCACCTTGCCTTCGAAGTATTTCTCCGTCAGTACCAGGGCACGGTTTACGAAGTTACCCAGAATAGCAACCAGTTCATTATTATTGCGAGCCTGGAAATCTTTCCAGGTAAAGTCATTATCTTTCGTTTCCGGAGCGTTGGCCGTCAATACATAACGCAACACATCCTGTTTACCCGGCATATCCACCAGATATTCATTCAACCAAACCGCCCAGTTACGAGAGGTGGAGATCTTGTCGCCTTCCAGGTTCAGGAACTCGTTGGCAGGCACATTCTCCGGCAGGTTGAAAGAGCCTTCGGCTTTCAGCATAGACGGGAAAACGATACAATGGAACACGATGTTATCCTTACCGATGAAATGCAGCATCTTGGTTTCAGGATCTTTCCACCAGGTCTCCCAGCTATCCGGCAGCAATTCTTTTGTATTGGAGATATAGCCGATCGGCGCATCGAACCATACATAAAGCACTTTACCTTCAGCACCTTCCACCGGCACAGGAATACCCCAGTCGAGGTCGCGGCTTACCGCACGTGGTTGCAATCCCATATCCAGCCAGCTCTTACACTGTCCGTATACGTTTGATTTCCACTCCTTATGATCTTCAAGGATCCATTGACGCAGGAAAGGCTCGTGCTTATCCAACGGAAGATACCAGTGTTTGGTTTCCTTCATCACCGGCTCGCTACCGCTGATGGCAGACTTCGGATTGATAAGGTCTGTAGCATTCAACGAAGTACCGCAGGCTTCGCACTGGTCGCCATACGCTTTTTCGTTGCCGCAATGCGGACATGTACCGGTTATATAGCGGTCGGCAAGGAATTGTTTGGCTTCCTCGTCGTAGTATTGCTCGCTTGTCTTTTCGATGAATTCGCCTTTCTCATACAGGGTGCGGAAGAAGTCCGATGCCACCTGTCGATGTGTCGGCGAAGTTGTACGGGAATAGATATCGAACGTGATACCGAAGTCCTCAAAAGATTTCTTGATGATGCCATGAAAACGATCCACCACATCCTGCGGTGTAACCCCTTCTTTCTTAGCGCGAAGGGTAATAGGCACACCGTGCTCGTCCGATCCCCCGATCATCAAAACATCCTCTCCCTTCAGGCGAAGGTAACGGGCATATATATCGGCAGGCACATACACACCAGCCAGGTGCCCGATATGTACCGGCCCGTTCGCATACGGCAACGCCGTAGTAATCAGCGTTCTCTTAAACTGTTTTTCCATACCTTGTGTTCTCTTTTTGAGGGGCAAAGGTACGGAAATATTTGTGAAAAGTGAATATAGGGTGATCGTATTTACACTGATAAGTCAGTCTTCATCTGACGGATAGTATTGAGGAGAGGATCTAAGTCCCGTTTTATTACATTAAATATTTCTTCTTCATCTATTCGATGGTACTCATGAGCAATAATATCCCGTAAACCCATAATTCCAGTCCATGGTACAATCGGATAATTTATTAAATAAGAATGTCCTGTTTTATTATCAATTGTCTTAACACTTTCTCCAATAAATATCAATTGCATACAAATACCGCTTAGAACAAACATTCCATCCGGACTTAATAAAAAATCCTCAGCACTGGATATCTGTCCGGATTTAGTTTGTATCAGCAAAATAGAATTTTCTATTCTGTTAAGCAAGGAAATAATTCTTTCTTTTTCAAACATAGACTAAATCTTTTGAGATATTTTTCCCAAAATCAGAACCAGCCAACTGCTTTCTCAAACGAACAAGATCTACTTTACATCCAAACAAAGATTCCAATTCCTGTTTCATACGGCTGCGCAGTAAAAGATTAGCTTCTCCTTCATAAGCGACATCAACATCGCTATTTTCTGTTTGTTCATTCCTGACAACTGAACCGAACAAAGCCATCCGAACAACGCCATATCCTTTGGCATTATTCAAAAAATAGCTACGCAGTAACTCTATATATTCCTTCTTTGTCTTCATAAACAAACACTTACTTTATCACAAAGTAAAGTAATTTCGTTTGTATTTGCAAGGATATGCCTTATTATCCTTTTATTTATCGAATTATAATCTTCCTTGTTCCCATATCTCCCACTTTCACGAGATATCCTCCGGCAGGTAAGTTCAATGTGTATGCTCCGGCCGGTATCTTCTGATTACGGAACAGGGAGCCTTTGTAATCCCATATATATAACATCGACTCTTCCGCAACAGTAACCGATAACGTTTGTCCGGATACCGTGATCTGGGCTTTCTCCTCTTTTTGGATTGATTCGTTATCGACAGTGGATTCTGCACCTAAGAAATATGCTTTTACTTCCGTATCGGATGTTACCGTATATGGATAAGGGTTCAGGGTGTTTCCGTCCCACCATTTGACAAATAACATTCCTGATGCCGGCTGTGCCTTAAGCTGAATTTTATCACCATGTGTTACTTTTCCGATAGGAAGGACAGATACAGTTCCGCCATCTGTTTGAGCCATCGTTACATCATAGGTATTTAATTTTAATCCGGACACTTTTACTGCAAGCCCGTCTTTCTGTACCGGCAATTTATACACATACGTTTTCGTATCGGTTGCCGCACGCAAAGAGACCTCCGGGGACAGTTTTTGATCGTCAGCTGTCAACACCACTTCACTCTGACTGTATGCCGGCAGCAAAACAACTTTTAATTGTATCACATCTCCACTCTTTACAGCATCCAAGTTTGCATTCACACCGGTAATACCCGCTCCGGCCGTTTGATTCAGAATCACTTTCGCATAAGACTCGTCTCCTTTATCATCAAAAAGAGGGATCAGTTGTGCCGCATCCAATGCCGTTGATAAACGGGGATTATCTGTTTTTCCATCTGTCCATTTGGTAAAGACTTTACCGGCCGGTGCTTCCGCATGCAACAGAACCACCGTTTCTCCATATACATCCTGCTTGGTAACATCTGCCATAGTCTCTACAACTTTCGCAGTTACATGTTCAGGTACTTTCAACGTCATGGCATCCCTACCAATACCTTCAACAGAAATACTGATATTTTTATTGATATGGTAAATCGCATATCCCCCTTTATTCTTCGTCAACTCTTCTCCATTAGCGCGAACCACCAGATTATCTTCGTGATAACCATTGGCAAATTGCAGATAGAATTTGAAAGTTCCGTCTTTCTTCACTTCAGTAGTAAAGCCGGAAAAAGGTTTCACCGTTACCCCTTCCAATTGCGGCAATGTAATCGCGTAGGCTTTATAATCGGAAATAAAACGTGCTGAAATAGTCGTATCTTTTGTCACCGTCAGTTTCAATGGATTACTTTGACTACCGGTATTCCATTGCAGGAACTTAAAGTCCTCGTCAGCAACTGCAGTTATAGATACTGTTGCGCCATAGTCAACCGTTGTAGTCGTTTCTTCAGCTCCATCAGTAAAACTGATCTTTCCATTCTCTGTCTGTTGCAATGTTACCGTACTGGTTTTAGCTTTCAGGCCGGAGACGGTAACAGTAACATCCGAAGGACAATTCGTCAGTGTATAAATACCCGAAGCACCTGCTTTAATCGTCGAATCGTTCGCTGCAACGACCATTGAATCCAGGTTGGTATAGTAACTCTGATCCACTGTTAATTTAAACTCGAAAGAGCCTCCGGCAACAGTTGCAGAAACGACATCGCCGCCGGTGGGATTCGTTGCTTTAACTCCTAAAGGAAGGTCAAAGGTCAGCGTGATTTTATTATTATCGAATACCACTTGTCGAGTCGTCACCCCATCCTTAAAACCTGTTTTACGAGCAATCGCCTTGATGACCAGAGTATCTTTTGCACTTGAAACAAAAAACTCTCCATTATATGCTTTATCCGGGGCTCCATCTACACTATAATATAAAGCAGCAGACTCATCTGTTTTGTTCAGTCGAACCTTTACGCTCTCTCCTTTCGGCACTTTATCTGTATTGGTCGGAGTCGTTATAATTTCAGGGGCTGAAACAGCTGTCCGGTTATCAACAAAAACAGCCGAAACAGCCAAACCATTAGTTGCAGGCATTTCTACTTTTGCGGGATTACCGATTACATCTTTGCCATTAACAACCCATTTACTCAATGTATAAGGAGCAACCGGAGTAGCTGTCAAAGTTAATTCAGTCTTAGGCCCAACATATTCACCTGATTTGATTTCTTTATCGCCATTCTTTACAGTGAAAGTACCGTTTGCCCCCTGAGATATGGTTACAACAGAACCTGCAGACCATTTGGCGTAAAGGGTCTTATTGCCAATAGTACCTTCTGCGATTGCCATTATAGATTTTCCTTCCAATCGATCCGATTCATACCAACCGGCAAAAGAGTAGGCACTTCGTTGCGGAGCGGGTAAAGCAACTTCCTTTTCAATGGTGTAAGTTGATGATGGAACATCTACATCAGAATAAGTATTGTAAGTGATTGTGTATTTTATAGGTTCCCATTTAGCATACAATGTAAAGTTTCCATTGGTTCCTTTTGGGATTATTGTTCCAAAAGTTTGAGCAAGATCCTTGTCTTTATACCAATCAATAAAAGCATATCCCGTACGTTTAAGATTTTTAGGTAAACTTGTGCCGTTTGTTTCTATATTATATTCAATATCAGAAGGAGTTGAAACATCCGAAGCTTGAACATTAAAAGAAATATGATATGGAACAGGTTTCCAAACAGCATACAAATTAACAGGCGTTTTTTCATCTTCTGGATAAGGCAATGCTTGAACCAGACTACCGTTATATTTCCAATCTCCTGTAAACTCGTAATGTTCCTTCTTTCCTTCTATAGTAGGAAAAGTAGCCTTAGATTCAATCGTATAGTTCTTTTGTTCAAAAGGAGTTGTATTTCCGTCTTCTACATAAAAATTAGCTTGATACTCTTTAGGACTCCAACATGCCACCAAAGAAAGACTCTCATCCGTATTCGTTTCTACTTTTGTATAGATTTTATCAGACGTATCTCCTTCCTTCTTCCAGCCTTTAAAATTATAACCTATCCTTGTCAGATTAGAAGGGAGATTGAAAGTTGCTGTTTTCTTATGAAACTCTTTAACAGCATCATCGGGTAATTTCACATCTTTATCACCACAATCATAAGTAATAGTGTGTTTAGTAAGCCACTGACCATAAAATGTTTTATCACCCGTAGAACCCACTTCTATTAAAGTAACTTTTTGAGAACACTGCTTATCTATATACCAACCATTAAATATAGCATCTTCTCGTGTAGGGTAAGAAGCAAAAGATGTAATTTCTTCTTCGATAGTATAAGTACCTGTAGCTAGTTGTTCGTCAGAATCTTTATCTTTATATTCAATTTTGTATTTGATAGGCTCCCACTTTGCTTCAAACTCGATAGTATTATGAGATGTACGATCCTTTAATACTGGTACATTATTTACATAAATAACCCCGGATGTTTTGGGTGTCAATTCAACAAAAGTATATCCTTTACGAATTCCTTTAGGCTTTGCATAAGTTTCAAGTGTATAAGGAGAAATCATTTCAATTGTACCAACTTCTGGTGTATAAGAAATTGTATATTCCACTAAAGACACTTTTAAAGGAGAAACTTTCAATCCTTCACTTTCATAGTCTGAACTTTGTTCCATATATGTGCCATAGGGTACCATACTAGCAACAGTTCTTGTTATACCATCATCTTTATTAGGGTCAAGAGTATAGCTTTCTCCATTTCCATTCTTTCCAGCTGATGGAAAAGTTGCTATTGTTACATCTCTTACAGCTACAGAGCCTCCATCATAAGCAATGCCAATGGCATCATAACCATACACTCTCCACCATGATCCTTCATATGTACCTTTTGAGGTAGCGGTAATCTTTCCTCCCCCAGTAATAGTAACATCCGCACTCCCATTTACTCTAACGCAGACTCCTTTACCATCACTAATCCTAGTTGCAGACAATTCTTTACCATTCAAATCTAAAATTAATTTTCCAGAAGAGATTGTCAAAGTATTATCACCCAACTCTATAGGAGCCATTAATCTAATATTAGATTCTCCACTAGCAATAGCAGATCGTAATTCATCTACCGTTCCTACATCTTTAGCCCAACTTCTATTTGTGACTTGAATCAACATAAATGCGAGAAACAAGTATCTCATGATTATTTTCATTCTTCCCATTATTTTTAATTTTTCTAAATATGTTTTGGAAGCTATTTTAACAATCCTAACACTTACAATACGAACCTATTCAAACACCAACTCCAACTCATCCAACAACAACACACTGCTCGTACTACCTGTAAAGTAATCGCCATACTTACTGGCTGAAGCGACAATCAATATATAGGTTGGTTTTGTTGTTTGATCGCGATATTGCAGGTCGATACGGAACTGCGTATAATCCTTGACTGTTTCGCCCTGAATGAGTTGGCCGAAGGCTAACAGGCTTTCATTCTTCCAAGTCAGATCGACAAAGGTTCCTGTATTCGTATTGACAGGGAAAGGAGCTGTCCAATCGGAGAACAACGCCATATAAATATGACAGGAGTCTTTACGACCTTCCAAATCCTTATAGGGATCTTTCGCTTTATCGATCGTGCCGGAATTATATTTATAGTAACCGCGTAAGGCTGATGGACGACCGATATACGGACGGCCGAAATTCAAAGAGGCACCGCTCAGACCTTCCACTTTGCCGAATGTACCGCAATAGAGACTACCGGCTGCAAACACACCGGCCACCGTTTTACTTTCCAGACGGGCTGCTTTTCCTTTTACGACATCACTTGTTTCAGGAGAAGTAGGATTGGCTTCACCTACCGCATTCGACCCCTTGTTTCCTGAATCCCAGAAATAGTTCTCTGATGTCAGGTCGAGGTTGGCATACCAACTCTTTCCATCCTTATACCAATCATCCAATGAAAGGTTAGGTACCAGTTCGACTTCTTCCGTGGTGAATGTTTTTATATCTTCTGACTTACCATCAACGGTCAGTTCATATTCATACGTCATGCCCGGTTTCAGGTGTGTGAAAACCAACGAAAAGTTTCCCTCTTCATCTATATCGATTTCACTGGAGAGCACCTCTTCCCAACCTTCTTCCGAGTCGGCTTTTGTCTCGGTCTGAGGTTTACTACGATAACGTGCCGAAACTTGTCCGGTAAGCGTTTTCCCTGTCACGCATGCCCGTTTAGCCCAAGCCGAAACAGAGGTGAACGACATGCCTGCCGGTGGATAAGCCACACTGACCGTCCACTCTTCTTTATCTCCGAAAGCTTCAACGCGGAAAAGACGGGGACGTGTAAAATCAGTTACCGACTCCGGTTCGGGAGTTATTTTGGCAATACTACTACCTAACTGCATCGTTTCAATCTTCACATTACGCAAAGAAGGTTGGCGAGCCGAATCGACATATATAATTACATTATTGTTCGCTTCATCTATCAATGCCTCTCCCAATTGGTTAGCCACAGTGACCGTACGCTTGATATCATGTTCTACTGTTATTTTCCACGGATAATCCTGATACAGACGGAGTAGGAAAGTTACCGGTTTTTTAAAGTTCATCCGGGTATTAACCGATGCAGGTAAACTATCGACCGACACGAAACCGGTATCCGGAAAATGAAGGAAATCTTTACATGCAGAAGAGTCAGGTATTACCGTCATACCTTTTGTAACGACTAACTTTTCTACGCGCAAATCCCTTAAATCCAATGTATCAGCCACCTTCACAGCGATAGAAGCTGAGGTTTTATCGAACTTTGACGAAGTTTGTCCTTCAATGGCAAACTCTTCAATAACACCTGTAATAGTAGGATAAGGCAAGTCGTTTTCCACACAGCCGGACAATAACAAGCTCAACAAAACACATATTATATTATATTTCGCTTTCATGCTTTATCTTTACAAATAGAAAACAATACCTAAGTCAATAGACAACAGATTGATCTTGAAATTAGCGGAACTGGCCGTACGTTTTCCTTTATACACCTGGTCTTTCGTCTGATCGTACCAGTTAAAGTTCAGCCCCGCAACACTTATCGAAGCTTCAACGGCTGCAAAATCGTTAATAAAGCAAGTGATACCGGGAGCTATACCGATATTCAGATTATGCTTCAATTGATACATACCGGAAAGATCCACTCCTGTTCCCGAATGGCTATTGCTTTCCGAATAGCCATAAGCAACCCGCGCTTCATTAAATAGGCCAAAACGTTTACTATCCCCCAGATTCAAATACGTACGCATAAAGATAGCAGCCGTATATGTATTCGACGTTGCTTTATAATCTTCTACATCAAAGCTCAGATCGTCACCCAATTCGAGTGAAAGGTTTCCCAGATCGGTATAGGAACGGGAATAAGCGAATCGCCCTCCGATACTGATATTATCACGGATAAAATAACTGACCAGCGGAGTTACTTTAAATGTATAACCATCGCTTTTAATATCTTTCAGTACCGACAGAAACTCAAAGTTATCATCCACATGCTCGCTATATGAAAAAGTAGTACCGACCATCCATTGCCCTTTCGGGATAAAGGTTTTCAATTCGATACCCCGATCGTATTTGTTCTTCTTGGCCAACGCAGGCAAAGAAAAACAGATAATTAATAAAACGGTTAAAGATAAGAGTCGTTTCATGTTTGTTATTGTTTCAATTTTATATCTGACATAGAATTTGGATAAATAAGTTGTAATGCATCCATCCACATCTTACTTCCTACGCCTCCTTGAAAATAATCACCATATTTACTCGAAGAAGCAACAATAATGATATACTTAGGTTTACGATTCAAATCTCTATACTCTAAATCAATAACAAACCTTTTATATACATCTACTTTTTTGCCTGATTCTTCTATTGGTAATTCTCCATATGCAATAATAGCTTTATTTGACGGATCAAAGTATCGCTTTTCACCTGTATGAATAGTCATTTTTTCATCTGTTAATGCTATATAGATTGAACATAGATCTGTACTACCATTACTGATTTGACTACCTCCATTACCAACTGTCGCTGGAAGATATTTATAGAAACCCACTAATTGAAAAGGACGTCCAGAAAATTCTCGGCCTAACGTTAAAACGCCATTTAAACTTTTTAATTCAAAATCTCCTGTAAAAATATTTCCTGCTGCGAATTTCCCAGCTTTCTCCATCGAGTTCATGTATACAGCAGTACTTCCACCGTCTCCATCTTCCCCTTGGTAATTATCCGAAGAAGACTCTGTCATTATAGCTTTTACACCTATTACGCTTGAGTTTCCACAACTCCAGAAAGGTGTTGTCTCATCACTTTTCCATGGACGAGGAAGACCATCAACAGTACACCAGTCCTCAAATCCCATATTTACACCAGTTGGTGTACTTTCCGTTGGAATATCTTTCCATAACTTTGTTTCTTCTCCATCAGAAACAGCTTTATATTCATAAGTCGTTCCTGGTTTCAAATTCTGAATAAGAGCAGTAAAAGTTCCTGCTTCTTCATTTTTTACAATATTATCTTCCTCAATCCTCTGATAGTCCTCCTTTCCCTTCTCTCTAAACAGGAATGAAACATTATCCAAATTATCAGATTCTCCAGCCAAAACTGCAAACTTAGCCCAAACAACAGGTGTACCAAAATTAACCGGCACGTTAGCCTTTATCTCAAAACTAAAAGTGATCTCTTCTTCTTGATACAAATTATCCGAGACAGTAAGAGTAAATTTATGCAATGCAGTACTCAATTCTTCCGGTTGCAAATATTCTATTAATGAAGTAAAATCAATCGTTTGTTCAACTTCCTGCAAATTAATTGTAGGGAAATCTTTCGGCCAATTAGTTTGATCAAACACCGAATTACCAAACTGCCAGGACGATGTTTTCAAATTAAGAGATCGAATACCATTTGGCACAGAAAGTTTCAACGAAGCCTCCGGTATAACAGCTTCTTCCTTTTTCCTAAAGGTTATAAGATTATCTTCAAAAGTTCCACCTAAAGACAATTCAGGCGCACCTTTTCCGAATAACTCATCTTCCTCTTTTATAAATATATCGTATGTTATTTCTTTATTATCTTTATCGACTGTTATATCAAAATCTGCTCCGGATTCCGTATCACCGTCACCATCTTTCAGAGTAAACTTAAAAACATAATGATATTGTGGCAAAATATCCGGATATACTTTCTTTATTGTAAACTCATTACCATCATTGTTAACCAACTTCAATTTCACAGTCAGTTTTTCTGCAGTAAAATAGCCGGAACGATATTCATCACGAGTAAAAGTCAAAGAGTCCAAAGATGTACTCACTACGGTACGGTAGTCTATAAAATGCTCTTTTACAGATTTTCCATATTCCACCGATACTTTAGTATTAGCAATCTTACAAACTATCTTTGCATTCGTAATCTCACCTTGTTTTACTTCGATATCCTCCTTGCCCTGATAAAAAGGAGTTTCCCATCCCGCATTACTGATATTATTGGAGCGGACAGCAACCGTATACATTCCAACTGGAAGTATTAAACGTTCTCCTTTTATTTCCGTCAAATAATCGCTATACGATTTTATAGTATCCTCTCCTTGCAGAATATCTACCCGGAGAGCTTCGTATGTAACTTCGGTTTCCACTTTAGTCAGCAACGTAGCATCTTCATCTACATTCAGATAAAGGACTCCGGTTGACACCAGATTTCGATCATCATTACATGATATCAAGAAAACAGCCAACAAGCATAGAGTATATCCAATTGCAATTATATGTCGTTTCATATTCTTATTTTAATTCTTTGTAAGTTGTATCGTTGCTGTAACACTTTTTCCATTATTATCTTTTACTGTCACTTTAAAAGAGTTACTAGCCTCCATCAACGTAAGGAATGATGAAATATTAAACTTTAAGTTTCCTTTATCGCCTTTCTTAGGAAGTCCCATTTGTGATAAAATAGACTCAAAATCACTACCTGCATAATCTAATAAATCAAGAGATAAATTAATATCTTTCCC
>OGFC01001010.1_pt1 | contig 19446 bp, 14 predicted proteins | sample 1570841 | NCBI WGS metagenome assembly OGFC01 (sample SAMEA2582137, study PRJEB24529) | metagenome | biome: Human gut stool | place: China | collected 2011 | reverse complement strand
CAATATAGATAATCGACTTTGATCATCGTATATATACAAATTATTATTTTCTGATTTAAAAATAAATGATTGGATCATAAGTTAATTATTATCAAACATTAATAGTTGAGAAAATCACTATTGTACTATATATAAAGCAAAACAACCTTCAGGAAACGATCTAATAACCTGTAATAAGAATCGTAAAACATTCCCCACTTGGCATATCTTATTCACTATAAACAATCTATGACTCAAGTGGGAGAAGGAGAAGTTCCTATTTACAAATCAAACTCTCATGATTATTACAATATTTCACTATTTTTCATTTGTGATTTTATTGAAATACTAATATACTATGCGAGCAATAAATAAACAGAAATTAAGCCTTTATCAGATATCTAATCAGAGAAACATTAGTAAGAAAAGTTTCCATAACCAGATTCAGGACTCAATTCATTAGCAGCATTTGTCCAAGGTCCAACGCAACCAGTTCCAGCACAGTTACACCACCTCGCACAATCACATCCCCCTCTTAATGCATTCAATTTCCGTCGATCCAATTCATCTTTAGTAAATTGATTTAATTTGATTTTACCTAATTTTCTCATGTCTTCAAAATTTAAGTTTGACTATTCATTTGTAATATTAATTATTTACTATATATCTACCAAATAAACATCTTCACAACCAACTAAACGTATGTTTTTTTGATACCAAACGAACAATTATACAATAAAAATCAGATTAGAAAAACAAACGAAAAGCATTACGAACTGCTTTCTCTCTCCGTTTGCTTACCTTGTATTGAACACCATTTATCATGACAACCCAATATGATGCTTGTTGATAAATTATACACTCGATATTCTTCATATTTACAATCACTTGCCTATTTACCTGAATAAAATGATCCTTCAATGATTTAGCAACAGACTCTAAAGAGCATTGCACAAGAAATTTTCTTTCTTTCAAATAAAAACAGACAAATGGCTTATCACATTCCACCACTAATAAATCCTCATAAGAGGCTTTTGATAGATTTCCTTTATTGGAGTAAATAAAGAAATCCTCTTTAAAATCGAGTATATTCATTGATCATAATTTATTTATTATTATTAATCGCAACTATCTTTCCATTGCAAACTCTCCAAATGATTACATGGAGAAAAAATAGCAACTAATGGATATTTCCGATCCTCCTCAGAGGGTAATTCCATATAGTCGCCATAACAGCGTTCCAAATAAGTATGATAACCGACCGGAATAGGATAAAGATTCCCTTCAAAGTAGGCTTCATCCAACATTTCTATTTCATTGATCAATAAATGTATCCGGCTATTATTCAAATTCCTTTCAAAACTATTGGATATTACATTTTCATAAATAGAATCCTGGTCATATACAAAAAAGTCCAATTGTATACCATTATGCCAGTTTATAGTATTACCCATTGTTTTTTCCGAATCTAAATAATTGCTATAACGATCTCGCAAGCGTGCCTCAACTAACCAACTGAAAGACGCCATACCCGGATCAGTATCACTATTCTGAAAGAAAATATCCTTTGGTAATTCCTTTACTCCTTTTTCTAAAAACAATTCATAATCCGCACGAAGTATGCCAATATCAATATCATTATCCCAAGGAATAAAACCTTTATGACGTATGGCCCCTAACAAAGTTCCATAATCCAGCCAATAATCGATATCATGCTTTTTGCAGATACAATCAAATATTTTCAACATTCTAACCAATACAAACTTCAACTGTTCTTGAGATATTTTTCCTTTCTCTCTTTCATCTGGGTATTGAGGATAGGAATATGGTAATAGATTACTGTCTAGTTTTTTTAAATCATCTATAGTATCCACTTCATAAACAGATTCCAGCAACTCTGTTCTAATTGTAAAGTTATTACAATTATCCAGAATGATCTGTTCCCAGAAAAAATCTTTATAATGATTGCCCTCAATATATTTTATTAGGTATTCTTGTAAAATAGCGCCATTAGCTCTATTCCAATAAGAGATGCCCGACATCATCCTATAAAATCCTGGTTGATTCGTTATATAAATTTCATTAACATACCCATCTTTATTTAATACAGGGATCCATTCCGGCTCAGAAGAGAACTTCTCCACTGTAAAAAAAAGAGATGTATCTATTTTTTGCACAGCGTCTTTCATTATTGGGAGGCAACAGTCTCCAATATATACATCGCCATCCAATATAAAGCTATCTCCAAGCATATCAATAGCTAAATACAAAGAATACAGATTGTTGTATAAATCAAATTTATTGTTAATTCTAATTTCTATATTGGGATATTTTTCGATCAAATAGATTAATTTATCGCACAAATATCCTGAGATGATACAGATTCTGCCAACTCCCAATTTCCGCAATATCTGTATTTGATTCTCTATAATTGGAATACCGTATACAGATACCAGACATTTTGGAAGCTCATTAGTGACCGGCTGCAAGCGAGTCCCCATCCCTGCTGTTAATATTATAGCGTTTATACTTTTTTCCCAGGTCCGTATATAGTGTTTCAATTGATCTTTAGACATACCACAGACTTTGAGAAATTCTTCACGGCTCTCTTCTTCCAGCCTTGAACTATAAAAACGGGAATTTTCATAACGATAATGGAACAAGTGATATAAAGCTCCGCCTGCACGCGAAACCGGCAATCCTAGTATCTCCATTCGCTTGACACGTTCCATATCTTCCATCCCCCAACCGTAAAAATGTTCATTTTCTCCCCCTGCCTTCAAATAATGATCCTTATGTACAAGAAAAGCACCACCGACAGAATGAATAAAACAAACAGAATGCTCTTTTTCTTTCAGAAATTCGATCAAACGGTTGTCACGAAAAACAAAGCTATCCTCCATTGAACACATATTAAAATGCCCGTCATAGGGAAAACTCATTACTGCTCTCCCATTACGAATATCGGCTATCGAACAGTCTATTTGATCGTTCGGCACTATCACGTCAGTATCCCATATACCGACAATCGAAGTATCAGCTTCTCGCAATAATTCATTCAGGTATTTCGTCCGGTAAAAAATGGGGTTATCATCTTTTACAAAGCGGTATGTCACATTCGGACAATTTCCAGGCACTCTATATTTAGAATCGTTATCGGCTTCCAATACTATTATTTTGCTCCGCTTACGTTTCGATAACTGATCTAAAACGACGTCCAAGTTTTCCCGTCGTTCGGACGAATCGATGCGGACCGGGATTACAAACGTAACAATATCATCCAACGGTTTATCTACATTATATATACAAACATTTTTTGTCTCACCCAATAAGCGCTTTGTCCTCTCCGGGAAGATTCCTAAAGCATCTATTTTCCAGATATCCTCCAATAAACAGTCATCGACTATTTCAAGATCTTTCAGACGATCCATAAATTGGATCAGGTTTTGTTTATTAATAAGAGTGACCGTGCTCTCTTCCTGAACATCGAGCCGAAGTGTCAAATAATGTATCCAACCATATAAAGAGTTCTTTTGCTCTTCAGCCCAATTTACACAGAGAGTAGACAAACGCGTATCCAAATCCGCCAGTATTTCATTTTCTTCACCTTCAGCGAATCCATTACGCAAAATGTATATAAGCCCGCATCCCAGACTACAGAAACTAGATTCCTGTCCTAAAGATGGAATAATTTCTACATCATTTTCCAATAATTGCTCTAATAGCTCATCCGCTTGTTTTTCATAAATTATATCTCCGGTATAACTCGCATAAGTATACAATGCTATAATTCGTCCAACCTCCGGAATACCGACAGTCCACTCGTCCGGCGTTTGCTGATTAGCGCTCTTATAACGATTTATAAATTCAATCTGATATTTCCAACGTATTTCGTCCGCAAAAGCTTTTTGTTCAGCTCTATGCGATTGAGAAATCTGAGATTCATGCCAGCGGTACATCATTAGTATATTCGTCAGGTTTTCGATCTTTCCAGATAATGTCAGACGTGATATAAGGTCGTAATCGGATGAATAAAAATATTTTTCGTCATATCCTCCACACTTTTTCATAACATCAGTTCGAATCATCAAAGATGAATGTAAAAAGTAATTATCCAGAAGTAAACTCAGCATCAATTGTTCATATGAGGATGGTAAATATCTCTTTATTTCAGGCTTTGAATAATCATAATTTGTACCTATAGCTAAAACGTCCGAATGAACTTGCAGGTAGGCATATTGTAGTGCTAACCTTTGTGGATAAGCAATATCATCTGCATCCATAACACAAATGTATTTTCCAACCGCAAACTTCAATCCTTCATTTCGGGATGGATAGTTTCCTACATTATATTTATTGCAAATCAACATAATACGCTTATCCGTATAAGACTTAATGATTTGTAAAGAATTATCTGTTGATGCATCATCTATTATTATGAATTCAAAATTGACAAAAGTCTGAGAAAGTATGCTGTCAATTGCTTCATGAAGATACTTTTCTGCATTATAGACAGGCATTATGATGGATATATCGATCATAGTATTTCATTTTAAGATTATACAAGTTCAGTCCATGGAATAACAGTTTGTATGGAAAAAGATTTCAGTTCTTTACCCGCAAATCCATGCAACCCAAAAGAACGATCCATAATTATAGCATTTATACGCTTTTCATCGACAACTGCTGCCTTTCTTAATAGAGTATCATAATTGCTCTTCGAATCATGAAAAAAGAAACGCAACAACTGTTCTACTGTTTCCGGATATAATCCGATATTCCCAATCTTTCCTAATTCAGAGACAATCTCATCAACCACATACACTGGAATATCTGTTACTTTTTTCAAACAACATAATCCATAAAATAGAACTTCTTTATTTAATAGATAGATTTGCTCATCTACAATAGATGATTTCTGCAAACGAAAACGAAAATAACGTAACCAACCACAAAGCCCTGTCGACAAATCCCACTTATCTCTGGAAACAGATGATATAGATGTGATTAATCTCTTGTCTATCTCGGATAAAATCTCATCGGCATTTCCCTCTACAAATCCGTTTTGTAAAAGATATTCAATGGCTGTGCCGATTCCGGAGAAACCTTCCGAATAATTATCTGGCATATCTGCAACCATTAAGTACATCAAAGAGTCTAATAGCCTCTCTGCAGTTTGCATATACGAATTATTTCTTATTAACCCATAATGATAGAAAAAGACAATCAATCCCATCTGTCCATGGAAAAGACCTTTTAATGGTACACTCGTTAGATTATGATGAACAATATCTATCCAACGTTTTTCCATGTAAAAAGGATACTGCCACGTTCCAGGCAAGATATTTGGAGTTAACCTGGTATTAAGCCAAACACTCGGTGCAATCACTATTTTATCTTTTCGTTCATCCAGCCAAGCCCCCCACCAACTAAAGCTACTATTGGCTACGATATGGTAACGACATACAGATATCAAATACATATCCTGCCAACTATCTTCTTTGCGATTCCAATCGATTACCTGACAATTTTCATATAGCACATTCTCTTTAACCCATTCCGGATCATCACTGAATAAATAAATATAAAGTTTATCGGAAGATAATTGTTTACGCAACATATCTAATGCAGCCTCATAATACTCTGATGTACAAATATTTCCATAAAGATGAACTGAATTAGCTAACAGATAATCCTGACGACGAATGTGGATACTTACCGATGGATATTTTCTAATCACTTCCGCCATTTTACGTGTTTTATCACTTAAAAGTTGCTCACGAAATCGAAAAGCGATCCTTATATCCCTTTCGATATTCTTAAAATATAGTTCCGTTTGCCAATAACCGGTAAAGATACGTACCGGACATCTCGTATCAGTCACCTGCTGAAAAAAAGAAGGTCCTTGTTCACCCACCTCTTCAACCTGCTCCATAGTAAGTTCTCGTATCCGTTCGTTGTCAGACAAAGGCAATTCTATATCTTTACCAACCGCAAATAATCTGTCAAGTTCATATCCGTTATGTTCATAATGAGTATCAAAATAAGTCAAATCAATATAGTGCCTGTTTTCCGGATAGCGGGAACACAGCGAACGCCAAAAAGCATATTGGAACATCTGATTCCCCAAACCACCAAAAAGCCTCACTATGTTTACTGTTTCTTCTGCCATTAGAATTAAGGTATGTATAAAGATTATTCTACAATAAACTCACCTGATAAACAATTATCGCCATAAGTTATCTCAACAACATATTCTCCGGATAATAGGGTTAATGGTAGTTGAATCAATTCTGGAGAACTAAAAGTTTCTGAAGAAACTTCATTACCATCGCTTTTCTTAACTGTAATGATGGCACTTTCCGGAGAATTAAAAAATTCCACCCAAATAGTATTTCCATCCACACTAGCTCTTACTGGTAAAACACAACGAAGGGCTTCCTGATCGGATTGTTTTGCCCGCAAATCGATTTTTCTCGAATCTGTCGTTTTAGAAAAAGCACTGAATCCGACAAGTACGCATAAAAGTAAAAATAATATTTTTCGCATATCTGTTAAATTAGATTGTTAATGATATGCCAAAGAGACAAAAAAAAAATCAAAAAAAAGTGGATTCAACTATTTTATTCACACAGATAACCAATTGTGTGTCAGAGCCTACAGATTGTTCCAAAATGAATTTTCTAAAAAAATGGATTTAGAGGCCAATTCATTCAGCTTTTCACCTAATGAATCATATTGGCTTGAGCTGAAATATTTCGACTCAATGTCCTTTGCATATTTTGAAATGGTGTTTGGCTGCAAGTTCAGGATATTAGCAATCACAGATGTTTTTACCCCTAATAAATACAGACAACAGAACCGGAATTCATTATCAAAAATATTAGGACATTCTTTCTTGAGTCTGCGAATGAAATCAGGATATACAAAGTTCAGTTTCTCATCAAAGTGATACCAGTCTTTTTCACTAAACTTGCTAACAACAACTTTTTTATCAAACAGCTTTCTCATCAATGGATCACTTACTTTTAAGTAACTTGAAACAAATCCTTTCATTTTGCAATTCAAGTTCCTAACCGATGACTCCTTAGTAGCAATTTTACTCTTTAATGTCAAAACTTGATCACGCAAACAAGCAACTTCCGTTAATTTTTTATGTTCTTCGATATCCCATGAGTGAATCTTTCTACTATTTTCTTCTATCTCTTTCTCTTTTAACAGAAGTTCTCTCTCTCTTTGATACAAACGAATCTTATATACTTCCAATTCCGATTCACTATCTTTCAATTGATTCCTATGATTCAAAAGAAGCCGTTCGTTATCTTTGATTTTCAGTTGTTTCCTATAAAGTAAAATTGCACAAAGAAGCACAAAGACCAGTAAGGCAGTAATAATAGATGAATAAACAAATTTTGCCTCTTCCTTTTTCAACTTGAGTTGATTCTTTTCATTGATCAATCTCTCATAATTATAACGGGCATTGATCTCGATCAACTTCTTAGGTTGAAAAACACGTTCTATAGAATCGAGTAGCAAAAGATGTTGTTCATTGTAGTTAAAAGCCGTATCATATTCTTTCTTTTGATATGCCAACAAATAAAAATGCCTGTAAATTCTATTTTGAATATTTATATCTGGACTATCTAAAGCTTTCTTCCAATAATAACATGCTGAATCTTTTTCTCCTGATCGATCATACACACTTCCTAACAAATAATATGCCGAATACAATTGATTATCCCCCTGTTCTATTTTCAAAGACTCTTTTATACAACCTATTGCATCCGAATATAAAAACATGCTTTCATAGACATTCCCTAAACAAATTAAAACCAAACGCTCTAATCCCTTCCACTCATTCTTTTTTATTATTTTTAGCGATTGATTAAAACAAATAAGGGAGCTATCTAACTTCCCCATATTTAGATAAGCAAGTCCGATATCTCTTAAAGTATAAGCCATACCTAGCTGATGGTTCTCCATTTTATAGGATTCATTTGCCTTTCGATAATAAACTAAAGATCCATCAGGTAACGAATTTTTTCTGTACAAATCACCTAACTGATTATAAATACGAGCCTGTAAATTATAATCTGTAGGTTGTTCAACCAATTCTTCCGCTTTTAAGTAACTTACAATTGCTTCTTCAAAAAGTAACATATCCATATACACCCTCCCCCGGCAATAAAAAGCTTGCGCTCCTCTTTCTATATTATCTTTCTTCTCATAATAATGTACTGCAATATTTACCAATGAATCGGACGTATGCGTTACATGCTCCTTATCCCGTGCCTGAGTGATCAACAAACACCAAAGTGCCTTATCCTCACTTGACAGAACCTCCGGCTGTATGATACTATCTAAAAGGTATAACGCACTATCCGGTCGTTCTGCCATCAAATTCTCGGCATCCGATAAGATCTGCGATATATCCGGTTTACCTGAACAAGCTCCTAAACTTATAAAAACCAAGAAATATGTTATCCAATATAGCGTTTTCATTCTGTCAACAGTGTTTTTCATTCGCAATAATAGGCTTTTATTTTCAATACTTCAACATAAAAGCACACAAATTTCACTTAATATCCAGGCAAATTATTATACACTGAAATAAACTCTTTAAGCAAACGCGGATCATTATTCTTTCTTATCCTAAATACTCCCATTGTATCTACCTGATCCTCAAACTTTAGAAAAGGTAAGACTGTATAATAATAGGGGCGGATAAAAAAATCATGAATAAGTATCCTTGTTTTTGGGGTAACATGTAAACAGGCTTGTAAAGTACAAGCTATACGAAATCTACCATCTATAAGTATCAAATCATAGGAAGAGTCTTTTTTGAACGCTTTCGAGGCATATAACGGCCACCTGTTCTGACAACTATCATCAATAGGATAACCCCATTCTCCGAGTGCACCTATATTAATAATCAAGGGATACAAACGTTTCTGTTTTATAGAATCGCTTATTACAGAATTGGAAGACACTAATCTCTTCCAAAAAACAAGATCTGATTCTACCACTGTTATTTTCTTTATGTTTCTTGTAGAAGACACCAAGACAGTACTATTTCCAAAACCAAACTCTAAATAGTTCGAACACCCGGATAATTCATTTTGTAACAGTTTCAATTCTTTATTTGTCATATTCTTCCTGTTATTAGTATCTTCTCCTTCTCCTCTTTGGCAAAACAATGCCGTTTACTAAAGCCTCACGTTTGTATTCTGCATTTCTCTCAGCGGTTAATGCACATTTAACCTGACGAGTCATGCTGGTATATGCACCTCTTACAAGATTGACCAAGTCTCTATTTTCCTTATCACATAAATCTTCCTCACTTAATCGGTTTATCTTATTTCCCCAACGTTTCCAAAACAGGATTAAACGTTTTCTTAAAACGTCTTTGGCTATCCTAGGTTTTTCTGCCTTATAATAAGGTATATGCTGCAATTCGACACGTTTTCGTGTATCTGCCAGTTTACTTAGCCGGTCTTCCAGTCCAACGATGGACTTGACACCTCTGGCATTTGATTCTTTCTGTAAACGCGTGAGTAACGTTTCTATTATTTCCGTGTTTTCCTCCGGCTGATCGATAAACATCTTACGATAATCAAGCATAACATCAGCTAACGCATAAGCGAATTTACATTTCGCAGGATAGCGACAGTTTGTGTATGTTTGTAATTTATTTAGAATAATATCATATCTGGCAGTCCTTTTCTTATCTTCTTTTTCAACTTCCCAACGATAGCATTCATATCTATCCCAGTCTTTAAACAAATCAAAGCTTTTTCTCTTTGAATCATATTCTTGAAAGAATAACGAAAGCAAACCGGCAGGGTTTCTCTGCCGGTCTTTAAAGAAAAAATACAACTCATTAGAATATAAGGACAATAAAACTTTATCGCATTGCTCTTCAGGCAATTCCGACAAATCGACTACAGGTATTATCGCAGCTTTCATACTAGTGTTATTTTTTATTATTCAACCGGTCTACAAAATTGCGGGTAATATACATTATAATTATTATAAATATGCCATTCTCCGAAACAATTCCTTCCTTTCTGCCTTATATTTGTATTCAAACCTTTTTACATTTGATATATATCAAACGAATAAAGCACATATATGCTTCTTCCATTTGATAATTGATCTCTTTTCATTCGATATTAGCAGAATGAATTTTTGTTTGGGACAAAAAATAGCTCCGACTGGTATTAATTTAAATAAAGATAGCAATGAGTATAAAATTCGGATGGTACAAGACCCCTGTCCCAGGAGACAGGGAAGACAAACAGGTTCCGCATGCACGGATCATTTCGCAAGGGACACTCGACACAAAGTACATGTGTAAGATGATCTCGATGTCGAGTACCATTTCATCGGCCGATGTAAAAGGGGTATTGGAAGCACTGAATTTCTGGATGGGATTTTATCTGTCGGAAGGGAACAGTATCGAACTGGATGGACTGGGGTACTTTACCCCTACCCTGAAAAGTAAAATAACCACCGATGAAAACGGTAAAAACAAGGTGGAGGCAGAAGTAGATTCCGTCAGTTTCCGTTGTGCTACCTCCCTGAAAGAACAGGTGCGGGAAGCAGGATTGGAACTGGTGAAAAAAGTGAATACAGAAAAACTCACGCAAGAACAACGCCTGAAGAATATCATGACTGAAGTGGAAGAAAACAAATGCATTAACCGTAGTACCTGCATGAAGCTGAACCGTTGTAGTCAGTTCATGGCGCTAAACGACCTGAAACAGCTGATAGACAGCAAACAACTGATACAGATTGGTGCCGGCAAACAGACAATGTATATACGCTCATTGTAAATCTGAAATTTCGCGGCGGCGAAAATAACCGCCGTGAAATTTCAGATTCAAGGCAAAATAGCTTTATTCCCATACATTTGATTTATCCACATAGAAAATAGTTTATCAGTCACGGAAAATACTTTGTTTATCTCCGTTATTATATCTTTTTCAAGTAGTTTCTTTGTCGCAGACTGTACCGAACTTGCAGAAGTCAGGCTATGTTGTTTAATAAACTGCGCAGATGTAATACGCTCCGCCTCGCCGTCTTTTGCAATAGCGTAGAGTAACTCTTTCTGCTTCTCCGGAATATTGGATAGTATTTCACGGAAAATGGTATCGTTTGCCGCGATCATGTTGTTGATAGCGGTTCGTATCGTTTCCAGCGTACATGTCTCCCCCGCCGGGGTATCGGCGAAGGCTTCGTTAAAAGTCTTCTGAATATAGAAAGTATGGCCTTTGAACAAGGTATAAACCCGTTCTACATCCACGACATCGATTTTGCGGTTACATTTCACGAAATGTTCGATGATGAAAGGGATATATACATCCGGAGCTATTGCATTCAACTCAAGTATATCCGCACTATGATAAAAGGGACGGGCAGCAGACAGAAACATCTCTTGCATCATATGTCGTTCGCTACCTGCAAAAATAAAATGACTGTTCCGGATTTTCTGAATGTGAGTACGCAACAATGCTTCGATGTTTTTTTCAGGATATTTACCGATCTGTTGAAACTCGTCGATTGCCACGATACAAGGTTTATCCGCTGCTTCCAAATAACGAAATATCTCGTCCAGTGTATATTCGGGACGATCTATATCCCCCAATTCTATATTAAAAGTAGGTGTACCGGAAAGAGGGTCGAACCCAAATTTACCACTGATAGATTTCAGGGTCTGAATAAAAAGGTTCGTCATTTTTCGGCTACGGGGCAATAATGTTTCGTAAATCTCACGCCCCAACAAATAGGTAAATTCACGCACCCCCGATGTATGTAGAATGTCGATGAAAAAAGTATAATATTCCTCCCTGATCTCCGGCTTCTCGTAACAGAACTGAATAAGTCCTGTTTTACCCATACGACGGGGAGAAATAATAACCATATTATTCCCGTTCGTGACAGACTTTACCAGGCGAGCCGATTCCTGTATACGATCACAAAAATATTCCGGTTCAATTTTACCGGTTACAATAAAAGGATTTATAACTTTTGCCATATGCTCAGTCTTTTCAGCAAATATAATTATTTAATTCGAATTATTCAAATCGAATAATTTACTAGACTGTCATATTTTTTATTTGCACAATTGAAGAACAAAAAGTATATTTGTAATAGCCATTAATGTAACGGCCATTAAATTAACGTCGATTTAATTAGCAGTAGTCATACCCTATGATATTACTCTCAAACATAGACTTCACCCTGCCTTTAGCAGACCCGGTATTGAAATTCTTACTGATCCTGCTTATTATATTGGCAGCTCCGCTCCTGCTGAACAAACTGAGGGTGCCTCATTTGCTCGGATTGATCATTGCCGGGGCCATTATCGGGCCGAACGGTTTCAACCTGGTGCTACGGGATAGCAGTATCATTCTTTCGGGAACGGCCGGATTGCTTTATATCATGTTTCTGGCCGGGTTGGAAATCGATATGGGGGATTTTAAAAAGAACAGTGGGAAAAGCCTTACTTTCGGGATGTACACCTTCCTGATCCCAATGATCTTAGGAACGGCAACGGGACTATGGGTACTTAATTTCAGCATAGAGACATCGGTGTTGCTTGCCAGTATGTTTGCTTCGCACACGCTGATCGCCTACCCAATCATCAGTAAACTGGGGATCAGCAAGAATAATGCTGTGAGTATTACCGTCGGGGGAACGATGATCACGGATACACTGGCTTTGCTTGTGCTGACGATCATTGTCGGCATGGCGACAGGCAATGCGGATGATGCTTTCTGGATACGTCTAGGCATATCGGTCGTTGTTTTCGCTTTGTTCGTTCTACTTGTATTTCCTTTTATCGGACGCTGGTTCTTTAAAAGGGTACACGATAATATTTCACAATATATCTTTGTGCTCTCGATGGTTTTCTTTGGAGCCTTCCTGGCGCAATTGGCGGGGATGGAAGCTATTATCGGCTCTTTCCTGGCAGGATTGGCACTGAACAGGCTGATCCCGCAAAGTTCGCCGTTGATGAACCGCGTGGAATTTGTCGGTAATGCCATCTTTATTCCCTTCTTCCTGCTGAGTGTCGGAATGCTGATCGATTACCGGGCTTTTTTCACCAGCTTTGAAACGATTAAAGTCGGAGTAGTGATGATCATTGTGGCTACAGCCGCCAAATATGCGGCCGCATGGCTGACCCAAAAAACGTTCCGGCTCTCGGTAGATCAGCGAAGCGTTATTTTCGGACTTAGCAATGCGCAGGCCGCCGCCACACTGGCCGCAGTGATGGTCGGTTATAATGTCATATTGGGAACAACACCGGACGGCGAACCGATACGCCTGTTGAATGAAAGTGTCCTGAACGGAACGATCCTGATGATCCTGGTGACCTGTGCGATTGCCTCTTTCTCCGCCCAGAAAGGAGCCCACAACATTGCCATGAAAGAGTCGGAAGAAGAAAAAGACGACAATGAGGCGAAAGACGAGCATATCCTGATCCCTGTCAGCAATGAAGAAACGGTGGAAGAATTAGTACACCTCAGCCTGGCCGTCAAATCGAAAACCAATACCAGCGGGTTATATGCGCTTAAAGTGATAGACAACCATAATAACTCGGACGAGAAAGCGCTGAAATCATCCAGGCGGGTACTGCAAACCGCCGTCGATACGGCAGCCGCCACAGACACACGCTTAAAAGGGCTGCTCCGGTACGACCTGAGCATCTCCAATGCGATCACCAGCGTAGTCAAGGAGCGTGAAATAACCGACCTCGTCCTCGGACTACATAAGGAAAAGGATATCCCGGCAGCCTTCCTGGGAAATATCGTGGAAAACGTACTGCAACACAGCAGTGTGACGACATTTATTTACAAACCGGTACAACCGCTTTCAACCATCAAACGCCATCTGATCATCATCCCTGATCAGGCCGAGAAAGAGATCGGTTTCATACAGATCATGAACCGGGTATGGAATGTATTGCAGAACACCGGCGCAAAAGTAGTCTTTTACGGCTCCGACGACACCTTAAAAGCTATCAAAAAGCTGTTCACTAAAAGGGCAGGAGAAATATCCTATACCCACTTCAGCGATTGGGACGATTTTCTGATCGTTTTCCGGGATGTGAAAGCGGACGACAGCATGTGGGTGATCTTCAGCCGGAAGGAAGGTTTGTCGTATGACCCTGTAATGCCCCGTATTCCGGGATATCTGAATAAATATTTCCAGTCCAACAGCTTCATCCTCTCCTACCCGATACAGGCGAGCATGGATGAAAGTACAAGGTATCTGACATAAAAATAGGATTTTCATACGCATTCGATTAAGCTATAAAATCATAAAGCGTGAACAGTTGTTGACATATTTCAGTTATATTTGCAGACTGGAACAGATAAGTACTTCAAAAAATGATGAATAAAGCATTACATAGAATGGGAGAATATGTCATGTTGATGGGGAAATCCATATCAATACCTGACAGATGGAGCATGTTCTTCAAACAATTGATAAAAGAGATCTATAAACTGGGAGTCGATTCCCTCTGGATCGTAATAATCATTTCAGTCTTTATAGGTACGGTTATCGCTATTCAGATATCGCTGAATATCAGCTCTCCGTTGATCCCTAAATTTACAATCGGATATACGACCCGTGAGATTATCCTGCTTGAGTTTTCATCTTCTATCATGTGTTTGATCCTGGCCGGTAAGGTGGGAAGTAATATTGCTTCCGAGATCGGTACCATGCGCGTAACGGAACAAATCGATGCGATGGAAATCATGGGGGTAAATTCGGCTAATTTCCTGATCATGCCGAAAATTGCCGGGCTGATGATCTTTATTCCGGTATTGGTTGTATTCAGTATGTTCACCGGTATGCTGGGAGGTATTGCAGCCAGCCACTCGACGGGAACGGGAATGACCCCCGCTTCTTTCGAATACGGATTGCAGTTCTATTTCAATGAATTCTATATTTGGTATTCTATTATAAAATCAGTGGTTTATGCCTTCATTATCTCATCAATAGCGGCTTATTTCGGTTACTATGTAAAAGGAGGTGCGCTTGAAGTTGGTAAAGCCAGTACAAACGCTGTAGTAATGAGCAGTATCATGATCCTGCTGGCAGACGTAATAATGACCCATTTAATGCTTACGTAAGAAATGATAGAAGTAAAAAATATAACGAAATCATTTGAAGGTCGTACCGTACTGAATAATATCAGTGCTGTCTTCGAAACGGGTAAAACCAATCTTATTATCGGACGAAGCGGTTCCGGTAAGACGGTTTTGATCAAAAATATTATCGGGCTGATGAAACCGGACTCAGGAGAGATCCTGTATGACGGCCGCGATTTGACTTCAATGGGGAAATTAGAGCTTAATATGCTCCGCCGGGAAATGGGTATGTTGTTTCAGGGTTCGGCCCTGTTCGACAGCATGACGGTTCTTGAAAACGTAATGTTTCCCCTTAATATGTTTTCTAAAGACTCTTTTAAAGAAAGGGAAAAGAGAGCGATGTTCTGCCTGGAGCGTGTAAACCTTTCGGAAGCCGAGCATTTGTATCCGTCCGAGATCAGTGGTGGTATGATGAAACGTGCAGCTATCGCCCGTGCCATTTCTTTAAATCCGAAATATCTCTTTTGTGATGAGCCGAACTCAGGTCTCGACCCAAAGACTTCTTTGCTGATTGACGACCTGATCCACGACATCACGACTGAATATAAGATGACGACTGTCATTAACACCCACGATATGAACTCAGTGATGAATATCGGAGAAAATATCATCTTCATCAAGGAAGGTGTCAAAGAATGGCAGGGGACAAAAGACCAGGTCATTACTTCTAACAATAAAGCACTGAATGACTTTATCTTTGCATCCGACCTGTTCCGAAAGGTTAAGGAGGTGGAGATGCAACAGGAAGAAGGATAAAAAAAACTCCGGTCGGTCGACCGGAGCTTTTTATTTAGTACCCGAACAGTTCCTCTTTACTTAGTTTAGTGATCGGCCCATACTCGGAAAGGGCCTTCAGATCCAGATCTTTTTCGTCACCAAGCACGCAATAGGTGTACTTACGACCTTTCACCCATTTTTCCTGGAAAGCTTTAATCTCGTCCAAAGTCATGGATGGTGCCTTTTCGTAAAGCTCTTTGCGGCTATCTACGTTCAGTCCCATATCCTGTGCATTCATATACGACCATAACACATTCGATTTTGTGATACGATCCGTACGCAAACGCGTGATCAACGCATCCTTAGCCAGCTCGAAAGCTTTTTCCGATTCAGGCATATTATTGATTATATCATCAAAAGCTTTCATAGCATCAATCATCTTGTCATTTTGAGTCGCGATGAACGTACGATATACATACGGATATTTTAATTTGGAAGGGGTAATAAGGAACGCCCCGGCGGAATAAGCCAGACCACGTGCTTCACGCATTTCCTGGAATACAATAGCATTCATTCCTCCTCCAAAATACTCATTATACATATTCAACGTAGGCTGGATAGCCGGATCAAATTTCTCACCCCGGTTAGAGACAGCAGAGAAATAGATCTGTTTGGCATCGTATTGCGCCAGTAAGACTTTATTTCCGGTAGTTTCCTGTTGCTTAAAGTCTGCGGCTGCCGGAACCGGATTCAACGTTGCAGGAACATTGTGGTATTTCTCAATAATATCCAGCAATGCCTGTGTTTTCTCCGGGCCATAATACATGATAGTATGTTCGTATGAGTTTATCTTACGGATACGGTCTACGAGTTCCTGCGGATCCATCTGTTGCAACTCGGCAGTTGTCAGCACATGAGTAGCAGAAGAGTTAGGCCCCCAAATAGCATATTGTATCAGTTTATTGAAATTCTGTCCCTGATTCAATTTTGCATCGGCTCTTTTCTTCAAGATATCATCTGCCAGATTTGCGTATGTATCCTTATTAACCTGGGCATCCGCCAGTAGTTCTTCAAACAAAGCCATTGCCTGCGGCATCTTTTCCTGTAAGCCCTGCAGCATCACATAAGTACGATCGGAACCGGGGAATACACTGAAATAACATGCCAAACGATAAAATTCTTCATTTATCTCCTTCAGGCTTTTCTTTGATGTTCCGAGATATTTCATGTATTCAAAGGCTGTACCCATTGCCTTATCATTATCATTCCCCATGTCAAATACATACATTAACGAGAATATATCGTTCGTTGTATTTTGCTTGTAAAGAACAGGAATACCGGATTTAGCGGTCAGTTTCTGCAGGTCTTTATCATAATCCAGGAATACCGGTTCGATAGGAGTCACATTTGAAGCCTGGATCTCTTTCAGGAAGACACTTGAGCTGTCGCGATTCATTACGATCGGAGTGATCTTCGGTTTATCTATTTTCTTTTCATTCGGGTCTTTACCTTCCCGTTTATAAATAAGGGCATAGTTGTCACCGAAATATTTATTCGCGAATTCAACGATCTGGGGTTTGGTGATCTTGCTCATCCTATCCAACTGAGCAACCTCATCTTTCCAGTCCACACCATTAATAAATGAAGAGACGAACATATCGGCACGACTGTAATTATTATCCAGACGATACATCTGCATCAGTTTATAATTGTTGATGGCAGCTTCCAACAGCCCTTCATCAAAGTCTCCTTTTTTCAATTTATCGATCTCAGCCAGGAAAAGATCCTTCACATCGTCAAGTGTCTGTCCTTGTTTCGGACGGCCACTCATCACAAATGCGTTATAATCAGCCATACCATACGTACCGGCATAGCAACTGAGCACTTTCTGCTGTTGTACCAAGTCGATATCCATCAGGCCTGCCTTTCCGTTCTGAACAATCTCTCCCGTCAGATTCAACAAATCTTGTTCCGGAGATGCTGCTCCGGGAAAACGCCAGCCTAATGTCACATTTTCAGCATCCAGCCCTAGTACTTCCTTTACAACCGGAGCCTTGACGGGAGATTCATGTGTCACCGGCAATTCCGGCAGATTCGGATTCGGCTGTAAATGGTTGAAATATTTATTGATTATGGCAATAGTCTGGTCGGGATCAAAATCACCGGACATACAAATTGCCATATTATTAGGTACATACCAGGTCTTATGATAATTTTTTATATTAATGATAGAAGGGTTCTTCAGGTTCTCCTGCGTTCCCAAAACGGTCTGTGTCCCGTAAGGATGATCAGGGAAAAGGGCGTTCAGAACAGCTTCATACACCTTACGTCCATCACTCGTCAGAGACATATTCTTTTCTTCGTAAACAGTTTCCAGTTCGGTATGGAAACCACGTATCACATTATTCTCAAAACGGTCTGCCTGTATTTTAGCCCAGTTATCGATCTGGTTCGAAGGTATGTCTTCGGTATAGACAGTCATATCGAAGCCCGTATACGCATTTGTCCCGTTTGCCCCGATGGCCGACATCAGTTTATCATATTCGTTCGGAATGGCATATTTCGACGCTTCATAAGAAATACTGTCTATCTGATGATAAATAGCTTTCCGTTCCCCTTCATCCGTAGTCTTCCGGTAGACTTCAAACAGCTGCTCGATTTGATCCAGCATCGGTTTTTCCATCTCATAATTCTGAGTACCGAACTTCTGCGTACCTTTAAACATCAAATGTTCAAAGTAATGTGCCAACCCGGTCGTTTCAGCCGGGTCATTCTTCCCGCCAACCCTTACTGCAATATAAGTCTGAATACGCGGAGTCTCTTTGTTTACGGTCAAATACACTTTCAAGCCGTTATCCAGCGTATAGATACGTGCTTTCATGGGGTCATTAGGGACTGTCTCGTACTTAAACGGGGAAGTCTCCTTACATGCTGCAGCCAGTAAAATAACTACAGCCAAAGAAAAAAGCTGAACAATTCTACGCATAAGATTTAGATTTAGGGATTACTTAGGAGCCAAATATATGAAAATAATTTAAATACAGTCGTGTAGGTAAACAAAATAAAAGAGGACGTTATTTGAAATTAACGCCCTCTTATGCAAATACTATCTAATTAATTAAAAACACATTACATTTTATTCATTTGTATTCCAGAAAGGTGCCTGAACCAAACTCGGATCCTTGTCCACTTCATTCTGATGGATAGGCATCCAATACTGCTTCTTTTGGAAAACACGCAGTAAACATTTTGAACGAACAAAGAAGGCATTACTATTCGATGTATCATCCGAATATTCCGTTCCGCCGAAATTCATACCATAGTCATATCCATTCAAAAACTGTTCGCCCAATTTCCAACGGCGGATATCATGGTACCGGATACCTTCACAGCACAATTCAACCCGTCGTTCTTTACGGATCAGTTCACGAACTGTAGCCTGGTCGTTTGTGTAAGGGATGCGCTGGAAACCGTTATTATCCGTTCCTGTTCCATATTCGGGTATACCGGCACGCTCACGGATTTTATTTACATAAAATATAATATCCTTATTACCCGGTTCACATTCGTTCCAAGCTTCGGCATA
>OGFC01001007.1_pt1 | contig 19563 bp, 20 predicted proteins | sample 1570841 | NCBI WGS metagenome assembly OGFC01 (sample SAMEA2582137, study PRJEB24529) | metagenome | biome: Human gut stool | place: China | collected 2011 | reverse complement strand
ATCAATTTATGCAGTCGCATGTTCTGCGATGGTGATGTTGAGTGCGTTTACCGCTTGTAGTAATGACGATAACAACAGTTTTGAATTAACTCCGGAGCAAATAGCTCATTATGAAAAGAACCGTGAGTATATTCGTGAGAAGAAACAGGAGAAAGACGCTGATGGGAAATTGGTTTATGAACAACTGGTGAAGTATGGAGATACAACCCTGTATCGGGTCATTGACAGAAAAGCTGAAACACCTAAGTATCCGACCTCTAGCAGTAATTTGAATTTTGAGTTGGACGGACATTTTATTGATGGAACAACGTTTCAGAATAAGATAAAGGAGAATTTTGTTGTAGGCAACCTGATAACAGGTTTGAAAGGAGTTATTCTTGAGACTTCGGTCGGTGATTCTATTGAAGCAATTTTACCTTCAACTTTAGGTTATGACTATCAGTTGGGTCAGGGGAATATTCCTTTCGGATCTACCCTGATATTTAACTATAGAGTGGAAGAAGCCAAGTAATTCCATACCTGCGACAGCCGGTAAGATATAATAAGCAAGAATGCCGCCTTCGGAAACTCCGTTGGCGGCATTCTTTTATAATAAAGAACTAATTAAGCATTAAGTACTTTTTTGAAACGGGCAAGGAATTCTTTAGCCTCGTCCATTGTCAGGCACAGCGGGGGAAGCAGACGGATCGTGTTCGTTCCGGCAACACCTGTAAAGACCTTTTCTTCAAACAACAGTTTGCTGCGTACTTCCTTGATCGACTCTTCAAATTCGATACCGATCATCAGCCCACGGCCACGGATCTCTTTGATACCCGGCAATTTGTGTAATTCTTCGATTAGGAATTCGCCAACCTTAGCGGCATTCTCGATCAGATTCTCATTCTCCATAATGTCCAATACGGCGATAGCTGCCGCACAAGCCAGATGGTTACCACCGAAAGTAGTACCCAGCATGCCATAAACAGGCTTGAACATCGGGCTGATTAACAAACCGCTCATCGGGAAACCGTTACCGATACCTTTGGCAACAGTGATCAGATCCGGTTTGATATCCGCATACTGGTGGGCGAAGAATTTACCGCTACGTCCGTAACCGGATTGTATCTCGTCTAGGATCAGGCAAGCCTCGTATTTGGTACACAAAGCACGCAGTTCCTTCATAAAGTTATCTGTCGGAAGCTGGATACCGCCAACACCCTGGATACCTTCTATAATAACGGAAGATACATCCCCTTTTTGCAGTTCCGCTTCAACAGCTGCCGCATCGTTCAACGGAAGATAAGTAACAGCCAGGTCTTCATTTACCGGAGCAATGATCTTCGGATTATCCGTTACTCGAACCGCTGCGGAAGTACGTCCGTGGAAAGCATGCTTGAAAGCGATCACCCGCTTTTTACCGTTATGGAATGAAGCCAGCTTCAAGGCATTTTCATTCGCTTCCGCTCCTGAGTTGATCAGGAAAAGGGAATAATCGTCGTAACCGGAAGCTTTTCCCAGTTTGTCGGCCAGCTTTTGTTGCAGGCTGTTGATTACCGAATTGGAATAGAAGCCCAGCTTGTTAACCTGGTCGGTGATAGCGGCTACATAAGTAGGATGGCTATGGCCGACGGAAATAACGGCATGTCCGCCGTACAGGTCGAGGTATTCAGTCCCTTCGGCATCCCATACATGGCATCCTTTTCCTTTTACGATCTCTATATTAAATAAAGGATATACGTCGAATAGTTTCATAATCTTGTTGTTTAAAAAGCTGACGGTTTGAGATGTAATCCAACAGTCTCTTCCAGACCGAACAGCAGGTTCATATTATGCACAGCCTGACCGCTGGCTCCTTTCAACAAGTTGTCGATCATAGATACGACCAGCAATTTGTTATCATATTTCTGTAGATACAGGAGACACTTGTTCGTGTTTACCACCTGTTTCAGATCCGGATTCTTGTCTGTAATGAAGGTGAAAGAATGATCGTCGTAATACTCTTCGTAGATACGTTTGATCTCTTCCAGGCTTACTTTACAGTCTACATATGTCGTGGCAAAAATACCACGGGAGAAATTGCCCCTTACCGGTATGAAGTTGATATTGCTTTCGAAGCTATTCTGCAACTGGCGCAGGCTCTGTCCGATCTCTGCCAGATGCTGGTGTGTGAACGGTTTATAGATCGAAATGTTATCGTTTCGCCAGCTGAAATGAGAAGTCGACGAAGGCTTAACACCGGCTCCTGTCGATCCGGTGATCGCATTTACGTGCAACTCTGAATTCAGCATCAGGTGTTTAGCCAGCGGCAAAACGGCTAACTGGATACAAGTGGCAAAACAACCGGGGTTTGCAATGTGTCGGGAGTTGCAGATACGTCGTCGGTTCAGTTCGGTCAAGCCGTAAACGAAATCGTGTTCGTCGCTTTCGATACGGTAATCCATGCTGAGGTCGATGATCCTGACGTTTTCCGGAACGGTATGGCTCTCCATGAATTTCTTTGTGTCGCCGTGGGCGGTACAGAAGAAAAGGAGGTCGATGCTTTCCAGAGGAAGCTGGTCGGTAAAACGCATGTCGGTTTCACCAAACAGGCCACCATGAACGTCAGTGATCCGGTTTCCGGCGTTACTGGTACTATTCACAAATGTAATCTCGGCGTCCGGGTGATTCAACAGCAGACGGATCAATTCGCCTGCCGTATATCCCGCACCACCTATAACTCCAATCTTAATCATATTTCTTCGTCCTTATGGTTGTTATAATACACACGCAGCGGTGTGGAAGTTACTTTGATAAAGCCTTTTGCATCTTCTGCCGTCCAGCCTTTCTGCATTTCACCGTATTCTCCGAATTTAGTCTTCACCAGGTCGTCTTTCGATTCTACACCGACGGTGGAGAAAGAAAGCGGGCGAAGTTCGAGGATAGCCGTTCCGTTCACGTTACGCTGTGATTCCTGCAACATGGCTTCGATATCGCGCATTACCGGTTCCAGATACTGGCTTTCGTGCAGGAACATGCCGTACCAGTTGGCTACCTGGTCTTTCCAGTATTGCTGCCATTTGCTCAATGTATATTTTTCAAGGAAACGGTGTGCACCGATGATCAGCATGGGAGCAGCAGCTTCAAAACCTACACGTCCCTTGATACCGATGATCGTATCGCCTACGTGCATGTCGCGGCCGATACCGTAAGCGGCACCGATCTCTTCCACTTTCTGGATCGCTGCGATCTTGTCTTCGAATACTTCACCGTTTACGGCGTGGATTTCACCCTTCTTGAATTCGATGCGCAGTTCTTCGCTACCGGTCTTTTCCACCTGTTTCAGGTAAGCGCTCTCTGGTAAGCCCTGTGCAGAGTCGAGGATTTCACCACCACAGATGGAAGTTCCCCAAAGACCTACGTTATAAGAATATTTCAGTTTGGTAAAGTCAGCAACGAAACCGTTTTCTTTCAGGTAATTGATTTCGTAGTCGCGTGTCAGTGCCATGTCACGTGTCAGGGTGATGATCTCTACATTGGGAGCCAGCACCATGAATGTCATGTCGAAACGGATCTGGTCGTTACCGGCACCTGTCGAGCCGTGAGCGATTGCGTCTGCACCGATCTCGTTGGCATAACGGGCGATAGCCAAAGCCTGGAAAATACGTTCCGAACTAACGGAGATAGGGTACGTACCGTTACGCAGCACATTACCGAATACCATATATTTCAGACTCTTTTCGTAATATTCTTCTGTTACGTCGATAGTAACATATTTAGTTGCGCCCAGTTTATAGGCGTTTTCTTCATTCTGTTTAAGCTGTTCTTCGCTGAATCCACCAGTATTGGCACAAGCTGCATATACTTCGTAGCCCTTTTCTTTGGCAAGGTACATTACGGTAAAAGAGGTATCCAAACCCCCGCTGAATGCTACTACAACTTTCTTTTTCATTGTCTGTTTGTTTTTGTGAGTTCCGTATGGGTGTTTCGCGAAACGCCCTTACAAGATCTCTTTTATTATTTATTATTTTTATTTCTCTCGTCTGCTTCCCGTTTGGCACGATGCGGATCGGCCGGGTCGAACAACATGGCTGTACAGATGCAATATTTGCGGCCTGTACGTTCCAGGATGTCATGGTTTACACAACCATTGCAACCGCGCCAGAAGGATTCATCGTCTGTCAGGTCGGAAAATGTGACGGGTACATATCCCAGTTCCGTATTCATTTTCATTACAGCCGCCCCGGAGGTCAGACTGAATATTTTTGCTTTCGGCCAACGCATGCGAGCCAGCTGGAAAGTCATATCTTTAATACGTTTGGCAATGCCCAGCCCCCTGAAATCCGGGTGAACGATTAATCCGGAAGTCGTTACATACTGTTTATTTCCCCACGATTCTATATAACTGAAACCTGCAAACTTATCCCCTGCCAACGCAATGACTGCTTTCCCTTCAATCATTTTCTGGGCCACATATTCATGCGTACGCTTTGCGATACCGGTTCCGCGTACTTTGGCAGCGGCCTCAATAGTATCAAGAATTATGTCGACATATACCTCATGAGAGGCATCAGCGATCATTACATCGATTTCTGTTTCTTGTTCCATTTCTCTTAAGCTTGTTCTTAGTCTTCTTTTGTTTATAAACGGAAGATCCGTAGTCTCCCTTATCGCCCTTATATAAAATGTGATAATGCTTTTACTATTCTGTCACGGCTGATCCCTTCGCGCGGGATGATCAGGATCGTGTCGTCTCCGGCTATCGTCCCCAGTATTTCATGCGGAGCATGGGTGTCGATATCCGAAGCAATGCCCATCGCATATCCCGGTCTTGTCTTTACAACAGCCAGATTGCCGGAAAATTCGATGTTGGGATGATGCTGTGTCTGTGTTTTTTTCGGTTGTATCAACGCTGAATAATCAGGCAGACAATATACATAATCTCCGTTCGCATCGTGTACTTTGGCTACTTTCAGTTGCTTGATGTCGCGCGACAAAGTAGCTTGTGTAACCTGAAATCCGCTAGCTTCCAATTCTTTAAGCAGCTCTTCCTGATTACATATCGTCTTCGTCTGTATGATGCGACAAATAGCATCCAATCGTTCCTTTTTTGTACTCATGTTTGTATATTTATGCAAAACGGTTGCAAATATAAAGCGAATAATTGAATAAATATACATTTGGCTCCGGTTTTTTTGCATAATTATTTATCCTATATATCTCTTGAGCAAAAATGCCTTTATAATTGTTCTATTCTTGTAAAGAAATGATAATTTTGTATCAGTAAAAACTAAATGAGAGAGATGAAGAAGATAACAGGTTTATTAATGGCGGTATTCTTACTGCTAAGTAGTTGTGGTAGTGTGCCTTTGACGGGAAGAAAACAGGTGTTGCTTGTTTCGGATCAGGAAGTGTTGTCATCTAGCCTGACACAATATGGCGATTATATGAAATCGGCAACGAAATCTACCGATAAGGCTAAGAGTGAAATGGTTACCCGGGTAGGGAAGAAGATTGCAGCGGCTACCGAAGCTTACCTGAAGGCAAATGGAATGGAAAGCGAGATCAAAAACTTCCAGTGGGAGTTTAACCTGGTGAAAGACAATCAGGTGAATGCTTTTTGTATGCCTGGTGGAAAGATCGTAGTTTACGAAGGATTATTGCCTTTGGTGTCGTCAGACGACGAACTGGCTGTCGTGGTAGGACACGAAGTGGCGCATGCCGTTGCCAAACATAGTAACGAACGCATGAGCCAGCAGTTGATGACCCAATACGGCGCAGCTATCCTGGGACAGGCAGTAAGTAATAAAAGTGCAGCCGTACAGACTGTGGCCAATACGGTCTATGGGGTAGGAGCACAATATGGCGTAATGTTGCCTTTCTCACGCAAACATGAATCGGAAGCCGATTATATGGGACTGGTATTTATGGCAATGGCCGGTTATAACCCGGAAGTGGCGGTGAACTTCTGGCAGAAGATGTCTGCCGGTAAGAATGGTTCGACTCCCGAGTTTATGAGTACGCACCCAAGCGATGCGACTCGTATAAACGATATTAAAAGATATCTTCCGGAGATTGAAAAATACCGGACAAAGAAATAAGACAATAGAATGGGGATTACACAGTGATCCCCATTTTTTTCATCAGGAAGCAGGCATTCATATTCTCTGCAACGCCTTCACGAAGCTGGTAAGAGAAAGTCAACTCCTCGTTCGTGATATCTGCTTCAAAGCGGTAATTCTTTATCTGGTTCGGGAATTCCTTTTCCAGTTCGCCCAGCGCCAGGTCGTGTGTGGCGATAATTCCGCAGGTCTGGTAAGACACCAGCTGTTTCATCAGGGCCAACGAACCTTTCTGCTTATCGATGGAATTGGTTCCTTTCAATATTTCATCCAGGATAATAAATAACTTTTCTCCCTGGTGCAAACGGTCGATAATCATTTTCAGGCGTTTCAGTTCGGCAAAGAAATAAGACTCGTTGCTCACCAATGAATCGGATGTACGCAGGCTGGTCACCATCTTGGCCGGATATACAGTCAGCGAGTCGGCATAGACCGGAGCCCCGATGCAAGCCAGCAGATAATTGACTCCTACAGTACGCAGATAGGTACTTTTACCGGCCATATTTGCCCCTGTAATGATCAGGAACCACGGACTTTTCTCGATGGATATATCATTCCGTACACAAACGTCGCGGCGAAGCAACGGATGCCCCAACGCTTTACCGCTCATTTTGAAATAAGCATCGGCTATTTCCGGATAAATATATCCCGGATGGTTGAAGGCAAATCCTCCCAGCGAACTGTAAGCGTCGAAACGTCCCAGGGCATCGAACCAACGGGGAATGTCTTCCGCATGCTGTTGTATCCAACTTTCCAACCTCATGGCTGTCCGGGTATCGCGTAAGATAAAGATGTTGAGGATAATACCTATGAAGCTGACGCGTTGGTCGAGGGCACCGATACATTTCGACAGCTTCTTCAACGCTTTCGATGCTGTCCCGTCTACCCCAGTAAACAGCTTGCTTATTTCCGACAATTCGGCCGATTTGAAAGCATCGCCTTCTATGCTTTTGATCAACAGGGAATAGGTAGAAAGTATCTTTTCCATCTTATCCACGGAGTTGTGAAGGTCAGTGATTTGCTTTGCCCGGATATTCGCTATAAGAAGTGCAATGGCAAAGAATATTCCGAAGGCAGATAAACCGATCACCTCCAATGCCAAACCTATAAATATAGCGACCCAGATGGCGGGAACAATCCAGATCAGGCATTTCCAAAGTGTCTTTGTAATAAAGTTAGGAGTATGCCGGGTCAATGAAGCCAGAGCACTTACGTCTCCTTTTTCTTTCGGGTACAGCCTTCCGGTGACAAAGAAATGTTGCCTTAGCTGGGTGAGCGTGCTTAGTTCCAGGATGGCTTCCTGGCGTTTGCCTATTTCCTGCTTGTCGGTCAGCGGATTGACAAACCAGTCGATAAGCGTTTCTTTCCCTACCGCTGTCACTGTCCGGTTGATCGACTGGAAGATCGAACGGTTGCCGAACAGGTCGAGATCCAGGCTGAACGAATGGTCGGCCGAACTCTTTTCCGGTGCTCCGTCGAAAGCGCTGAAATCATAATCCAGCCCCTTCAATTCGTCATTGCATAATTTCACTAAGGTGTCTGCATATTCCTTTATGTAAGACAAATGTGTATGATAAGCCATTAATGCAATGAACGGGATAATGAACAATACGACTGTTCCGGCCAGCACTTGCCAGCCTTCCGCTTTCAGCAACCATATAGCTGCCACGAGGCCGGCTACCAGTAACAGGCGGATCGTTCCGCATAAATGCATTTTCTTTCTCAGACTATCCGAACGGCGTGTATAAGCTGTAATCGTTTCCTTATAATATTGGTATACTTTTTCCATGCGGACAAAGATATAAAAAATGAACATACCAGTTAAGAATTGGTTATTAATAAAAGGCAGGTTGCTGAAATGACTATAATTCAGATGATTTGGGAGAATCGTCTGTTTGTGGTAATAGTAACTTTGTTCTGTCTTGTAAAGTTTATATGATAACGTTTATGAAAAAGATAGCTTTGTTTCTGTTGGTATTGTTCATCCAGGGTTTTGCGAAAGTAACAGCCCAGGTACTTGTGAAAGATCCTAAGATGGAATATAATGCGGATAGTGTGCGTGCCGTATTGGATAAGGCTCCTTATTTTTCGCTGTTCAAGGATAACTATTTTATCGGTGGTACGACGATCGGCCATAAGCCGACCGCAGCCAATTCGGATGTGAAGTTCCAGTTAAGTATCGCCCAGCGGTTAACCAAGAGTAAGTTACCTTTCGATACCTATCTTTTCATTCAATATACACAGAAAGCCTTTTGGAATGTCTTCCAGAAATCTCTCCCTATGCGCGACCTGAACTTCAACCCGGGAATAGGTTTGGGGCATTTGATCATCCATCACAATAAATATATAGGTAAAGGCTATCTGATGCTGGAACACGAATCGAACGGGAAAGACAGTACGGCTTCGCGTAGTTGGAACAAGGTTACATTTGCTGCGGCTGTCGTTCTCAATAAAAACTGGGAAGCCCAGTTTAAAACATGGATACCGATCGTGGATGGTAAGTATAATAAGGATTTGTTGAAATATAATGGTATATTCCAGGTGGCAACCAATTTCCGGACAGACAATAAGCGGTTTAACTGCGGAGTGATCCTGACGAAACGCAAAACCTGGCTCAGCTTTAATACACAGGTAGAGTTAAGTTATAAGTTCAACAATAACGAGAACCAATATTTTTTCCTTCAATATTATAACGGATACGGAGAAAACCTGCTGGAATACAATCAGTTTAAAAGTATGCTACGGATCGGGTTTGTGATAAAACCGCAGGATTTCAGTATCTATTGAGAATCTGTTTCATAGAGTGATTGATGTTCTTCTTTCATTCATCTGCAAGCGTTACATGAATTAATTGCTTGTAAAATATCATATAATCTAAATAAAAACTATATTTGTAGTGTCACAGGGAAGGATTATAGCGATAATCTGTTTTGTGGCAACATATATTTAGAAGTAAAGCATTTTTGCGATATTATTCCGGTTATACGAAAATTCCCCAATTTTAAAATAGCTTTCGGGATAATAACAACAAAATGCCCATGTCAATTGTATATACTTATGTGTATAAAATATGGCGTGGGCTGTTGTTTATTATCATAGCTATGGGCATGGGGATGCCTCGTATAACGGTAATAGCAGCAGCTTCACGCCTTTTTTGTGTCTTGAAACTACTGCTTTCTGTTATATCTGCTTTTATATTAATTTTTTCCAACTAATTAAGAGGGTGTACATCAGTTACTATCGCAACTGCCCGTCCGTGAGGATATGGCAGTTGATTTTTGACAACGAAAATAGGAGCTAGTATGATTAAAAAAACTTATCTGACAAGAGAAATGTTGCAGTCCAGAGTGAAAGAACTGGAAGGCGCTATGAAGCACATGGCTGTAAACAGTAAAGGCTTGGAATATGAAAATGTCCGTTTGAAGAGATTACTTTATAAATCCCTCCATATCGGTATTAATGCCGACGATATCGACCAGTACGATTATTCCGGCATTATCCTGGAAGAGGCTGCCAAAGAGCTTTCTTTGTCTATTCATTGCCTTGAATTATCCACCCGCGTAAAGAACGGCCTTACTGCCCTTGAAATAAAAACTGTAGCAGACCTTCTCCACGAAATCCGCGATTACAAGATGGAGCGTATCAAGGAAAGGCGTATGCTCGGCAAGAAATCGGTTGCTGAGATACTGGTCGCTTTGCGCAAGAAAGGGTGGGTGGATAAGTATAACAGGTGCTATTTGTTTGGGTATCTGTGAAGGTGGCAGGCGTTCTGTCTTGTCTTTTTTCCCCACAATTTTTATCTACGTGGGGAATATTACCCATTTAAGTGGGGATTATAAGTAATAGTGGCCTAAAAAGTATACAATTTCTTACCAATCGTATTGCTCTACATATTGGTCGAAAAGCGGATCGGTATGGATACCTTGTCGCATAAAGATTAGCCGAATGATCTTTTGTTCGTCAGGGGTAATCAATCGTTCTTTCTTCTGGATGCGATAAAGGGTTCCTTTACTAAAGTTTGCATTTATTGCCCGCTTGATGGCAACTGCTTTGTTATGAGGTAGATAATCCAGTAAATGAGTAATCCCTAAAGCGTACCTGTCCTTTTGATCTGCTTTGAAAAAGGGGCAGTTATCTGCTTGTGGCGTTGTGCAATCGGGGTTTACGATCGAGAAAACTGTCCGTTCCGGTGTGAGTTGTTTCGAAACGAGATAACGTAGGCATTTCGTAGAGTGCTTGCATTGTTCATTCAGACAGTAAGCAAATTCATAAGGGACGGATTCGTATTTTGATTCAGGTTTCATGTGCGTTGTATTTAGTTGAGGTAAACTTACGGTTTATTTTTGGAATATGGAGGATATACAGTGGGAAAATAATATGTAGATATTGTTTTTTCAACGCTGCATGAATAATATATGGTAAAAGTTCTTGCTGAGAATTATACTTTTGTATATTTGTGAAAATAAATTTAATTGAATATGAGATTTAAACTAACCTTACAAGTACAACCGCATGCTTTAGGACGTGAATTACCTCTGAATTATAGCTATGAGTGTAGTGCAGCAATTTATAGGATATTGTCCCGTAGTGATGAAAATTACTCGTTATGGCTGCATGAAAATGGTTTTATTACCGGTGGAAAACGTTTCAAATTATTTACCTTTTCAAATTTCATAGTTCCCCAATATGGAATAGACAAACAACGCCAGCGTTTAATAATAAAATCGGATACTGTTGAATGGTTTATTAGCTTTCTACCTGAGAAAAGTACGCAACAGTTTATAGAAGGTGTATTTCGTCAGCAGGGCTTTCAGATTGCTGATAAAATATCAGGTGTCGAGTTTCAGGTGCGTGAGGTACAAGTTATGCCGCCACTAAACTATCAGAAAGAGATGTGTTTTGAGACATTATCTCCTGTTTGCGTTTCAAAGCGTAGGGATGATGGGAAATCTGACTATCTGTCTCCTTCCGATCCTTCCTATGTGAGAGGACTCCTTACGGGGCTGTTGGCTCGTTATGATGCTTATTATGGAAAAGAGTATGAGGGAGAAGTCTATTGTGATTTCCAGGTGCTCAATGAACCAAAGTCTGTTTTAGTAAAGATAAAAGCAGGAACACCTCAACAAACATTTGTACGTGGCTATCGGTATCGTTTTAAAGTAAGCTTACCGGAACCCTTGATGAAGATCGGCTATGAATGCGGATGGGGAGAGAAAGGGGCGATCGGGTTTGGAGCCTTGGGAGTAGTTGAAATATGAGATTGCATGAAAAACCCCAAATGCGGGTTGGGCATTTGGGGTAGGAGTGCGATTGATAAATAATTCTTATTTCAATTCTATACTGTGCAAAGATAGATATTTTTAGTGGTATTCTTGACTATAGATATATAAGGAATAGTGAATTTTGTAAATACTTCTTTGGCCGATATTTTGGATAGATTGATTTTTTTGCTTTCCTTTGCTGACAAAATGAAAAATGTATAGTATGAAAATTCAACTGTTATTTCGGTGTTCTACGAAAAATGTAGATATAAAAATTGTATTAAAAGCAACTATTCAGATAATTATTGTTATCTATGTTTTGCTAAAGATAGGGGTAATCGTACTTGGATAGAATTATTAATAGTCTGCTTATTATAGCTTATGCAAATAGTAAAATATTATACAGGCAATCCTATGCTGAACAATGCTTTGATGACAGTTAAAGCATTGGCTGGTTTATCTTCTATATCAGAGTTGACAGCCGAAATGTTAAAGAAGATGATAACGAAGGTTCATGAAGAATTACCATACTCTCTGATGAGTCTCAATTTGAGATTTAAAAGTTATACAATGCTATTTACCAAGAATGGGCCTTTGTACAATGACAAAAAGTTAGGAAAGCAGATTTATCAGAGTCTACTGCTGAAGATTATAGATGAATTTAAAAATGAAGGAGATAGCGTTTGTGATATTTCAGGTCTACGATATGAAAAATCTTTCTCTCAACTTTTTTCTGAAATATTGATTGATTTGGGTGTTTCGAAAAAAGATGTGGAAAAAAAAGATTTGACTTTGAATAGATGCTGGTTCCCTTTACTTGGTGGATTGGGATCTGATGCTCAAGCATTGCCAATGGCTAAGTATACATATAATGTACATCCAATTTTTATTGTGATTCTTCAGTTTCTTCCATTGTCAGCTCTTATATTTAAGAAGGGAATCTTATTGGTTGATTCTTCCAATATTGCACTTTGTGAAAGTTATATTCAAGAAAATGTAAAAGTTGTGATAGGCGAGGCAAAAACCATGTCGACAGGTTTACCTATTGAGAATATAAAATTTTATACCAAAGGACATTATATAGTGAAAGCTCTTGATATGATGCTAGCTGCTGATATGGATTTTGAGTGTTCGGAATTTAACCTTTGGAGTTTTTCTAATTCAGGAGCAGGAGCAAGTTGTGGAATAGATCGCATACCAAGTCAGTTATTATTGAAGTTAGATATACTGTATGTGAGACATAAGAATGAAATAACAAATATTCTTCATAATCCAGTATATGCAAATAGTTTTTTGAATTGCCTGGACTCCAATAATGAATGGTTTGGACTATATCCAGCTAAGAACTATGAAGGCGTTTCTGTGGAATTCTTTGAATCTTACTGGGGAGTTATAGGACAGAAAAAAGAAACAGAAATAGCCAAATATATAGCATATCTTATTTCTAAATATAAATCAGGTAATTTTGAAAAATATTTAGGAAAAACGGATGCGTATGATTGTAAAATCTATAATTATAAGGATGAGTTGAATAAAGTCTTACTGCAAGCTACCCAAAAAGGAGAATGGTCTTTTAATCATCAGTTGTATATACAAGATTATAAAGAAGATATACCGGTATGGTTTGCTTCTTATAGTTTATATAAGCTTATACATTATTATTACCAAAAAGGAATATATAATACAGAATTACCAATAATAGTGACTCCCGATAATAATCAGGCCAGATTGTGTCGATGGATTATCAGTCTAATTAGCAGGGAAGATATGAAGTATCAGAACGATATGAAAGATCGTATTTTACATGGCGAGGATTCTGATAATTCTATTTTTGATGAATTGTTGATTAGAAGATGTTGTGATCGGAATGTGAGTATTTATACTGTTTTTCCTCTATTATACAATGAGGAAGGCAGGAAAAATGTGCGGGGATTGAAGTCGTTATTACGATATTATTATACTTCTTCCGAATTATTTCTGGATGGAGATTTATGTATTTTCCCGAAAATGGTTATATCAAACGACTATCAACAGTGGTTTGAGTCTATAGATTCATTTGTTATGGCATATCTCCGGTATCGAATGGAGAAGGTTGTCAATCATGAAAAGGAGGGTGAATATGTAAAGAAAATCTTTAAAAGTATTCCTAAAGAGGATTTACGCGAACAGCGTATTTGGTTTAAAGATATTCTCGACAGATTGAATGATTACGGAAAGGAAGGAAGCTGGGAGGAGGATTTACTTGTTTACGATCCAATGGGAAACTATAACTTCTCTACCTTTATATATGCCGTCCGAATGAAATTTAGTAAAGTTGTATATGAATATTCAAAAGTTAAAACAGAAAATTAACCTAATAGAAAGAAATTATGAATGAATTAAGAAACATTGCTGGAGATATTTTGTGTGATGCAACTGCTACATTTTTAAATGGAGCAGGATTGGCTACCGGTGAGGATCAGAATACGGTTTTGCCAAAGTTGTTTAAAGAGACAATAAACGGACGAAAGGAAGATGTTCCTTATGTTTCTGCACAGTCATGGAGGCGTTGGTTAAGAGATACTTCCAATGAAGAGAACAATTGGACTCCAAGTGAATTGCATGCTATTGATTTTAACGCCAAAGGTTCTACAGCTAAAATCTCTACAGAATTGAATCCGATTGATTATCCGGAGGATGATTTGTTTGGTTATATGAAAAGCGGGAGCAAAGGAGAAGAAAGTATTCAGAGAACTTCACCATTTAAGACTTCTATTTTGAGGGGGATAAGAAATATGAGAGCATTGAGCACTGATGATGCATTTGTTTTCCCTAAAAATGGCAGTCCTTTACCTTATTCTACCAAATTTTATTCTACTCACCTGGAAGGATTTTTTAATTTGGAATATTATCGTTTAGGCATGTACGTTAATACTTCCAGTCGTCAGGAATTATCATCGGAGTTGATAGAAAAATATACTTCAGATCTGTCTGTAGATACTATTCAAAAGAATATCATTCGATATACATTGAAAGATGCGGAACAAATTCGTAAGACAAGAGCTGCAGGTTTGTTGAGAGGTTTGGCATATCTTCGTGGTGGAGCTAAAATGGCGGCTTTTGGTGCTGATGTATCTCCTAAAGTGATTGTATTTGCGGGACTTTCTTCGGCTAATCCCTGTTTTAATAATCTTTTTATCGGTAAGGGGGAAAAGCCGGAATTAAATATTGCTTTGATTGAAGAAATAGCTCAAGATTATGCTGATAAATTGGCAACGCCTATTCATATCGGTATCAGGAGTGGATATCTGGGAAATGAAGATCAGGTGAAAGCATTGGTAGAAAAGGGTTTTGTCGTAGATTCTCCGGCAAGTGTGGTTAAATCTTTTATCGCTAATTATTTAAGCTGATGGATAAAGTTCTGGAAATAAAATTTTCAGGATGGACTGCGACTCCGAGGCTTCCTTTTGTTCTTTCCGGGAATGCTCTTTGTATGCCGGTTCCTTCTTATTCCCTTATTCTGGGAATAGTGGGGTGTTGTTTAGGACGTATTGTCTCCCCAAAAGAAGTAAAGATCGGCTATCAATACGACTATGATACTGTTGCTGTTGATATTGAGACGAGAAGACGCTTGCAGTTTGATGGAAAAAGGATTAAAGTGCATGATAAAGGAAGCGATGCTTATCAACGTGAGTTTCATGTCAACCCGAGATTGACTGTCTGGATTGACAGAACTGATTGGAAAGAGTTTTTTGATTGCCCGATAGGTACGCCTTCTTTAGGTAGATCACAGGATTTATTACAGATTTGTGAGGTTACTATAAAGGAGATTACCTCTGTTCCTGAAACAGAATTAGCAGGATGTATGATTCCGTTTGATCCGGAACATATAATTCCGGGGCAGTTGATACAACTTGCTGAGGCTTTTGAGGAGAATGAGACAATAGGGAGTGGCAGAATGCCGACCCGGTCGTCTATGTTTGTTGCAATTCATCCGGATTCGGATAAAAAAATAAAAGTTATCCGGGATCATTTATATCAAATAAAGGATGATCCGTCAATCGGTTTTTATCTACATTCTTTTTATGGAGATTGAAGATCTAAAGAAGGTGATGGCCAAAGGTGATGGAAAAACAACTTTGGTTGATCATACATTAGCAGTTATAAGGACAGGGCTGGCTTTGCTCCAGTCCTTGTCCTTATCAGATGATGTTAGAGATTTGTTGAAAGAAAAATTTGTAATTGCTGCCACATTGCATGATTTAGGCAAGGTACATCCTCTGTTTCAAAAGCGTTTAGCCGGTGATAAAATTGTGACTATACGCCATGAATTGGTCTCACTTTGGTTTTGTACGCAATTTTTAAACATTGACGATGATATTCTTTTTGCAATAGTTACTCATCATAAATGTATTGAAGGTGCTGATGTTGGTAAATGTTTTGATTTATATGATTTGATTAAAACTGACTTCAAGCAGTTGCATGATGACTCTTTAGGAACTATGGATGTCTCCACTCTTAAAAATTGGTTGGAACTGTTCCCTTTAGATGTAGATTTAAAATTAGCCGGCCAACAAGAAGCTGTTATTTATGGAAAGAGGTTGAAAACTCTAAGGAAAAAGTTTCAGCATGAAATTTTATCTTTAGATGAGCGAAAGTGGTATTCGTTGTTGAGAGCGTTATTACAAGCTGCAGATCATATTGCTTCGGCCGGTATTATTTCCGTTCCTAAATATGAAGATATAACACTAGAAGATATACAACCGAAGAAAGATGGTGTTGTTCTCCCATTCAGACATTTTCAGGAAGTAATGCTTACATGGAAAGGAGATGTTGTTTTGCATGCTCCGACCGGTTCCGGTAAAACGGAAGCTGCATTAATTTGGATATTGGCAAATCAGACGGATAATAACCGGCTTATTTATCTTCTTCCTTATACAGCTTCTATTAATGCAATGGTGAATCGCCTGAAAGCAGTATATAACAAAGATTCTGTTATCGTTCAGCATTCTAAGTCATTGAACTTTATATATGATGAGTTTGTAAATGAGGATTCTAATATTAAAAAGAACTATCGGGAGTTGGAAGCCGCTGCCAGAAATAAGAACTCTTTAACGCGTGAGATTTATTATCCGGTAAAAGTAGCTACACTTCATCAGGTATTGCGTACACCATTGTATGGAAAAGGCTGGGAGTTCTCTACCTTGGATTATCAGAATGCGCTGTTTATTATCGATGAGTTTCATGCTTATAATGCATTGCTTACAGGAATGATGCTAGGGACTGTACGTTTGTTTCGAAAAAATTTCCATGCAAAGTTTATGTTTATGTCCGCTACTATACCTGACTTTTTGTTGGAAAAGATAATAATGGAGGTATATGAGGGTGATAGAAGTGTACTTCTCCGTCCGGATAGTAAATTTGAATCGGATGCTGTCATAATAGGACGAAAGCGTCATCATTTAGTTTGTCATGATGGTGAAGGTATTATGCAAGCGATTCCGGATATTGAGAATGCTTTGGAGTCAGGACTTTCAGTCTTGGTTATCGTAAATAATGTACGGACTTGTCAGCAGCTTTTTGAGAATATAGATTTTGATGAGAGCAAAAAAATGATGCTTCATGGCGGATTTAATCTTAAGTCAAGAAAAGAGATAGAAAAAGTGATAACTCATGAAGATCGATCTAAACGTCCTCAATTACTGGTTGCTACTCAGGCTGTTGAAGTTAGCCTTGATATTGACTATAATATGGCATTTATAGAAAATGCTCCTATTGATGCATTAATTCAACGTTTTGGACGTGTTAATAGGAATGGGAGTCTTTGTGATGAATATGGTAATAAGATAATGGCTGAAATTCATCTTTTTGAATTTCTAGAGGGAAAAACCCCTTTTTATGATGATATGCTTCTACAAAATACGTGGTGTTTTTTATCACAACTTGATGGAGTGGATCTTTCTGAAAATGACCTGGTAGATGTATGTAATAATGTATATAAAGAGGGTTATACCGGAGAACAGGCAGATGATTTTAACCAAGGTTTATTAGCAGTGAAGAACTTTGAAAGAGATTGGATTGCTGGATTTTGTGCAGATTGGGTAGATCTCCTTTTTGATAGGAATAATCAGAAGATAGATGTCTTATGTGATAATTTGTATCCTGATTATTGTATGCTCATAGAAGAACAAAGATACATTGAAGCAAACGAGTTATTGGTTTCGGTTTATCCTTACCATAAAGCAAAGTTTGTAACTTTATGCAAGAATGAAAATAAAAAAGGTCTTAAAGTCCTTAAGGTTGAGGATTTATACTATGATCAGGAAAAAGGATGTATAGAGAAAGTAGCAGAATCTTATGAGATAATGTAATTTCTTTTATTCTAAATTAAATATTATGCAAATCACCGGAACACATTTCAATTATTATCAAATATGCAAACGAAAACTTTGGTTGTTTGCTAATGGTATCAATTTTGAGCATACTTCAGATTTGGTGTATGAGGGGAAATTGATCCATGAAGATTCTTATCCACAACGTTCAAGTAAATATGAAGAGGTTGAGATCGATGGGATTAAAGTGGATTATTATGATGCAGCGAACAAAGTAATTCATGAGATAAAAAAATCTGATAAAATAGAAACAGCACATGAATGGCAGTTGAAATATTATTTATATGTCTTTGAGCGTAATGGTATCGTTGGTTGTTCCGGTATTTTGGAGTATCCCACTTTGAGACAGACAAAACAAGTCGTGTTAAGTGATGTTGACAGAGAGGTGCTGGAAGATATGAAAGGAGAGATCAGCAAAATAATTCATTCAGAGACTTGCCCTCTTAAAGATAAAAAGCGTATCTGTAAAAACTGTAGTTATTATGATTTTTGTTATACTGTAGAACCTGATGATTTATGAAAAAGACATTTTATTTGTTCAATCCCGGAATATTGGAGCGAAAAGATAATACCTTGAAATTTATTCCTTATTCAGATGACGAGGATGGACGAGAGGTTTTGGGGACTCCCCGGTATTTGCCTATTGAAGATATCAATGAATTTTATGTGTTCGGCTCTTTGCGTGCCAATAGTTCATTGTTTAATTTTCTGGGACAGAAAGATATTGCGATGCATTTCTTTGATTATTATGAGAACTATACAGGCTCGTTTATGCCGCGGGACTCTTTGCTTTCAGGAAGGATGATTTTAGCTCAAACATCTGCCTATCAATCGAAAAAGAAACGTATGGTAATTGCACGAAAGTTTATTGAAGGAGCAGCCTATAATATGGTAAAAAATCTTCAGTATTATAATCGTAGAGGAAAAGACATGGCTGATATTATGGATATAATCAGTAATTATGCTGAGAAAATTTCGGATACGGAGTCTGTAGATGAATTGATGGGAGTAGAAGGAATGATCCGTCAAACATATTATGAGGCATTCAATTTGATCTTAAATGAATTCGAAATGGGCTCCCGGACAAAACAACCTCCACAGAATGAAGTAAATGCTTTAATGTCGTTTGGGAACATGATGTGCTATACTTTATGTTTGAGGGCTATACATCAAACACAGCTTAACCCGACGATCAGTTATTTACATACCCCTGGCGAGCGACGTTATTCATTAGCCTTGGATGTGGCTGAGATTTTTAAACCTATCATTGTAGATCGAGTGATATTTAAGGTTCTAAATCGTAAAGAGATACAAAGTAAGCATTTTGATAAGAAGTTAAACAAATGCTTGCTAAACTCGTCAGGAAAAAAGATATTTGTAAAAGCGATTGAAGATCGGTTGGAGGAAACGATACAGCATCGTTCGTTGGGTAGAAAAGTTAGCTATATACATTTGATCAAACTGGAATGTTATAAGTTAGCTAAGCATTTATTAGAAATAGAGGAATATAAACCTTTTAAAATGTATTGGTAATGTATGTGATCTTAGTTTATGATTGTGGAGAAAAACGGGTCGCGAAGATGTTAAAACTTTGTCGGCGTTATTTGAACTGGATCCAGAATTCTGTCTTTGAAGGTGAGATATCCGAAGTTCGTCTAAAGGAGTTGATAATGCAGGCAGAAACCTTTATGGATAAGACCTGCGATAGTATCATTATTTTTAAGAATGCTTCAAAAGTGACAATGGATAAGCAGATTGTAGGTAAAGAATGCAGCTCTATTGATATATTCCTGTAACAATAGATATTTGTCGATCCTGTAATTTTTGAAATATACAGTGGTTGAAAATATGAAA
>OGFC01001003.1_pt1 | contig 19685 bp, 20 predicted proteins | sample 1570841 | NCBI WGS metagenome assembly OGFC01 (sample SAMEA2582137, study PRJEB24529) | metagenome | biome: Human gut stool | place: China | collected 2011 | reverse complement strand
ACCATATCCCGCTGGAGACCTATCGCAGAAGGACCTCACTGAAAAAGGCGACCTTCTATAAATATGTGAAGGTGTTGCAGAGCAATTAAAATATAATGGAAGAATAGGTTAAAGCGTATCATCTCTTCCTATCAAGCTCTGCGTAATTCAGAAGAGACCTGGCAAGTGTAATTTTCTCATAATCATATAGAAAAAATGTATACAGATGAGTATTCTCTAAATACTTCTGTATACATTTTCGTTATACCTCTTTCAACAAATGATTGACAAACACCATCTGTTTTTGTGCCTCCTGAATGGTGTGTTCTATATATGCATCATCAATGGTACTTGTCGTTAAAACGAATTCCAGAATCAACGGTAAATTGACTCCTGTTATGCAGCGCACATTATATCTGTTCAGATAGGGAGCTACCGCCTGTGTCATGCTTCCGCACATAAGATCGGTGAAAATGATGATTTCCTCCTGGTTCTCAAATGATTCAATGAGTGCTTTTAATTGCTGTGCAGCATCCCTGTCATCAACATAGGCGTTAATAGCGTAAATATTGTTCTTTTTTGTTAACACCTGTATGGAACTGACATAGCCATCCGCAAGATATCCATGGGTCGCTATGATGTATTTCATGAATCATACCTCCTCTATGTGCGTCTTCAGATAAGCAGAAGCACCATCATTTGCCGCATGAACAACACTCAGACCTCTATCTTTTGCAAGCAGGTAAGCAAGCATTTGAAAGGGTACCATATACTCCATGACGCTGCAATATGGATCATTTTGAAAGTGGCACAGCAATGCTTTTGAATCTTTTAATGGATGAGAATGTTCTGCGATTAGAATTACATAATCGCTATATAATCGACACCAGCGGATCAGCTCCAGCATTCGTGTTTCCTGTACACCGCTAGGGGCAATCAGAAATAACAAACTATCCTTTTGAATCTGCGTGGTACCCGTATGCATAAATTCTTCCTGCTCATATACCAGAGAAGCAATGGCTGCTGCCTCCGCTATCTTCAATCCGCCTTCCTGTGCAACAGCATAATACGGTCCTGCTCCGATATAGCGTGCAACCATTTTCGTCTGCAGCAGCTCCCTATGGTCTTTATACCAGTCTGCTGTATCTCTTATAATACGATCAATACTGTCTGATAATCTGGAAAAGTATTGCTGATAATATGTGTATTCCTGCTCACAGAGCATCTTTTTCTGTTTTGCTGTTTCTATGATACAAAGAAAGAAAATCATCAAGGAGGCCATATGGGTACGTGTCTCGATAAAGCTTTCCTCAAAACCGCAACACTTGCCGATGACGATATCCGACAGCTTTGCAAGCGGAGATGCTGAATTGACTGTCGTACATAGTACAGGAATATGCAATCGTTTACATTCCTGTGCCATGCGGATAGGACCCGTAGTTGTTCCTGAATGTGCAGGGCAGAGCATAAGCAGCTCGTCCGGTTTATACAGCTGATTGATGTTGAATTGAAAATACGCAGGAAAAGAAGCTGGGTTGCATACCTCTGTTTCCACCTGCAGCAATTGTTCCATACAGGGGGCAAGCATATTTCCTACAAAAGTTCCGGATGCCTGTGCACAGAAGTAAACTTTTTTGACTGAATGCGTCAGAAAATGCTGAACGAAATCCTCAGTGAGCTCTTTCTTATGCTTCAAAAGTCTGCGGATAAGCAAAGGCTCATCAGCAATAGCCCGCAATAGTGCAGAACATTCCTGTTCCTTTGCTGTTGTCTTAGCATTTTCCATATCAGATGATACCGAAGGAGCCCAGAATGACACCGATAATGATGACCCAGATCATCAAAACAGTTGGCTTAACATTCTTTTTCCGCATCAGCCATGCACATAACAGTGTCAGCAGCAGCGGTAGAAGATTCGGACAGATTTGATCAAACAGCTCCTGAATAATGATAGGCTCCTTTCCATAGCTGATCTGCAATGGAGTGGACAACGATACATATGCACTCGTCAGCGCACCGACCACACTGAGTCCGACAATCAGACATAAATCTGTAATTTTTTGCAAAACACCGGAATTAACGACCTTTTCAATGAAGACGGAGCCCATTTTAAAGCCCTGATGAATCCCCCACCAATGCACCAGATAATTCGGTACGTTATAAATCAGGAAATAGAGAAGCAGACCAAACGGATTGCCTGCGATACACATGGAGGCACCGATACTCGCGGATATGATACGAAAGCCGCCGGTTTGAAAGAAGGCATCACCGATAACACCTGTAGGTCCCATCAATGAGGTTTTGACCGCTTCGATCGTAGGTCCCATCGTATTGCCGGATTCCGCATTTTTCACTTCCAGCGCTGCAACAATACCAACAACGATTGCCTCGAACTGCGGACAGGTATTGTAAAACTGCATATGCCTTACCAGAGCATCTCGCATTCCCTGCGGGTCATCCTTATAAATCTTTTTAAATATCGGGGTCAGGGAATATACATAAAACATATTATGCAATCGTTCACTGTTATAGGAAATTTCAATCGGCATACTGCGCCAAAAGACCTTATGTAAATCTGATTTTGTGATTTCAAATGTTTTCTCACTCATATGCGTCTTCTCCCTTCTCGTCCTTTGATGCATACATGGCAACAAAGCCAAGTCCTGTTGCGATGATGGTAATTGCAATGACATTCAGATTCAGGAATGCAGCTACTGCAAAGCCTACAAAATACAGACCGATAAAGCGTTTATCCCAGAGGATGTTTAAAAGCATACCGAATCCGACAGCAGTCAGCATTTCACCGGCCTTGCCAAGCCCATTAAGAATATTCTCCGGAATGACGTTAATTAGCGATGTAATTGCACCGGTTCCCAGTAGCACGGTAAGGAATACAATGGCTGTCATAAAGAAAAGCTTTACAAAACCGACACCAAGGTGAAACTGACCGATTTTCTTATAATTTCCTTCCTCAGCCCATTTGTCAGCCCAGCGATGCATCAGATAACTGACAACGATGTTGTAGGCATTGGAGACATTTCCACCCAAAATCGCGATTGGCATAGCAATAGAGATAGCGACATCAAAGCTGTTCCCTGTTGCCAGTGCAAAATAGGTTCCCAGAATTGCCCCAATACGTGTTTCTCCGTTAATGATACCGGCATAGCTGATAAATCCCATCCATACCAGCTCCAGTGTTCCCCCAATAACGAGCCCCTGTTCAAAATTCCCCATGACCAGACCTGTCAAGGCACCACATACAATTGGTCTGTCCATAAAGGAGCTTCCTGCGATATTGTCCATGGACCATGCGAATGCATATACAAGGCCCAGTAAGATTGCTGTTTGCATAAGTTCTCCATTCTCTCGCCTTCTGCGAGTAAATTTCAATGAAACAACACAAACGTATATCTGTTGTTTCACTTCTCCTCTTTCTTATAAATACTTCGTAATGGATACCGGACGTTCATCCGGTGTTACATAGGATTCTGCTTTTACACCAAGGTCTACGATGCTGCGCAGGTCATCATAATCCTCAGGGGCAAAGGCAAGGGAAGGACATACCATCTTCTTACCCGGTCCGCCTTTCATAAGCGCTACATTCAGATGCTGTATTCCGGGTACGCTGCGGATAATACGCAGAGCATCCTTCGGTGATTCAACAAGCAATTCGATTCTTCGACGTTCGCTTTTCGGGTCTGTGAGATACTCCCCTGCAGCTTCCACAGATAGAATTTTTAATCCGCAATTTGCCGGAGCTGACATTTTCATCAGACTCATTCGCAGAGGGTCCTGTATCACTGCATCATTGGCGACAACAATCATGTTGATATCCAGCTTTTTCGGCCACACCTGTGAAGTCTGGTAATGCAGTAAACGAAAGTCGATACGAAACATGCTGATCATACAAATCTCTCCTTTCTTTCCTTATCGTACATACGGTGGTGAGCTCAGGCCTCCGTATGCTTCAGGCACTACTTTTTAAATATATAATCATACATATACAAAATCTCACGCACAGGGATGTTCACCTTGTAATAGTCCATAATTTTTGCAAAGCTGTCATTGAACATTTTCTGAAACCGTTTCTGTTCCACATTCAAAGAGCAACCCCGTTCCTTCTGGACAATATCATTTTTCATGACCAGCCGCTCTATGATGCAGGATATATGAATGTACATGCCGACCATGATTTCATTGGCAATCAGCATACCCAGCAGCTCCTGCAGGTGATCCAGCGCTTCTTCAATGAAGGTAATCAGCTTGTCCGCATTCAGAACGGTCAGGTAGTTCATAACATTTTCCAAGGTGAAATTCTTAATGAGATTGCGATTGAACTGTTCCTGCTCGCTCTTCGTGAAATAGCTGTTCAATGTTGAGGTTATGCCATCCACGTCCTTAAATGCAATGACATCCTCCATTGGTACACTCGGTACATTGCGAATCCTTAGTCGTGTTGTGGTCACAATGAACAGTACGTCATACAGCTTGAATATATCATCCTGTTCTTTGTTTTTCTGAAGGCTGAGACAGTCGTAGGCGAAAATACTGATATCAATCTGTCTAGGCATGCTGTTTTTAAATAGCTGAACAACACGTTCGATAGCCTCCATTCCTGTTTCTGAGGTAAATATAATCGCCTTCTTGCGATTGATATTGCTGAAAATCTTATATTCACAAACCGTTTCTCTGCTTACCTTGCTCAGCAGCTCCTTCATCTCTATATTTCTTCGTATTTCACCGGCCACGTGCAACGCCATTCTGGTGGATACATTATTGATAATACCTATGTTGATACCGCATTCTTCAATCAGCTGCTTGCCAATATTCTCCAGAGAACCCATATCCACAAGCAGAATCAAATCCTTGCGTATGCTGTTATCGTTGATATATTTCCTCAGCTTTGTAACGATGTCTTCCATGGATGTAGTAACGGGCATATCAATACCTTCCATAATATGGCTTCCAATCAGCTTGTTGGCCGCATCCGCAATGGAAGAGGCGGTGGAATAGCCATGCGAAATAATGATGCAGTTATAACGGTATTTATCTATGGAACGGTTATAAAACTGAATATTTAAAATCAGAAAAATCAGATTCATATCATTGATTTCCACATCGATTGTCTGTCGTATCTTTGTCATAATCTCCATGGCACTTCGATAGCCTGTCGGATAATGCTCCTTTAACAGGTGAATGACCTTACTGATTTCATCAGCATGCTGTACCTCATAGCTGCGGATGGAAGAAAACATCTGCATATAGCTGTAGATAACGCGTGCCACCACAAAGGCACAGTTGGATGGTATGTAGATATCATAACGGTCCAGCATATTTTCAAAGACGTCTAAAACGGCCTTTTCATAGGCGCGAACACGGGCATTGTAATATTTATGTTCAAATACGATGTAGTCATAATAGACATTCATATTATCGATACAGCGTTCGAGAAGCTGCTTTAGATCAATGCTTCCTTTTTCATATTCCCGATAGGCAATCACGATGAAATCAAAAAAATCAATAATTCTTCCGTTTTTTGTCTGTGGCAGATATTTGCAAATATCAATCATGTATTCCTCTTCACTGCTGCTTTTATCAAGCGTCAGAGAATTGATGATGGATACCGGGAGGTGGTAAAGATAGATATGCAGATCATCTGACACATCATGTGACAGATAGGCATTTGCACAGCTTGACTGTATGCAGGTGGATAATTCTTCAATATTGTTTTCATAGGTGTGATTTACCAGTGCGAGAAACGCTTTGCTGGAAATGAGAATATTTTTCTTTAAACGCAAGCCTTCCTCTTTGAAAAATTCAATGATAAGCATTTCCTTATCTTCAATCGGTCTGTTTTGAAGGCTCGGGATATGACAGATAATCGGTATGCTGTGAAAGAAAGCGTTATGTATACTCTGTCTGGAATCCATACAGCTTGTAAAGATGATCCGTGTTCTGGATTTGAATACCTTTCCCTGCTTTCCTGAGGAAATCGTATATTCCCCGCTTTGCATGTACTGAATCAATAGAAAGTAACACTGTGGCGAAAGCCGTTCAACATTCTCAATGACCAGAATTCCATTTTTTGCTTTAGCTATCAAACCGCCTAGATATTTCTGCGAGCCATCATCCAGATAGGTTCCAAAGATGATTTGTACATCCTTTTCCCTGCCATTGCTTTCCTCATAATTGCTTTCATTGAAGAAGACCAGTCTGGCATCCTTATCTATGAGCGCTTCCTCGATAGCATACTGATATATCAGGCGTGTAAAGAAGGTTTTGCCTACACCGCGTTCCCCGTAAAGGAGAATCGGCAGACCGTTTGGAGGATATTTAATAGCAGACTGGCACTGCAGAATACATTCGCTGAGAGAGGTATCATGTCCGACAGCTTTTAGAAAGCTGCGCTTCGTGCGCAAAGCTTTACCAAACTGATCCATCAGCTCTTTTTCATCGTAAAATTCATCATTTTCCAGCTTGATCTGATATACGCTTTCCAGCGTATGCTTATCCAGAAAATATACCGGGCGGGTATGAATTTTCAGAAAGATACCATCTCTGTAAAATTCATTCAGATACTGTGAGGCAAGTGAACGAGAAATGTTCAGACGTTTGCTCAAATAGCTGGAGTCACATTTCAATAGCTGATTGCTGCAAAATTCAAATGTGCATTTTACAATAAATTCATAAACCTCGTTTTTTGTTTCTCTAATCATTGCGGCTCCTTTCTGCACCCAATCCTTCCACTTTTATATTAAAGGGAATCAGGCGTCATATGCTTTGTGTCGACACTTTCGACACATGGATAGAAAATATCGTCATCAAAAGCTTTAATTGCCCTGCCCTTATATAGGGAAGAAAGACCTGCTCTGCCCTTAGTATTAAACACGGATGCAGTTGTATGAATTTCAAGCATCAGATTGACAAATCGTTTGAAAAAAGGAAGGCATGTGACTGCCGGAATCTTGAAGATAAGTGTTCAAAGTGTCGACACTTCCCTGCCCTGTCATAGGAGTATTTATAATGAAGATAAAGAAAGAAGGAAAGGAGGAAGTGCACATGCAATTTATTATTACAAAGGATTACGATGAGCTGAGTCAGGTGATTTCATCCACTATGCTGAAGCATATGCATACGGATAAACCACGTGTCAACATCTGTGTGACAACCGGCACCACACCCATACAGGCTTATCAAATCCTGGCTCCTAAGGTGAAGGACAAGGCATACTTTGAACATGTCCATTACTATGTGGTGGATGAGTTCTGGTATGCGAAAGATGCGGGAACACAGAATGAGGATATCCCGGTAAACAAGATGAGCATGGATTTGAAATTCTTTCAGGCAGCAAATATTCCGGAAGAGAGAATTCATACGCTGCGGGATGATAACGTGGAAACCTTTGATCAGGCGATACAACGGGCTGGCGGCATGGATATGGTCATCATGGGAATTGGCACAGATGGTCATTTCTGCGGAAATCATCCCGGAACCTTTGATGACTGGAAACAGGGCTGTCACAGTATTGATCGCTATTGTACACCGCAGGTAAATGAGCTGCTGGAATTTCTGTTGAAGGATGATATTCACAGTGACGACGTATCGAGAATCCCTGACCATTACCTCACGATGGGACCGAAGACGATTAAGAATGCGAAACATATCGTCATGATTTTCTCAGGAGAAGGAAAGGCGGAAACAGTACGTCGTGCATTCTTTGAGCCGATTACGATGGATTTTCCGGTATCTATCTTTCAGCTGCATCCTCATGTACGTGTGCTGCTGGATGAAGCAGCCGCAGCTAAAATCAGACAATTTATATGAACGGGAGCTGATCCCGCATCATCAGCAGAAAGGAAAAGGCAGTTTAGTAAACTGCCGGTGAGTATATGAGATTTATAATTACAAAAGATCACGAAGAATTAAGCAATGTTATGGCGCAGCTGATGCTGAAGCATATGCATAGCGACAAGCAGCGTGTCAACATTTCCATTACAACAGGAGAAACGCCTGTACGCGGATACCAAATTCTAGCGGAACAGACAAAGGGGAAAGCATATTTCAATCATGTGCATTACTATATCTTTGATGAATTTTGGTATAAGGGTGATGCGAAGGGAATCTGTCGTGCAAGTCTGGATTATAAGTATTTTGAGCTTGCGGATGTGGCAGAGGATCATATCCATAATCTGGATGAAAGCAATGCAGATACCTTCGATAAGGATGTGCAGCAGGTTGGCGGATTGGATATGGTGATTATGGGAGTCGGAAGCAATGGCCACTTCTGCGGAAATCAGCCGGGAACCTTCGATAACTGGAATACAGGAACACATCGTATTGACAGACATGCAACACCACTTGTTGAAGAGCTTCTGCTGCAGCTGCTGAAGGAGGATCTGCACAGTGAGGACACAGCACGCATTCCGGATCATTATATTTCCATGGGCCCAAAAACTGTTATGGCGGCAAAAAGTATCATCTTTCTGATGAGTGGAGAGCAAAAGGCAGAGGCAGTGAAGCGGGCGTTTTTCGGACCAATCAGTGAAGATTTCCCGGTATCCATTTTTCAGCTGCATCCGGATGTGACAGTCGTTCTGGATGAGGCGGCCGCAGGCAAAATAAAAGAGCTGCTGTAATGCTGCGTGTATATCGCTGTGAACAGGACTGTCAATATATCGAGGATACCAGGCGCCATAAGCTTTATCACATACCCGCAGAGCAGTGTGGTATATTTCAGGTATTGCACGGGGCTTGGTTTGCTGGCACTGCGCTTTGTGGCGTTGCACTGGGGCTGTCGCTACCGCTTTGGCTGGCTGTCTCAGCAGGCTGTATGCTGCTGGTGCTGTTAAAGCTATATGAATATCGTGTTTTTCTGCCCCAGCTTTCCTGTGTGAAGAAACTGCCGAAGCAGACGGATGTATCGTGCAGACAACACCAGAAGCAGCTTATTGTCAGCGGCTTTCTCATTGTATTTCCGCTGCTTATCCTATGGAATCAAACCTATCAACAACCTGCTGCTGTCACACTAGCACTTGCTGTAACAGGTCTTTCCGCTTTTCAGTTCATACGACAGCTGCGAATATTATGGAAAAGGAGAATGCTATGAAATTTATTGTTACCAAAGATTATGGGGAATTGAGTCAGGTTATGGCTCAGCTGATGCTGAAGCATATGCATACAGAAAAAGAACGAACCAATATCGCAATCACAACCGGAAGCACCTGTATACAGGGATATCGGCTGCTTGCCAAACAGGTACATGGACGGTCGTGGTTTGATCCTGTACATTACTATATCTTTGATGAATTTTGGTTCCATGATGAGCATCATGAGAAAGAGATTTCTGTTTGTCAAGTCAGTCTCAATGCGAAATACTTCCATGCCGCAGGTGTTGCACAGGACCATATCCATGATCTGAATATGGAAAATTATAAAACCTTTGATAGTGATATACAGAAGCAGGGAGGCTTAGATCTTGTGATCATGGGAATTGGGAAGAATGGTCATTTCTGCGGCAACCAGCCAGGTACCTTTGACAGCTGGAATACAGGCACGCGACTTGTGCGGACGGATGAAACGCCATATTTGAGAGAGTATTCCCGCAAGCTGCTGCATAATGACTTTCATAGCGAAGACACATCCCGGATACCAGAGCATTATATTACAATGGGGCCAAAAACAATTATGTCCGCAAAAAATATTATTTTCCTGTTAAGCGGGAAGGAAAAAGCCGAAACAGCAAAGAAGGCGTTCTTTGATCCTGTCACTATGGAATTTCCGGTATCTATCTTTCAACTGCACCCGCATGTCACGATTGTTCTTGACGAGGCAGCAGCTGCACTCCTTCCTTTGTAAGCGAAGAAATTGTGGAAACAGAATGTATCGCTTGCTTGGAATTAAATCATAAAAAGCTCAAGGAAATCCATGCAGGACAGCTTGAGCCTTTTCTGTATTCTAACGTAACTATATAAATTAAACGGTGATCGCTTTAAACGCACGATAGCAATGTCCGTTAAGAAATAAAAAAAGTGTTAGTGTTATCGATCTGGGGGAAGATATACTGACTTACCTATATGGGTGGGGGAAGAAAGAGTAAGCCAGCTGATAACACTAACATAGTTAATATAACCTATTTTATATGTAAAATCAACTTTTTTTTAACATTTGTCAAAATTTACCTATTTATGTTGCAAATATTTACTCCAAAAAGAAAGAGGTATCAAAATTGTGAAAATCATGTATGACAGCATCTACACCTGCAATCTTCTCATAAGCGGCTTTTCGCTCCGGCGTGGTAATCGCAATTAGTCTGCCCGGCTGGCAGCGATATGCAAAATCAAGACCGGATAGAGAATCCTCAATAATCATACAGTCCTCAAGCTTAACACCGATAGCAGCTGCACCGTCATGGAACATGGATATCTTATCAACGTGGGTGCCATCATCATAAATGATGTTTTCTACATCAAACCAGCGGACAAGCTGAAAGGAAGAAATGAAAAAATCAATATTATCCTTTATGGATGCAGAACAGATGGTCATCGGTACCTGCAGCTCTTTTAGGGTATCCAATACCTCCACCAATCCATCCACCAGATGAAACATCTGCGGATCATTAACACAGCATTCACGATACAGTGCTTCCTTTGCTCTGGATAGCGCCTCACTCTCTTCATCACGCATGTCGCCCAGCAGCAGCTCAATGATTTTCTTGTTTGTTTGTCCATGGGTATGATCCAGCTCATAATCTGAAATTGGACACCCGCGATATTTCTGGGAAAATACATCCCATGCTTCCTTATGCTTTTCGGAGTCAAAAAACATCGTTCCGTTGAAATCAAATAACAACCCTTTTTTATTCATAGCGCTCTCCTTATCTTTTCTTTCTCAGAAAGGCATTCACCTTTTTCTCTCTTTATTGTAGTATACGGACTGGATTCGTCAAGTCCTCTTGAACAAATCCATAGGCGTTTTTCAATGAATAGCTGCTGCTGTTTTTCTGTAGCTTCCTATTATTGACAGGACCGTCACTGCGTACTTTGATCCAACCCTTCTCCTGCTTCAGTATCAGCTGTGAGCAGGGAACCGCTTCTGCTTTATACAATACAGTGGTTTTCGTTTTTGAAGAATATACAGTTAGTGGCTGTTCACTGACGAGGTAGGGAATATTTTGATCCCTCTGCTGCATAACCATATCAAAGGTTCGATAGAAATCCGCAGCCTTTTCTCCCCAGTAGGGATCAGAGGCATAGCGTACATTCATGCCGCCTGCTTTATCACCGAAGAACCCTCCATGATACAAATCGCTCAATGGATTGAGATAGCTGTTTTGCAGGTACTTTTCCGCATGAACAAGGATACTATCCTTTACACTGGTGTACCCGGAGGCACTCTGTGTAGGAGAATCGTCATACGCAGCATGTCCGAATAGATTATTCTTTTCCCGTGCAATCGCACTTCTGCCAAAATCACTTTCATTCATCGCCAGTGCAAACATCATGATGGCATTTGTACCATAGCGCTTCTGTGCTTCCATAAACCAGGCACCGCTGTTATACAGAAGAGACTGTGAGGAGGACGTAAACCCCAGATAGTTTTCTACATACCAGTTAATATCATCCGCTGTATAGTGACTGATGCTGCGATGTGGAAGGAACTGATAATAATTATAGAAGGCCTCCTTATTTGCAGCCCCTTCCTGACGCTCCTTTCGATAATCATCGATCATATCTTCAAAGGCGGTATAAAAATAATGACCGTCATAGCTGTAATAGGCGTGATCCTTCAGCTTTATTTCCCCCATGGACAGCTCACTGGCATAGCTGGCTCCGGTAATGTTTGTTGTTATTTTATGTGTCAACAGATGCGATTTAACTGTATAGTGATTGATGGAGGTCACATCGTTTTCATCATAATAATTGTGCAGGGTTACGGCATCGACAGCTACCCAGCCATCCACTCCGGCCTGACGAAACCGCACCTCGCTGCCATCGTCACTGATATCGACAAAGGCGGCGTCATTTCCATAGCAGCCGTTTGTATAGCCTGTTTCATCTGGCTTTGCCATACGGTAGGAGGTATTGATTGTGCAGTCCTTTCTTTGAAATTGCACGACACCATAACCGATCGCGATGAGCTTATCCTTATAGCGTATGCCTGCATTCTGCTTTTCTGCACGTTTTGTCTGTGCCAGCATTTCCTCCTTCGCCTGTGCCAGCGAATGGTATTGCGCATATGGCTGCTCAGTTCCATCCCTCATGATTACAACGGTATAGGTTCTTCTGGCAGAGAAAAACCATGAAGCTGCCACAATCGTCAGGGCGATCAATAGCCCGCTTGCAAGTATGGGAATATAGCGATTATTCTTCTTTTTCTTACGTCTTCGTACGTTTTTTTTCATGCCTTCCTCCATTTTCTACAGTGTATCGTAATTCTTAAAAAAAGGAAAGAACTCTTGTAATTCTTAAGAAAAGTTTTATAATGATGAAAAAGTGAGGGTGATGACGATGCTATGTGAAAAAACATTTTACGATCTTTCTCTTCTTTCCTATTTCGATACGTATGCTCGCAACATACCGGTATCGGATATGATACGGCATATACAGGAAGATGAGCAGCTGATGCAGGATTACGGTCAGTATCCTGATTTTCAGAACAATATGAAGCTTGTCCGTCAGATGAACCCGGACGAATATGACAATATGAGAGTTAAGGACTGGTTTAACGATAACGCTGATAGCGGCGTTGTATATTATATATTTGAGATGGAGGATGCACTGATTTTTGCTTTTCGAGGAAGTGAAAAGCTGGATGATATACACCACAAAACCGGATGGCAGGATTGGAAGGATAACTTTCGTATGTTTTTAAAGGATCCAACCTGGCAGCAGATTCTAACACTGCATCAGATTCAGAAAACAGACATACAAAAACCCTTTTATATGTGCGGACATTCCAAGGGCGGTAATCTGTCTTTGTATGTAGCCTTAACGATGAAAAAAGAGCTGCAGGACTATTTGGTAAAGGTCGTGAGCTTTAATGCACCGGGAATTACAAAGCCGATTCTTTCTTTGTATGAACAGCGGGCCAAGGATCCGGAATTTCTGGAAAAGCTGGTGATTTTTGAGAATGAGAACGATTGTGTTTCAGCGTTCTTTGAAAATCTGAAAGAACCGATCTATGTGCGTTCCTGTTATCCCTGCACAAATATGGAGGAGCTGTACCACAATCACAATTTGTATGCGATGGATTTTCGGGAGAATGCCTATGTTATGGCAGAGAAGAAAACGGTCATGCCAAAGTTCTTCTATCATTTCATCAATGATTTCTTCATGAATTTGAAGGAAGAACGGGTGCAGAAGGTGGTTGCCAAGATGGATGAGTATTTTGACAGCGGCTGTTCGATGGAGGAGCTGTATAAGCTGATGCTCGTCGATGTATCGCGGTATGTATCTCTGTTTGAGGATATTCCGGAGGAGGAGATGGCTACCATTACCCTGCAGGATTTGATTGATCGCCGAAAGACAAAGCTGATTATGGACAAGGTCAAGGAGCTGCAGCCGAAGGAAACGCTTCAGAAAATGGCAGATTCCGTGATGATAGCCTCTCCCATCGTAAAGCTGAATGAGATTGATATGAAGGAAATAACACAGGGCCTCATTGATAACTACGAGCTCATGGTGAAGGAAAAGACGAAGGAATTTCAATCAATGATATCGGAAAACAATGAAAAAATCATGCATGCGATACGCTCGATCCGCAATCGGGAAAGTAATTGATATGAAAGAATATGGTTGCAAAGTTGCCGTTCCTATAGTATTCTAATAGTAGAATACTGCAAATATAGAAAGAAGGGTACCTATGCCGCTGAAACATGCGATTCTGGGTCTGTTGAATTATGCGGAAATGACGGGCTATGACATTGACCGATATTTCAAGTCAAGCATTGCCTTTTTCTGGCATGCGCAGACGTCGCAGATTTACAAGGAGCTGAACACCTGTACAAAGCATAACTGGGTGGACAGCGAAATTGTATATCAGAGTGATAAACCGAATAAAAAGGTGTTTCATATCACAGAAGAGGGAAGACTGGAGCTTCACCGCTGGCTGGCGGATGCGGATCTTGAGGATATCATGAAGTACAAGAATCCGCTGCTGATCAAGATATTTTTTTCCAGTAACATCGATATTGATAAGACGATGCGTCTATTGGAAAAATACATACGGGAATGTTCCGATATCATTGATAAAATGAACGACGATTTAAACAAAATTCCGGAATTTGAAGCACAGATCCACAAGGATAATGAATCCTTTTACTGGGGGATGACGATGACTTATGGATTTATGTACTATCAGAATGAAATAAAATGGGCCAACTGGTGCATTGATAAGCTAAAAGAAAAAATATGATGAAACATTATTCATACAGCCTGTAAATATAGGGCTAAATTTTCATGGAACCTTGTGATTATCTATAGAAACATGATATAATGGGGATGAATACATATCATATCCTAGAACAGAAGGGAGAAACATCTATGGAAAAACTGACTATGCAGGATTATCTTAACTGTTTACAGGCGAAGAAGCAGGAAGCACATGACAAGCAGTGGCTGTACATCGAAGTAAATGCCAAGGATCTGCTGGAAGAGTGCGAACCGGGCGTAAGAAACCAGAATGTATGCTGTAAGGCAATGCTCGATGCTATGCTGGAGGGTGACGGCTTTATCGTAGAGCCAAAAAACAAAAGCAAATGCGCAGCGAGCCTGACAATCCGTTATTATGTGGATAATCTGAGCCCAGAGCGAAGAAAATATGCAGAAGTAAATCAGTAATTGAATAAGAAGGGATGTAACATTGCTATGCTGCATCCTTTTTGTATGCCTGTATGTTTCTGTCGAAAAGGTCTGTTTCCCAGGAAATGCCTTGTTATCGTTTGATAACAGCGAATTGTGAGAGGTGTTGGAAAGGCAGTAATACGCCATGTTCCAATTTTTTATATAAGCTTTTGCGGCAGAAAATGAAACAGGTATCCGTTATTTATTGGATATAGTCATAGCATGGAATGAGTAAGGATACCGCTGTTTTTTATAACAAGAACAGAACTGCGTTTCACAAGGTAAGGCAAGGAACTAGCTTTCTTTGATTGAAGGATGAAAGAATCATCGCTTTTTTACGTTTTCACAAGGCAGGGCAGGAACATATTTTCTTTGATTGAAGAATGATAACAGTATCACTTTTTTCATTTCATCACTACTCTTAATGACCAGCAGCCGAGTGAGAGTAAATACTGAAAATGCAGGTATTATATTAAAAGCTGATTGTATGCCAAAAAATGGGAGGGCTGTAAGCGAGAACCTCACAGATTTTCAACCGTTTATCCATCCGTTTTCCCATTTCCATAATATCCATTTCGCAAATACGCGAGTTAAAATTTAATTTGCTGAAGGATTTCTTCCCTTTGAAAAATCTTTTTATGTACTGACCATAGGGGAGTTCATGTTATTATGATTTTTCAAGAAGGAGAATCAGATATCCTGCAAGGCTGCTGTATACAACCAGTGAAGTTAATAGCAACCCTATGCTTTCCTGTTTTTTGCATCGCATAGGAATCCCTCTTACAGCCCTTTTCTATCCGGTATTTATCACTTCCGTATAGGCTTTGTGCGCTTACAAAACAAAAATAAGACTTTACAAATGTGTTGTTAAATGCTTTAAAAGTCCATTAAATAAAGGGTTTATCAGAGTTCATATCCTGTCAATCTCCAAAACAAAAGTTGAACTTAAATACGATTGAAATGTTTTTGAATCTCTTTTATTATCTAGGTGTAAAGCAAACGAGGAAACGTGAAGGAGGTGACATGATGCTGAAAGATCTGACAAATGAAAAGCTGATCCGGCTGAACATTGAAGCTGCTGACTGGGAAGAAGCAATTCGCAAATCTGCGCAGCCGCTGATAGACGAACACAAGGTCAAGCAATCCTATGTGGATGACATGATTGCAGGAGTAAAGGAAAACGGACCTTATATTGTTCTTACTAAGCATGTTGCACTTCCACACGCCAGACCGGAGTCCGGAGCACTGGAAAGTGCCATTGGTATCGCAACCTTAAAGACACCGGTTGTCTTCGGAAATGAAGCAAATGATCCTGTGAAGTATCTGTTCTGTTTAAGTGCAAAGGATAACATGGAGCATCTGAATGCACTGGCTGAGCTGGCGGGAATGTTTGAGGATGTGGAATTTTACAGGCTCCTGGAACAGGCAGAGAGCGCAAAGGAAATTATGGAATACATCAGTAAATAGAAAAAGGAGGAAACTGATATGTACAAAGCTTTAGTATGTTGCCGTGCAGGCATGGGATCCAGTATGCTGTTGAAAATCAAGGCGGATCAGGTCATCAGCGAAAACGGCTATCCGATCCAGACCGAGCATGGGAATCTGGATTCACTGAATGGATTTAGCGGGGATCTTGTCATCACGATGGATGATCTGGCAGATGAATTAAAGGACAAGGTTCCTTATGCACTGGGGATTCGCAATATTATGGACAAGGTGGAAATGAAATCCAAAATGGAAGAGTTTCTTGCCACAAAATAGGGAATAACAAGGGAATGTATAAAAAATAACTAAAGGAGAGAAAACATATGTTAGATGCGATTTTAGCGCAATCACGAAATACCGCATTGATTATGGGGCTGATTGCGATGATTGGTCTGCTGCTGCAGAAGAAGCACGCAACGGACGTGATCAGCGGTACAATGAAAACAGTAATCGGATTTATGGTCTTCAACATTGGGTCTACAGCGATGTCAGGGGTTGTACAGACATTTACAGATTTGTTCAATGTAGCATTCGGAATCGAAGGGGTTACCACGCAGGTAGAGGTCGCAACAGGTCTTGCATTGAATACCTATGGTACGGAAGTGGCTTTGGTGATGCTGCTGGGCTTCGTTGTCAATCTGATCGTTGCCAAATTCACAAGATTTAAGGCGATCTTCCTTACCGGACAGCACTTTCTGTACTTTGCATGCGTTATCGCACTGATCTTTATTGCAAATGGTCTGCCGATGCCGCTTACAGTAATCGCCGGTGGTATCCTGCTTGGTTTCTGCGGTGCAGCACTGCCATCCTTCTGTCAGCCGTTTATGAATAAAATCACCGGTGCCGACAACCTGGCTATGGGTCACTTCAACTGTATCGGGTATGCATTTGCCGGATATGTAGGGAAATTATTCGGTAAAATGGGAAAAAGCACAGAAGAGAAGAAAGATGCCAGCACTGTTAATATGCCGAAATTCTTTGAATTGTTCCGTGACTTTATCTTCTCGGTAGCATTATTCATGGTTGTATTGTTCTACGTGGCTGTAATCGCCTGTGTGGTAAACGGTCATATGGATATCGTGCTTGAAAAAGCAGGAAATGATATCTGGTTTATCTATCCGTTCCTGCAGGGCCTGCAATTTGCGGCTGGTATGAGTGTTCTGATTTATGGTGTGCGTCAGTTTATTGCAGAAATCACAGCAGCTTTCGTTGCTATTTCTGAGAAATATATTCCAAACTCCAAACCGGCAGTTGACTGTCCGGCAATCTTCCCATTCGCACCGACAGCTGTATTGATCGGCTTTGTGGGAGCATTCGTAGGCGGTCTTGCAGCGATGGCAATCATGATTGCATGCAACAGCAGTGTCATTATGATTCCGGCAGCCGGTATCTGCTTCTTCTCCGGTGGTACGTGCGGTATCTTCGGAAATGCCTATGGCGGCTGGAAGGGCGCACTGGTTGGTTCCTTCATCGTTGGTATGGCATTGACCGGTCTGCCACTGATTCTGTATCCTGCATTCGCAGGTCTGGGAATTTCCGGAGCATCCTTCCCGAACGTCGACTACAATATTATCGGAGCATTCCTGAACTGGATTCTGGGAATCTTCGCCTGATTCACGGATAGGGCAGGGATGGAAGTCCTTGTCCTTCTTTTTGAAAAGAGGTAGGTCCTATGGAACTGAAACAGCTAATCAAGCAGCAGAAAGCAAAGGGTGTCCTTGTAAAAACACTGGCGCATCCTTCTCTGGTCATCATGGCACAGGATTGCGGAATGGATTTTATCTTGTATGATTGTGAGCATGGTGTCCTGTCCTATGAACAGCTGCATGATCTCATGGTGCTTGGCAATATGCGAAAGCTTTCATCCATCGTCAGAGTTGCACAGCTGGCAAGATCAGATGTATCCAGAATTCTGGATTACGGTGCAGCCGGTGTGATGGTGCCTATGATTGAAACAGCTGAACAGGCAGAGCAGCTTGTACAGTGGAGCAAATATCCACCGCTGGGGAAACGAAGCTATTCCGGAGGAGCCAATACGCACTATGCCCCTGGGGGAAATCATGCCCAGCATATGAAACAGCTAAATGAGAAAACGATGAGTATCGTACAGATCGAAACAAAGCAGGGTGTGGAAAACATCGAAGCTATCCTGAATGTGAAGGGAATCGACGGTGTTCTGATCGGTCCCTGTGATTTGGCAATATCGCTGGGCAGGCCGGATGATCTCATGCATGAGGAAGAGCTCAGCATGATTCAAAAGGTCGCAGATGCCTGCTTGAAACGAGCTTTGGGCTTTGGAATTATCGGTGGCAGAGCGATGCAGGAATATTTTAAAAAGGAAAGCAGTCTGCTTGTTTCCGCTATTGATACAGCACTGATGCGGGAAGGCTTAAAACAGGCAGTGAGAGAATATGAGCAACTGGAAAGGAAGTAATGATATGGCAGTAGAAAAAGAACAGATACGGGAATTTCTGGATATCGAATCCAGCGAATTAAAAAATTTTATAGACAGCATTGACGCAGAGGCGCTGATTGCGGCCAGAGAACTGATTCTGCAGGCGGAACAAAATCATAACCGTGTGCATGTGACAGGAATTGGCAAGCCGGGGCATGTGGCTGGATATGCGGCATCACTGTTATCCTCCACAGGAACACCAACCTATGAGCTGCATGGTACGGAAGCGGTACATGGCAGTGCGGGACAGGTGCTGAGTGGAGATGTCGTAATTGCAATTTCCAACAGCGGAGAGACTACCGAGCTGAAGGCAACCGTAGATACACTGAAAAGCAATGGTGCCAAGCTGATTGCAGTAACCGGAAAAGCCGATTCCTGGCTGGCAAAGCAAGGGGACGTCACCCTGATCGCCGGTGTCAATCAGGAGGGGGATGCTATGAACAAGCCGCCTAGAGCCTCTATACTGGCAGAGATGGTCATGCTGCAGAGCCTGAGCATCTTACTACAGAACGCAAAGAATCTGACACCGCAGCAGTATGTGAAATGGCATCCGGGCGGCAGTCTGGGCGCAAGTATCAAAGAAAGCGGGGATAGATAAATGAAGCTGGAAGGAATCATCACACCAATCGTAACACCGTTTCATCGTGACGCGGAACAAAGCATCAACTATGAGGCGACACAGCAGCTGATTGACCACCTGATCGCAAAGGGAGTAAAGGGGATTTTCATCCTTGGCAGCAACGGAGAATTTCATGTGATCGAGGAAGCGGAAAAAATAGAATTTGCGGAAAAGGTAATCCAGATGGTAGATCACCGTGTTCCAGTATATGTAGGGACAGGGGCGTGCAGCACAAAGGAAACCATCCGTTTGTCAAAGAAGATGGAGGAGCTGGGTGCAGATGCACTGAGTGTCATCACACCGTATT
>OGFC01001000.1_pt1 | contig 19698 bp, 15 predicted proteins | sample 1570841 | NCBI WGS metagenome assembly OGFC01 (sample SAMEA2582137, study PRJEB24529) | metagenome | biome: Human gut stool | place: China | collected 2011 | reverse complement strand
ACCGCCCTTGCGTTTCTGAGGCGATACCAGGCAGCCGCCTTGTCAGCCGCAGATTCCCCCGGCTATACAGCTGATGATGAATGGTTTTTTCAAGGGCAGCAAAATCCCATAGATACCGGGCTCTGTCACACCGAAGATACCGGAAATGAAATTCGGCAGACACAGCTCCTTCATTTTACGGTCTTTGGTTTTCATCATGATGACCAGAATCACCGCTGAGGTCGCAAAGGTACAGGCGAAGAACGGCATCATGACATTATCATAGCCGTTTGTCACAATATTGTTGATATAGACAGGAATAAAGCCCCAGTGAAGTCCGAAAATCACCAAAATCTGCCAAGTTAAACCAACCAGACCGCCAGCCAGCATCGGGGATACATTCCGTATGCTGATGATGGTTTCCGCAATTATTTTTGAGCCGAAGGTTGCGACAGGTCCGATCAACAGGAAGCCGATGGGAAGTGCCACGAGCAGCGTCAGCATGGGAACGAAAAAGAACTTCACCAAATCCGGTACGATTTTTGAAAACAGCTTTTCGCATTTGCTGGCAAAATATACAATAAAGATCACAGGAATTACGGTGCTGGTGTAGTCCATAGATATCACAGGAATACCGAAGAAGTCAATATATACCGGAGATGCAAACATCGTTCCCTCAAACATGGTATACAGCGGTTCCAGACTTCCGGACAGTGCACTGCTTTGAATACCCGGATAACACATGATTCCGCCGATAACCAGTCCCACCATCGGCTTTAAACCAAACTTCTTGGCAGAGGTGTATCCCAGAAAGAGTGGAAGGAAGGTAAATAAGGCATCGCCTATCGCATTGATGATCCTATAGCCGCCGCTGGTTTCCGCATACAGACCCAGCGTCATAAACAGCATGTTCACTCCCTTAATCATACCACACGCAGCCATGATCCCTAATATCGGCTGAAAAATACCGGATATGATATCCACAAAGCGATCCAGCAGCTTCTCTTTCTCAGCACTCTGCACCGTCTGCGACTGCTCTGCATGTAACAATGGTACAATTTGTTCATATACATCCTGTACCTGATTGCCGATGACCACCTGATATTGTCCGGCACTCTTCATAACCGTGACAACACCCTCCATGCTTTTCAGCACCTCATCCTGTGCCTTGGATTCATCCTTTAATTTGAAGCGAAGCCGTGTAATGCAGTGTGTCAGGGAGTTTACATTATCCCTTCCACCTACAGAGTTCAGTATTTCTTTTGCTAATGTTTCATAAACAGTCATGTTTTCATCCTCCATTTCTGATGCTTATGCATACGTGAAACAAAGGTCAAGCCAACTAAATGTAACTATCCTTTCTCCTGTTTTTTAAAGCTCATCAACGTCCTGTTATACGGCCTCACCACCCTTCACAGATACCTGGTGTATCCTGGAAATATGAATACTGAGATAAAGAATTTCCTCTTCACGCAGCGTATAGCCGTAGCGCTGCTTCAAAAAAGCAGCTATATCCAATACACATGCTACATCCTGCGGATATTTTCCCTTGATCAGCTCCAATAGTCCGTCTGTATCCTTTGTTGGAATTTGCTTTTCTGAGAAAATCCGTTCTGCAAAGAATTTCAAATGTGTAATGAACCGATAATAATATACGGAATCAGGGTCCAGTGAAATCGCGAAGCGCATGCGGACAATCGTTTCAATCTGTTGCATCAGGGTCGTGATTTCCTTGACGGATTTTGTTTCCAGATGCAGTTGTCCATTGACGATATGCAATGCAATAAAGCCTGCCTCATCCTCGCTCAGCTCCACACCGAAGCGCTGCCGGATCAGCTTGATCGCATACAGTCCTACCTTATACTCACCCCGATAAAATTTCTGAATATCCCAAAGCAATACATTTTTTACTTCTATCCCTTGCTTTTTCCGCTCCACCGCCATGTACATATGGTCACAAAGTGCCACAATTACGTTTTCACTCACAGTTTCATCTATGTGTATTCTGGCATAGTTCATGATTTCCTCCGCCAGCTCCAAATGCTCCATGGGAATTGTTTCCAACAGCTCCTGCAGCCGTCGGTTCATCACCTGATCCGTTAATGCAAAAACCTTTTCAACACGGCTCTCCTCCACGCTTTCCTGTTCCTTCATCTGAAAGCCAAGGCCTTTCCCGCATAAAATTTTCTCTTGTCCGTTTTCATCCAGAGCAATGACCACGTTGTTATTCAGCCGCTTTTTAAAAATCATACTCCTCGCCTCCCTCATAAGAAAAGACCTGCACATCAAAAAACACGAATTCCGTGATCTATTGATTAGCAGGTCGAGCTTGTTTTCACAATAACTATCCTTACTTTATCCAAAGTATAGCAGATGGGAATCGTGTTTGTCAACGGTTACATTGAAAATTTTGGAAGCAGGTAATACAGCAGACCGTTTGTATATACAGAAGGGATTTGCTTTCATAAAAATTATGATACTGTATCGTAATAGCGGTAATAAAAACAACCACAATACCTATGATACCCATTGCAAAATCTGAGCAGATCAGTATCCGGAGTCACCGGAAATACGCTATACTTGGAGTATGAGAAAAGAGGGATTTTGCATGCATACACTGGATATATTCTTAAACCGTATCAAGGGAGCCTATTCAAATAGAGCGCAGCACACGGAGCACACCTCACTGCCGCAGGCGATCCATATCACCACACCGGTGAATGAGCGTATCAACAATCTGCCCAAGAATTTTGACGATGTTTTTGTTATTGATGAGACCTATTACCGCTATGAAGATCATATGATGGAGCTGCATCACCTTTACCGTTATCATGCACACTCAGATGGCAGTATCGCGCTGATATCCTATGAGCTTCCATCCGAATCCCTTGCGCAGAAATTTGACAGGCAGCATGTACAACAGCTGTCGTACAACAAGCTTACCGTAAAGCAGTCCTTTGCCCCTATCCTGTATACGTTTGAAAACGATGCTTTTACGAGTGAAGGAAGTAGTGAAATCGCTCCGGGAATCACACTGCATGTCGTTATGAAGCTGTATCGTGACCATTATACCGTCATAGAAGCATGCTATGCAAATGGAACACTTGTATCCGGCTTTGAGGAGCCTGTTTGCTATGAGCGTATGATTGAGCAGGAAGTGGTGTGAGGCAACGATAACGATAAAAAGCGTATTCCTTTTGCAGACAAGCAGTGCCCTGTCCGGACTGCATACCAAAGGATCTTCATTTGATAGCATACCGCAGCTTCTTGCACACTGCTATGGAAGGCAAAAAAGATACGAGGAACAGGATCTTGTTCAATCGTATCTTTTCTTTCATCATTATAACGGCTACTATCCTTATTTCAGCACAGCGCCTTCATCTGCACTGGCAACAAGACGGGAATACCGATACAGCCATCCCTCTTTGATTTTCGGCTCCGGCTTTTCCCATGCCTGCAGGCGCTGCTCAATTTCCGCCGCGTCCACATGCAGGCAGATACTGCCGTTGGGAATATCAATCGTGATGGAATCCCCTTCCTGTATAATAGCAATCGGCCCCTGCGCTGCGGCTTCCGGTGAAACATGTCCGATGGCAGCACCGCGGGTTGCCCCGGAGAAGCGTCCGTCTGTAATCAATGCCACATCCTTATCCAGCTGCATACCAGCAAGCGCACTTGTCGGATTCAGCATTTCCCGCATACCAGGACCACCCTTTGGTCCCTCGTAGCGTATCACGACAACATCGCCCTTTACGATACTACCGGCATAGATTGCCTCAATGGCATCCTCTTCGCTGTCAAACACACGGGCAGGTCCGGTATGTGTCATCATGCTTGGATCAACCGCAGAGCGCTTTACAACGCAGCCCTTGGGTGCGATATTACCAAACAGCACGGCAATACCGCCGGTGGCAGAATTAGGATGCTCGATATCCTTAATGATATTGGTATCCATATTCACAGCATTCGCAATGTTCTTTGCGACTGTCTTACCCGTTACTGTCATCAGCGTGGTGTCAATCAGCTGCTTTCTTGACAGCTCCTTCATGACTGCCTGTACACCGCCGGCATTATACAGATCAACGATGTGATCCGGACCGGCAGGAGCCAGCTTGCACAGATTCGGCGTTTTCAAGGAAACCTCATTGATCATATCCAAATCCAGTTCTACCTTTGCTTCCTTGGCAATCGCCAAAAGATGCAGCACGGTATTAGAGGAACAGCCCAGTGCCATATCACAGGCAAGACCATTGCGCAAAGACTTTTCGTTTACGATATCCCTTGGACGGATATCCTTTTCCACCATATCCATGACCGCCATTCCGGCCTTCTTCGCCAGCTGGGTCCGTGCGGAATACACTGCAGGAATCGTTCCATTGCCAGGCAATGCGATTCCCAGTACCTCACACAGACAGTTCATGGAATTGGCAGTAAACATACCGGAACAGGAGCCGCAGCCCGGACAGGCATTCTGCTCGATGTGCGTCAGCTCTGCCTGATCAATCAGTCCGGCTTTCTTGGCACCGACTGCCTCAAACATGGTAGAAAGACTCATCGCCTTTCCTCTGTCATTCCCCGGCAGCATGGCACCGCCGCTCATGACAACGCTTGGTACATTGACACGCAATGCTCCCATCAGCATACCCGGAACGATCTTATCACAGTTAGGCACCAGCACAAGACCGTCAAAGCCATGTGCCTTGGCCATCGTTTCCACACTGTCCGCAATCAGCTCACGGGATGCCAGAGAATATTTCATACCGATATGTCCCATGGCGATACCATCGCACACACCGATGGAAGGCACCATGATCGGGGTACCACCGGCCATGCGGATACCCGCCTTGACCGCTTCTGTGATCTTATCCAGATGCAGATGCCCTGGAACAATCTCGGAATAGGCGCTGACCACACCGATCAGCGGCCGATTCAATTCTTCTTCTGTCAGTCCCAGTGCATAGAACAGCGAACGCTGCGGTGCACAGGCATCTCCTCGAACGACAGAATCACTTGGTCTACCCATATCAATGCCTCCTTATTTTTTCAGCCAGCTCATCATTTTACGCAGCTTTTCGCCAACCTTTTCCGATGGGTGCGCTGCATGAACACGACGCATTGCCAGGAAGTGAGAGCGTCCTGCGGCCTTGTTTTCCGTAATCCAGTTTCCGGCAAAGGTTCCATCCTGAATCTCTGTTAAAACCTTCTTCATCTCTTTGCGTGTTTCTTCTGTGATCAAACGCTTTCCGGTTACGTAATCACCGTATTCTGCCGTATCAGAGATAGAGTAACGCATCATTGCGAAGCCACCGCTGTTGATCAGATCGACAATCAGCTTCATTTCATGGATACATTCAAAATATGCCATTTCCGGCTCATAGCCTGCTTCCACCAGGGTATCAAAGCCAGCCTGCATCAGCTCGCAGACACCACCGCATAAAACAGCCTGCTCACCGAACAGATCGGTTTCCGTTTCCTCCTTAAAGGTTGTTTCAATGATGCCGGCACGTCCGGCACCGATTCCTCCGGCATACGCCAATGCATAATCATGTGCTTTTCCGCTTGCATCCTGATGTACGGCGATCAGGGAAGGTACACCTCTGCCTTCCTGATACTGGCTGCGTACCGTATGACCGGGACCCTTTGGTGCACACATCGTAACATCAACACCAGCCGGTGCTACGATCTGATTGAAGTGGATGGAGAAGCCATGAGCAAACATCAGCATGTTTCCCTCTTCCAGGTTTGGCTCGATATCCTTCTTATAAATATCCGGCTGATCCTGATCCGGTGTCAGAATCATAATCACATCACCGGCTTTTGCGGCCTCTGCCGTATCCAGTACGGTCAATCCGGCTTCCTCTGCCTTTGCGCGGCTCTTGGAGCCCGGACGAAGACCAACAACCACATTGACTCCGCTGTCCTTCAGATTCAATGCATGTGCATGTCCCTGACTTCCATAACCGATGATTGCCACTGTCTTTCCTTTCAGAAGATCCATATTGCAATCTGCATCATAATAAACCTTTACCATTTTCGTTTTCCTCCTTATGTTTTTGGTAATTCCAGTTCTATCAAAACGTAAGTGCTTACGTTTAATAAACAGTTTCTGTACTCAGCTGCAAGGCAGCTCCGCCCGTGCGGCTAATTTCCTTAATGTGATACTCCCGCAGCTCCTCCAGAAAATAATTCACAGAAGCCGGCGTATCTGTCAGCTCTACGATACAGCAGCCATCCTCGATGATCTGCGTCCGTCCGTTAAAATCCTCTACACATTTTTCAAATGCTTCCATCTGATTGGCGCGCGGAGCCACCTTAACGAGCATAACCTCTCGGATAAACAGCTGTTCATCCGGTATTTCCTGCACGATTTTCACATCCTCCAGCTTATCCAGCTGCAGCTTGATCTGATTGACACTTGCGGCATCCCCGCTCGTCGTGATCGTGATACGCGAATAATTTTCATTTTCCGTTTCCCCAACAGCCAGAGAATCTATGTTGAATCCCCTTTGGGAAAACAGATTCGTCACTCTTGTCAGCACCCCGAAGTGATTGGATACCAGAATGGATAATACCGCTCGATTCATAATCTCATCTCCCTAGTTGCCATATAAGATAATATCCTTACCGCTTTTTCCCGGTGGTATGATCGGATAGACACAGTCATCCTTGTCAATCCAGCAGTCCACAATGCATGGAACCTTGCTGGACAGTGCCTCTTTCATGACACCTTCGATGTCATGCCGCGTTTTGATTCGCAATCCCTTTCCGCCAAACGCTTCCGCCAGCTTCACAAAATCGGTCTGACGATCGATTGTCGTATGGGAATAGCGATGATCGTAGAACAGCGTCTGCCACTGCCGCACCATGCCCAGAACATGATTGTTAAAGACTAGCACGACAATGGGGATATTGGCACTGACGGCCGCTGCCATCTCATTCATATTCATATGGAAGCTGCCATCTCCTGTCACCAGAATAACAGGCCGCTGCGGATTGGCAACCTTGGCTCCCATCGCCGCTCCCATGCCATAGCCCATCGTTCCCAGACCACAGGAGCTGATCCAGCTGCGCGGACGTGAGAATTGATAATATTGTGCCATGATCATCTGATGCTGTCCGACATCCGTGACGATGATCGCATCCTCTCCAACGATTTCATGCAGTGTCAAAGCCAGATCTCTTGGATCAACATTCTCTCCGGGCTTTGGCTTTGGAAGACCCAGCTTGGTTTTAAAATCCTTCAATGTACCGGTCCAGTCCTCATGCTTGGTCTCCGGCATACGCTGTATCATTTTCTTCAAAATATAGCGGGCATCTCCGACAATGGAGATATCACTGGCTACATTCTTGGAAATTTCCGAAGCGTCGATATCGAAGTGAATGATTTTCGCCTCTCTGCCAAATTCCTCTCGATTTCCGGCAACACGATCGGAGAACCGTGAACCGATCGCAATGATCAGATCGGTATTCAAAGTCGCATAATTGGAAACCGGTGTCCCATGCATTCCAAGCATTCCCAGATACAGATCGTAATCATACGGCACACTGCCCAGCCCCATCATGGAACAGCAGATGGGAATATCCATATGCTTGGAGAAATTCATCAGCTCCCGAGTCGCATTGGAGGAAATGATTCCTCCTCCGGCATAGATCATCGGGCGCTCCGCCTTGCGGATGACCTCCAGCGCCTGTTCAAATACGACATCATCCACCTTCGGCAGCTTGCGGATGCGATAACGCGGCAGCTTAACATATTCGGTAACCGCTGCGGTGACATCCTTCGGTATATCAATCAGAACCGGTCCCTTTCTTCCGGAATTAGCGATAACAAACGCCTTGCGTACCACAGCTGCCAGATCCTCAACCTTCTGAACAATAAAATTATGCTTGGTGATCGGCATGGTGATGCCCGTGATATTCACCTCCTGAAAGGAATCACGGCCCAGCAGATCGTTGGGAACATTGCCGGTAATGGCCACCATGGGAATAGAGTCCATATAGGCCGTCGCAATACCGGTGACCAGATTGGTTGCGCCCGGTCCGCTGGTTGCCAGACAGACTCCGCATTTTCCGGTACTTCTCGCATAGCCGTCTGCCGCATGGGAAGCTCCCTGCTCATGCGAGGTAATGATATGACGAATATCCTCACTTCGCTCGTATAACGCATCATAGATATTCAGCACCGAGCCGCCGGGATACCCGAAGATGGTATCCACACCCTGGTCGATCAGTGACTGGATCAGTATCTGTGAACCATTCATTTTCATAACATAGCCTCCCTATTCCATCGTTATTTCATAACCCTTTTCTTTTAACACCCGAATCAGTGCTTCGCCATGTTCCTTGCTGCTGACTTCAACAGCCAGATGGAGTATGGTTTCATTCAGATTCAAATCGGCCTGGATGCGGTCATACTGTATTTCGATAATATTTGCATTCTGTTCGCACAGGATGTGTGTAAAATGCTCCAGTGCCCCCGGCACATCCAGCATCAGTGTTTTAAATTTCATGTTTCTGCCCCGGCTGACCAGTCCCTTTTCAACAACCTTGTGAATAAAGGAAACATCAATATTACCTCCGGACAGCACACAGACGACACGTTTACCTGCCACATCGATTTTCCCGTTGAGCACAGCTGCCAGACTTGCTGCCCCTGCCGGCTCCACAACCTGCTTTTCCCGCTCCAGCAGCAGCAGAATCGTCGCTGCAATTTCACTGTCACTCACGCTCACCATTTCATCCACATTTTCCTGAATGAGCTTTACCGTGGTTTTCCCCGGATTCATCACCGCGATTCCATCCGCAATGGTATTCACATGTCTGGTTGCACAGTGCTTCTGCTTCTGAAAGCTCTGTACGATAGCATTGGCTCCTTCTGCCTGAACACCAACCACCCTGATACGCGGGTTGATCTGTTTTGCATAGAAGCTGATACCGGATAGGAGTCCGCCTCCTCCGGCCGGTACGACGATCATATCCACATTTGGCAGATCATGACAGATCTCATAGGCGATTGTTCCCTGACCGGCTATGACATCCTCATCATCAAAGGGATGAATAAAAGTTGCCCCTTTTTCCTCCTGCAGACGAAGTGCCTCTTGATAGCACTCATCATAATTATCTCCCGCCAGCACGACATCGGCTCCATAGCCCTTGGTTGCCAGAACCTTGGCGATCGGTGTACTCTTGGGCATCACGATGGTCGCATGCATGCCCAGCTTGCTTGCGGCATAGCTGACACCCTGTGCATGGTTGCCGGCACTGCTGGCAATGACCTCACTCGTTTTCCCCTCTTCCTTCAGCTTCGCCAGCTTGTTGAAAGCGCCCCGCACCTTAAAGGACCCTGTCTTCTGCCGATTCTCACATTTCAGAAACAGCTGACAGTTGCTCATTTCCGAAAATGTCCGCGAGCTGGTCACCTTCACATTGTGAATCTGTCCCTGCAGTCTGGCGGCCGCCTGCTCTACATCTTTACATTCCATTCCTCTTCCTCCTATTTCGTAAAAAAGCAGCATATCATATGATAAGCTGCTTTTCTTTCTATCCTCACGCCTTTGTGTTTATACAACGAAAGTGTTCTGTTATGGGAATCTCACGCAGGAGATTCACTAGAAAGAAAAACAGACTTGCTTAGGACTATGAGAATAATAATAATGACGATAATGTATAGTGCCATCACTTGTCCACTTCCTTTCCAACTTGTGATGGTATTAGAATAAAACTTTTTCACACTTTTGTCAATAGTTTTCAGTTATATTTTCATTTATTTTACAATCCTGTTACATACATCATGGAAAACAAATATTTATTTTCACAAAACTCTTTTCATTCCGTCGTTCCTTCATTATAATATAAGGCATAGACAACGGAGGTATCCCTATGTATAAGGAAACAGCAAACCCCGGTCTATCTCTCAGCTTTGGTGAACACAGTATTTATTCCGCGATTTTGATAGCGGAGCTGCTAGTAATGCAGAGCTTATCGAACGTATTTATGCGCAAATCAAGGCTCTGCTCGATCTGGCGACCAGCTATGGCTTCGATGAAAATCTATGGCACAATTATCTGACCTTTTTACTGCTGATGAATGAAAATTCCTTCAGTCTCGTCAGTGAAAAAAGCCCGGTGCAGCAGGGCAGTGTCCATCATTTTGCCAAGAATGATTTTAAGGTATTCAAGCAGCTGTTCGATTTTGACTTTCATCCCATCGAGAAGGCGCTCGGCATTGATTGCTTTTCAACCATCAGCTCCTATAAGGCCATTGCGAAAAAGGAGCGCATGTATAATAAGAATGTATCAGCGATGGTACAAAGTATCTCACGCAGCATCGAGGCTGCCGCCGATGAGGAGGAAATCTTTCACATCATCACCACCTTTTATCAGGAATACGGTGTTGGCATGTTTGGCTTAAACAAAGCGTTTCGCATCCGCTCCTGTGATAACGGGGATGTGGAATTTCTCCCCATCAACAATATGGACAGTGTTGTGTTAGATGATCTGATCGGCTACCAGATGCAGAAGGATATGCTTAGAGAGAATACGCAGGCCTTCGTCGAGGGGCGTAACGCCAACAATGCACTGCTGTACGGAGACAGCGGTACCGGGAAGTCCACCAGTATCAAGGCCATTGTCAATGAGTATTATAAGGATGGTCTACGCATGATTGAGATTTACAAGCATCAGTTCAAGGATCTCTCCACGATTATCTCTCATATCAAGAATCGCAATTACCGCTTTATCATTTATATGGATGATCTGTCCTTTGAGGAATTTGAAATTGAATACAAATTTTTAAAGGCGGTTATCGAGGGCGGTGTGGAAACAAAGCCGGACAATGTTTTGATCTATGCCACCAGCAACCGGCGTCATCTGGTTCGGGAGACGTGGAAGGACCGCAACGATATCCGTGATGATGACGAGCTGCATCATTCCGATACCATGCAGGAGAAGCTGTCGCTTGTGGCACGCTTCGGTTTGAGCATCTGTTATGAACGGCCGAATCAGAAAACTTATTTTGAAATTGTTTCAGAGCTTGCCAAGCATTATCCGGAAATCAAGCTCAGCGAAGAGGAGCTACAGGCCGAGGCTAGAAAATGGGGACTTGGTCATGGTGGAAATAGCGGACGGGCCGCACAGCAGCTTATCAATTATCTGTCTGGACGGGCAAGTCTGGAAACGTGATTCTGCGATTGTTTAGAGCAGCTTCACCGTTTCTGTATAGACCATAAAAACCTGCGCAGCGAATGTGCGCAGGTTTCTTTATGCTGTTTGCTTCCTGATACAATTCCTTCTCCTGTATTGCTGTCTTATTGCAGCAGCTGTTCAACAAGAGCGGGGGCATCCCCTGTCCAGATATCAGGTTCTATACCATAATATTCCTTTGCATAGGCATCCGGAAACTGCGTCAGCATATTGCCAAAGCTGACAGCCAGACTGGAATGCTTTAAATATACAGTTAAAAAGGAGGAGCCGCGCAGCATACCTGCTGTAGGTGTACCGATAAATACCACATGATCAAGACTATGCAGCCGGTCGATCAAATGCTCTGCTGCCGATGCCGTCTGATCATCCTGTAGGACAAACAGCAGCGTATCGTTCTTTTTCTGTTCTGTACCCCCTCGCTCTACCATATAATGCAGCGCATCCTGCTGCTTCCAATCCTCTCCCTTGCGCAAGGCCGATAAGGACTGACCAGTTGTTTGTGATTGAAATTTTTTCTCCAGCAACGGTTCCTTTAAGGGAAGCTTTAACAAGGTCTGCAGATGACCGCCTGCTGCTGTATTTGCGAAGATGCGATACCAGCCCTCTGCCACCAGCAGATCACCGCCGCTGTTTCCGCGCAAATCCAAAACCGCTGCTTTGCTTTCTTTGAATTTCTCTGCTGTTTCCAAGAAAGCATCCGCCTTCTCCTTCTCACTTTCCGCATAAAACATCCGTGCGGTGTGAACATAGGGAACGCCGTGAATATCCGTTTCAAGAATGGCTTTCTCCGCAGCATGCGTTGCCAGAGGTATCACCCTTTGCCGCTGTGTCTTTTTGTTTGCGAAATGAAGTGTGATATCTGTTTTCTGCTCATCTGTTTTCTGATAGTATACATAGCGATCTGCATGCAGAGCATCCGCCTTCAGAACAGCTTCCAAATTCGTTTCTGCATCGATTGCCAGCACCCTTTTGTTTTTGAAATAAAACCCATCCGCCTTCCTTTCAAAGGGCTCCTGCATGGTGAAGGTTACCATCGCACGCTTCAGCGGCGTCTGATCGATCAGGAAATGCTGATCCTCAAGAAATTGCAGATGCGTTCGGATACTGGAGCGATAGGCTGTATAATCCAGCTTTTGAAGCTGCGCAATATCCCGCAGTATTGCCTCCTCAGCCTTTGCAAACGCATTATCCTGATCAAAATAGGCATAGCAGCCATACAGCTCCTTCAGCATGGCAAATAATGCCTGCGTATCCTCCCGTGCTTCCTGCCTGCTCAGCGTTTGGGAAGGAGAAGCTGCATGCTGATTTTCCAGAGCATAGTCCAATGCGTTCCAATAATCCTGCAGACTGGATTGCTCCTTGGGCATATCCGCTATTGCATAGCTTTTCGTCTTTCGCGTACGACTGATCTGCTCTGCCAGCTGCTCCGTCTTCCTCGGCACCTCTGCCTTTTCTCCGGGCCGGCAGCCCTGCAGCTGTACAGAAAGCAGAATCACCATAATGATCCTGCCTGCTGTGTTATTCTTTATCGATGACATAATTATCCTTGCCCTGATGCTTCACATCGTATAATGCGACATCTGCACGCTGATACAGACTGACGAAATCATCCCCCGCACGACTCAGCGACACCCCTATGCTGATGGTAGGAATCGGCAGTCCGGCACTTTCCCTTTTATAACGCAGATTCTCTGTCAGAAGCTGACACCTCTCCATCACCTGTTCCCTGCTGCTGATGTGCTTCATGAAGACAACAAACTCATCTCCGCCTAAGCGTCCGACGATAGCAGAATCACGAAAAACCTCTCGTAGAGCAGTGGCTGTCTGAATCAGCACCTGATCCCCCATATAGTGTCCATGCACATCATTTACCTCTTTGAAATCATCCAAGTCCATAATGTATAGTGCATGCGGCGTGCTTTCTGCTTCCAATACCTCCTGGATCTGCTTTTTCACAGAAGCGGCATTCAAAATATCCGTAAGGGAATCCAGCATGCTTTTTTTGCGCAGCTGCTCCTTTTCCATCTTCTCAGCATGGATGTTCTGTACACGACCGATGGCGGAAACAGCCTGCGTCCCATCGTAAATCACCTTGATATAAATGTGATACCACAGGGATTTCCCCTGCATACTCAGCTGCACATCGGCATCCGTATCCACCTGCTTCATCAGCTGCTCATAAAGCGGATTGTTTCCTGTACTGTCTGCGACAAGAATATCGGATTTATATGCCGAAAAATGCTCAATTACCTCCGGTACCTGAAATATCTCCACAGCCTCACTGGTAAGGCGCAGAGTATCACTTGTAAAGTCGTATTCAAAGATTACTTCCTTCATAATTTCCGACAGGTAGCGATATCGCGTATTCTCCAGCTCAATCTGTTTTTTCATCCGCATCTGATTCCGGTAATACACATAGCCAAGCAGCAACAGCAGGGCGGCAGCGGAAACAATCAGTGTCAGAAACTGCAGGGGATTATCCTGAATATAGGTCATCAGCGTAAACGGCTTCTGCTGCTGTGCATTTTCATAGATATAACCTTCCAGCTCACTGGTATCAATGGTTCGGATTCCCTTATTCAAAATGGTCGCCAGCATATTTTCACTGCTGTCGATCACACCCATACTATATTTCATAGCAGAGGAATTTGCCTGTGGGTAGATAATATAATGTGTGAAGTCATCCCGATACTGATAAAAGGATGCGGCATAGCTGTCCGTATACGTATAGTCGCATACCCCCTCATCCACCGCACGCAGCGCCTCTTCGATGGAATCATAAAACCTGGCATTCTTTGTATCCTCATATTTCTCTGTCACATTCCCCTTATAAATAGCAGCCTTTTTCCCCTTCATGGTCGTGACATCCACATCCGTTCCCGCCACAAGCACACGCTCTGTTTCCAGATATGGTGTACTGAGAAGCAGGGAGCTGTGACTCATGAGGTCATAGTCGTATTGAATGTTCAAAACAATATCGGCTTCCTTGCTTTTCAGCTTTTTCTCAAATTCTGTATAGCTGTCGGTGTAGATATATTCCAGCTTCCAGCCTGCTTTTTTACAGATGCTTCGCAAAAGATCGTTCGCAACACCGCGAATTTCTCGTTTCTCATTATAATACTGAAGCGGACCAAACCCATCCTGCACCAGCACCTTTAATGTCGGATGCTCCTTGATATAGGCCTTTTCCTTATGATTCAGCAGCAGCTGATCGCTGGCTTTGGTAAAGTATTTTGTGTATAGGGTGGATTGCAGGGTCGGATTTACCTCACTGATGGTAACGATGGCTCGGTTCAGCTCGGAAATCAGCTCACTGTTCCCCTTCGTAGTCGCAAAATAAAACGGTGTCGGAGAAAATTTGGCGATCGAGCGAAAGTCCGATTCCAGCGATAAATCGACGGTAACCAGCCCGTCTGCCTTTCCTTCCCGAACAGCGTTAATCTGTTCCAATCCGTCCTTGCACCAGATAATTTTATAGCTCATCCCATTCAATTCAGCATACTGCCTGAATATCGTATTTCGGTTTTCCGCAGTTTTATTCAATGCGATCCGAAACTCCTTGCTCTCTGTCAGATTGTATTCGTCATATCGTTCATCATTATTTAAAACAGCGATCACACTGTACGCATTTCCATAATTCTCTGTCGGATAATCATACAGCTTTGCAAGACTGTCATTATAGCTCATCGCTCCCAGCAGATCGATTTCACCCTTTTTCAGCATATCCAGATAGGTCATCAGCTGTTCGTTCAAATCGCCCTCAATTTCTACAAACTCATAGGTCCAGCCTGTATATTGCGAGATTTCCTTCAAATAATCATAGGTATAGCCCCCGTAGGTTCCATCCTCATTTTTTACCGTAAGACCAGGCTGCAGAGGAAATCCCACACGGATGACACGTTTGTTTTCTTCTGCCTGCACAGACGGTACGGCTGACAGCAAAAGCATCAGCAAAAGAATACAGCATGCAAGTATTCCCTTTCGTTTCATGATCTCACCTCAATGTCCATATATCTTATATTATACAGGATATCCATAGAGAAAGGTAAATTTTTTAAAAGAAAAAGGCGTATTACACACCTTTTTGTCTTCTTTTGCTCTTTTTTGTATCGGTTAATGCATAAACGTCGTCCGCCTGCGTTGCAACCACGGGTGAATGTGTGACAAGAATGATACATTTCTCTTCCTCATATGCAAGATTCTTGAAGATATCCATGATTTCATCCTGTGTATCCTCATCCAGATTTCCAGTCGGTTCATCCGCCAACAGGATTGCGGGATCATAGGATAGTGCACGGGCGATGGCAACACGCTGCTGCTGCCCGCCGGAAAGCTTTAAGATACGGCGTTGGGCCTCAGCCTCACAAAGCCCCACCTTTTCCAGCAGCTTCATTGCATATGCGCGGTTGTTGTCCTTTTTCACACCGGCGATATCCATGGAAAGCAGCACATTTTCAACGGCGCTCAGATGCATCAGCAGGTTAAAGCTTTGAAAAACCACACCCACATAGCGACTCCTGTATACATACTGATCCACCTCACTGACATCCTTCCCATTATAAAGAATCCTTCCCTCTGTCGGTTTTGTAAGCTGTGATAGCAGTGACAGCAAGGTTGTTTTGCCTGCGCCGGAGCGCCCGGTGATAGCATATATTCTGCCGCCTTCAAAGCGGGTATTCACATGACTGAGCACTGCATCCCTTCCATTATAGCTATAGCCGATATCCTGTAATTCCAGCTGCATAATTCTTCCTCCTATTCTCTGTTTGATAATATCTTCAATGGTTCATAGCGCAGAATATGCAAGACTGCAATACCGGAGGACAATAGTGTCAGTAAAATTGCAATACCGCCCAGCTCCAGCAAAACCCTTCCGTTGGCAGCACTGCTGATTTCCTCGATATAGGATACATTCTGTCTGACCGTGTCCTTGCCCCTATCCAGAAGCTCCATTTGTGGACCGCCATTCTTCGAAAAGCCAGTATCCTGATCAGCAGTTTGCACGGCTTGTGTTTTCAGCAGTGTATTGGTCAGCGATACACTGCCCGCAGCACCGATGCCACAGCCTAGCAGGATAGCCAGCAATGTTACCACGAAGATTTCACAAACGAATTGCAGGGCAATCCTGCGCTTGTTCATGCCGATTGCCGCCAATACGCCGATTTCATATTTCCGCTCCCGTATGTGATAGATATTGAGCACAACGAGAATCACACCTCCGACCAGCAATACGACTGCAAGAAAATAGCCGGCATACGTGCTCAGATTTTCCAATGGGGCAAGGCTTTGTTCATAGGCTGCCACATCACTGGAGGAAACGGTATACGTATCACTTAGCCCCAGCTTTCGTGCCTGTGCTTCAAATTTGTCATATGCTGCAACATTCTCAAATACATAGGTACCTAGCAGCTGTGCACGAAGGGCAGTATCCGCAGCCGCAGCTGCACTCTTGTCAACGAGCGAATGCAAAGCCGCATAGGACATATAGACCTGATTGGCAGGATCCATCATATTCATTCCCATAAAGGAATCCGTGGTTTCTGTAGAGGTATAGATACCGACAACCTCGATGCTATATGTTTCCTTTTCATTCGAGGGATTGGTAAAGGTGATCGTATCTCCAACAGAGAGATCATTCAGAGTAGCAAGCTCCTGATGGATGATACAGGTAAGCGCATCATCACCATCCGTGAAGCCGGCTCCCTCACGCAGCTCAGCACTTCCGTCTGCGAAGGCAGTCATCGCCGCTTTGCTGCTGTAGCCGGTAACCGTAAAATCACCCTGATTTTGCATACCGCCCATCCCTTTGCCAAAGGATGGCTGACCGCCTTCTTTAGCTGCATCTGTCGAAGATGCATTCGAGGCAGTAGAAACCGCTTCTATGGAGGATGCATTCAGGGAAACACTTTCCGTATAATAGAAATCCTGAACGGATTCCGCCTTTGCATAGGTTTTTAGTTCCTCCAGTGACAGCTCCTTCATCGCGGATAGCTTGTCTTTCATACGACTGCCATCCGATTCCTCATTTCCCTCTGTATTCTGCCGCATATCCTCCATCATGGATTGTCGGTCCACACGGATGGAAGCAGTGATATTCAGATTGGATAACCCGCTTTCCCGTTCCCTGTCGGCTGCCTCCTGAATGGATAATGCGAGACATGCGGACAGACCGATCACAAAGGCAATGCAGCCTATCAGTATATTTCTGCCCTTTGCCCTGGTTATATTCCGCAATGCATTTTTAACAATGTACATGGGTATTCTCCTTTCACAGCTACAGTATACAGAAAGTATGTGATAATGCTGTGAACAGCTCATGAAGAGCAAAAGAAAACACCCTCGGGTGTTTTTCAGGTTTCTCCTTACTAACGGTAAGTGATAATGCTGTGATAAAGCAAACGACAGAAAGCTCCTAAAGTTGATGACAGGAATTCATTCCTTCTTTCATAGCTGTCTATACATGGTTACTGATATGATCAAAATCCGTTAAATCTATTCAATCGGCCGCTGATAAAATTTTCCCTCGACACTTTCCGTCTTTGTCACATTGACAAAGCTGGTCTGATCAATTTCCCGAATGCGGGTTACTAATCCCTTGACGTTTTGTGAATCCACAACGGTGTACAGCATAGTTCTCGGCCGCCCGTAATAGGTACCGATTCCCTCCAGACGCGTTACTCCGTGATGTGTGGAATTCTGAATTTCTTCAATCACGATATCCGGATTGCTGGTTACGATAAAAAGCGTCATGCGCTTGTAGCGGGTATGCACAAAATTGATTACCTGTGTGGAACAGAACTGAAAGATAATGGAATACAGGGCAGCATTCCATCCAAACAGATAGCCGGCAGCCACCAGCATAACAGCATTCATCGCAAGGATGTAATTCCAGGCAGGCTGATTGGTTTTCTGTGAAATCCACATAGCGATAAAATCCGTTCCGCCACTGCTGGCATTTCCGCGCAAGGCGATTCCCAAAGCAACTCCCTGCAAAATACCACCGAAAATGGTAATCAGCAGGATATCCTCTGTGATATTGGTAACAGGCAAGATTTCAACAAACACACCGGTTAAAACGATCATCACACAGGAATACAAGGTAAATTTCTTTCCTACGGTTTTATAGCCGATGTAGGCCGGGATGGCATTCAATGCAAAGTTTACGGCAGAATACGGCACCTGCATATCCATGTATTTTTCAGCAAAGCGCTGAATGAATACCGTCAGTCCGGTAAAGCCGCCTGGAAACAAGCCTCCGGCATTGATGAAGGTATTGATATTGATGGCGCAGAGAAGTGATCCGATGATAACACAGCCTACCGTAATCAAATCTCTGACACTTGGTTTTAATCTCATTCTTCTACTCCCTTTTTCCTCTGGTCATGCATAATTATACTATCTTTTTTTCTACATGCAACTGTTTTACGGATGATACCCATTTACTTTTTCCTATGTAAATTTTCATCTTCCCATAGCAGACCTTACACGATTTCCCGCAAGCACTTACAGCTGTTTTTTAGCTGAACCGATACTATTGTGCTCTTCGTATTCATACAATGCATATGGAAGGAGAGTTGTTATGAAACTATTTTTAGCCGTAGCTGCCCTGCAAGAGGCAGCCGGAAAGCATTGCGGTATCCGTGAGGATGCCCGAATATATACAGAGGGCTTCCAGAGCGTACAGCATGAAAATATGGAATTTTCTGTTTTGTTTGATGGTGAGCTGTATCAGCTTGAGGAATTGTACGAGGAATTGCAGGCGGCTGATTTTCCAAAGCCTTCCTGTATGGAGGAAACCGTACTGTTTGCCTATCTTCTCTGGGGCGAGAACGCGATGAAGCATATGGAGGGTGCATATTCCTTTATCATACGGAAGGGGGATTCCCTTTTCTGTGCCAAGGACCCGCTCGGTCTTCGTCCGATCTATTATCTGATCAGGGACAACCGTATCTGGATCAGCAGCCGCATTCAACCCCTGCTGGATGCCTCAAATACTCCGGCAGTTCTGGATCGCAACGGTCTTTTGGAGCTGTTCGCCTTTGGTCCCAGCATCAGCGAGAATCAGACCCTGTACAAGGACGTCTTTACGTTGCCGATGGGCTCCCTGCTTCGCATTTCTGCCGGTAAGCTGGAAATCAAAACATATTATAAGCTTTCTGCACGCCCGCATACGGATTCTTTACAGGAAACGATCCAAAAGGTGCATGACTTGATGAGTGCCTCCATCCATGCACAGGCATCCGGGGCACAGGCAAGCTTTTTATCCGGTGGGCTGGATTCCAGTCTGATTACCAGCGTTGCCGCTAAGCAGGATTCGCAATGGCGTACCTATTCTCTGGATTATGAAGGAAACAAGGAAAATTTTAAGGGAAATATGTATCAGGTTTCTCTGGATGCTTCCTTTATTCAGGATATGTGTGCGTTTTGTGCATGCGCACATACACCGCTTATGCTGTCCCAGCAAACGCTCTGTGATCTGCTGCCTTCTGGATGGGAGGCGCGAGAGGCTCCGGGTATG
>OGFC01000994.1_pt1 | contig 19842 bp, 14 predicted proteins | sample 1570841 | NCBI WGS metagenome assembly OGFC01 (sample SAMEA2582137, study PRJEB24529) | metagenome | biome: Human gut stool | place: China | collected 2011 | reverse complement strand
ACCGAACTCATGCTATCTGAATTATTAATCAGTCCAAACTTTGGGGTGCACATCAATAAGTCCCCTTTTTTTGTACCACATCCCGCACAGCCGGGACGGCAAGCGACACTCCGATTATTCGGTTCAACACACGAATTGCTTCGCATCAGATCAATTAATTTAAAAACACCCCAACAAAACGAATTACTTCAGCATAACAAGGGAATGTTATCAACATATTATTATTTATATCGCGCAATATTTGCAAAATCATTTATTTTTAATTTAATTTGCGATAAGTAAACAACCCAAATACAACCCACTTTTATGAAAACATTTAAAATCATGATGGCCATTGCGGTCGCCATCTTTGCGACTACGTCGCTGATCGTGTCACTGACCTCTCCCATTAAATCCCTGCTGGATGTCAACGTAAAAGCCTTAACTCAAGATGAAGGGGGAACCGGAGGAACCGGGGGAATCGGAGGAGGCGAAGGAAGTGTTTTATTGAAATATGGGCCGGAAAGAACATTTCAGACTACCTGTTATACATACCGTTTTGATTTTGCTTCAAACAAAATAGTACCTGTTCCTCATCCGGCATCCGGCACATATTGTGAATTCAAAGATTTGACACCATGCTCGGCAAAATCTCCTTGCTAATAATCAACATTGATGAACAAATTAACACCATGTTCAGACTACTTATTGTTTTCATTTCGCTATCCGGACTATGCTTCGGATGCGAAACCCGGCAGGACACGACACAGGACACCGAGGGTATGACCCGGCTTCTATTGACCAAGGAGACCGAAGCCACGCCTGCCGATTTTATCGCCGATTACCGGTATGTGCCGCTGGGGACAACCCGACAACCCGTGGGTAATATAGACCAGTTGCTCGTGACCGACGACCGGATCATCGTTGTGGACAAGGAGAGGGCGCAAACAGTTTTTATTTTCGACCTCAACGGTAACCCCTGCGCTGAAATATACAGGCTCGGTCGCGGGCCGCAAGAATACTACCATATAGACCATGTGACGCTGACCCCGGGAGAGAAACCGCAATTGGCTATACTCGATGGAAGGGGAAACAAAGTCTTGTTTTACGATCTCGAAGGCCGGTTTGTCAACTCGATCCCGATTCCTTTCCGGTTTACGGGGATGGAATATCTCAACAAAGATGAAATACTATGTTTTACAGATGCTTATGTCCGGCACGAACCTTTCATTAAAAAACGTGAGGATGCCAACCGGCTGCTTTTTTTTACGGACAATAAGTTCCAGATCGAGGCCAGTGCACTGACAAATCGTGCAGTAAACCGCAAAATCGGCTTTACGGTTCCTTTCGTAAAATGGAGCGGCGAAGAACTATTGGTGAATCCGAATATGAACGATACGATTTACCGACTTGATGGGCATGACCTGCAACCGCTTTATTATGTGGATAAGTCCGCATTGGGTTCCGTACTGCCGACAGAGGATCTTACCGACGAACAGATTATAGAGCTGGATAAAAAAGCCCCTGTTTTCTGGGGTAGTTTTACACCTGGGGAGAAATTTCTATTTTTAGAGGCATCTACGCCTCCGGCAGAGATCATAGACATATATTGCCATTCAAAAACGAGCGGGAAGATTTATTTATTGAAAAACAACACCCCACGCTCCGGAGATGCGGCGTTGGCAGATGTAGCTTTCTGTGGAGTTAAATCATCTTGGAAGGATCAATTCATCGCGCAGATTCCGGCCTATGTAGTCCCGCTGGTATACCAGCGGGACGGGACGGACAACCCTGTGTTGAAGGATATCGGCGAAGATGCCAATCCCGTGCTGATTTTCTATACGCTCAAGGAACCCGACCTATGAAATGGGACAGAATATTGACCTACGGTCTGTTATCCCTTCTTTTCATCGTCGACACGGTATTGTTGGTGCGGGTTTTCAGGCTGCAGGAAGAGATCCTATTGAAAGACCGGATAATCGACAAATTAACCATGTCCCAATACATTGCAGACTGCACGGCCACGAATCTGAATGCAAACTACCGTTACGGCGGATTGTCGGTCGGGGACTGCGAGTCCGAAGATTCCGCAGGAATCCGTTGCCCGCTCATGGCAATCGTCCGCCAGCCGACGCTGGTGTTCCGCTATTGCGACCGTGCCTGCGGCGAATGCATCTCATTCGGCGCGGATAAACTCGCAAGGGAGTTGGAAGGCTCGAATATTCCGGTCGTATTCCTTGCCCGCTATGACAATATCCAGGAGATGAGGCGGCAGGGGCCGAGGATTAATCCATGGGGGTTCCGGATGTTGAATGTGGAAAAAATACTCGATCTGGATGAAAAACTGCTCCCCTATTACTGCATAATAGACGAACGAGGTGCCGTACACGATATTTTCATTCCGGAGAAATCCCGCCCTTCGACGACAAATCAATATCTGGCCTGCATAAAAGACAAATACGGGAACCGGTAAAACAGCAAATTCCCCGCAATCATCATATTGCGGGGAATTTGCCTTAATTTCGTTGAGCTGCCAGGACTCGAACCTGGAACGACAGAACCAAAATCTGCTGTGTTACCATTACACCACAGCTCAATCCGTTGCTCGAAAGCGGGACAAAGATAAGCAAAAAATCGTAATTTACAATCGGGAAACGGAAAAATGCCCGACTCTTGCAGGTGTACAAGAAAGAATTTCATTACTTTTGCACGCATGGAGCCGACAAGCCGGACAACGGGCCGGCAGGCTCCCTGCTGAAACTGAACGATTAATACGATAAGATATGATCCTGACAATGATCCTGCTCTTCGTGGTCGGCTACGCCTTCATCGCGCTGGAGCACAAAGTTAAGGTCGACAAATCGGCCATCGCACTGCTGATGTGCGGCGCCATCTGGACGATCTTCAGCCTCTTGGGCCACGACGCAAACATCGGCCACGACATGGTCGACCACCTGGGCGACACGTGCGAGATACTGGTGTTCCTGATCGGCGCCATGACGATCGTCGACCTGATCGACTCGCACGGCGGTTTCAACGTCATCACAGACCACATCAAGACCCGCAACAAGCACAAGCTGATGTGGCTGCTGGCTCTGATCACCTTCTTCATGTCGGCGGCGCTGGACAACATGACCACCACGATCATCATGGTGATGCTCCTGCGGAGGATCATCGCCGACCAGAAGGAGCGCTGGATCTACGCCAGCCTGATCGTCATCGCGGCCAACAGCGGCGGCGCCTGGTCACCGATCGGCGACGTGACGACGATCATGCTGTGGATGCGGGGCAACGTCACCTCGGCAGCGCTGATGGGGACGCTCTTCGTGCCGTGCATCGTCTCGGTCATCATCCCGACGGCAATCGCCACCCGGTATGTCCGCAACGAGGATACGGCCCCGGTGGACGAGAGTACGTTCGAAGCGGAACTGCCCGTGGGCGTGGGCCCGCGCCTGAGCAAATTCATCCTCATCACGGGCGTATTGAGCCTGCTGTTCGTACCGGTATTCAAGGGCATCACGCACCTGCCGCCCTACATGGGCATGATGGTCTCGCTGGGTGTGATGTGGGTTCTGACGGAGATCATCTACGACCGCAAGCGCGGCATCGAGGAGTCGATCAAATGCCGCGTGACGAAGGTGCTCAAGCATATCGACATGCCGACGATCCTCTTCTTCCTGGGAATCCTGATGTCGGTGGCGGCGCTGCAAACCGCAGGCGTGCTGACCGACGTGGCGAACTGGCTCGACAAACAGGTACACGAAGTGTTCACCATAGCGGGTGTCATCGGCGTACTGTCGTCGGTGATCGACAACGTGCCGCTGGTTGCCGCCTGCATGGGTATGTACCCCGTGATGGACACGGCGGCGGTGGCCGCGAGCGCCGACCCCGCCTACATGCAGTCGTTCGTACAGGACGGCCTGTTCTGGCACCTGCTGACCTACTGCGCCGGGGTTGGCGGAAGCCTGCTGATCATCGGCTCGGCGGCCGGCGTGGTGGCGATGGGGCTCGAAAAGATCAATTTCGGATGGTATTTCAAGAAGATCACCTGGCTGGCCTTCGCAGGCTATGCGTCGGGCATCCTGGTGATCCTGGCCGAACACCTGCTGGTCGGGCTCTGACCGACAGCGGGAAACGGAATAACGGGTGTGGAGGCAATGCTTCCGCGCCCGTTGCGTTTTGCGTAAAACCCCGTCAGCCGGCCGGGTGTCCCCCACCTACGTCAGCGGACTTTGGCCATGAATTTCTCACGATCCACGACGTAGCGGATGTGTACGCCCTCACCGATCATCCCTTCGGCATCGCGGGCGCCGACGTTGAAGGTCAGCTTGCGCCCCTCGACACCGGTCAACACGGCCGTGGCGGTGATTTCGGCACCCAACCCCGAAGGCTTGATGTGCGTGACGTTCATCTCCGCCCCTACGGTCGTAGCCCCCGCGGGGAGCGCCGCGGCTACGGCCGTCATGGCGGCATGCTCCATAAGCGCCACCATCGAAGGCGTGGCGAAAACCTCGAGGTCGCCCGACCCCATCGTCGCGGCGGTATTTCCGGCCGTCACCGTCGTCCGGCTCTGGGCCGACAATCCTTTTTCCAGCATAATATCCAATTCGTTTTATACGTTTATCCGATAAATAATTACTTTTGCAGTGGCCGTGCAGGCTGCGTACGGAGGAGGGCTCCGGAACCGCCGCCGGGTTTGTCCGCGGCAAAGATAATGCAAACCGGGCTCAAAGGCAAACCCGCGGGCAATGCACAAGGCACGGCCTGCCCCGCGAAAGTCCGCCGTTCGCAAAGATAACGATTTTCACCGAGATGAAAAAGTGGCTCCTGATTCTGGTAATGCTGGCCGCCGTGTCCCCCGGGGTGCGTGCGCAGGGAGGCCGCGGGTTCTGGCATCAGGAATGGGCGGTGGAAAAAGGCGACTCGGTACCGTTGGTACACATCCTGCCGGTCTACGTGTTCAGCCGCCCCGTCGACCTGCGCCGTTACCGCAAGCTGGTCGACGCCGTGAAGAAGGTCTACCCCATCGCCAAGGTCGCGAAAGCCAGGATGGCCGACATGGAAGAGGAATTATGCCGCCTGCCGACCAAAAAGGCGCAGAAGGAGTACATCAGGCAGGTATACCACCAGATCAAGGACGAATATACGCCCGTGCTGAAACACATGACCCGCACGCAGGGCAAGGTGTTGCTCAAGCTGATCGACCGCGAAACCGAATATACGGCCTACGAGGTGCTCAAGGAGTTCCGGGGCGGATTCGTAGCGGGGTTTTGGCAGGGCGTATCGCGGATTTTCGGGCAGAACCTCAAATCGCAGTACGACAAGGACAACGAAGACAAGATGATCGAGCAGATCGTAATTTACTACGAAGCCGGCCTGCTGCGGTAGGCAAACCAAGATAAACCCGATCCGTTACTCGAATTTGTTATAAAGGACGACGGGACGCTCGCGGCGTACGCTCATCGAGGGGAACCAGATGTCACCGGCCGTGAGTCCGCATTTCTCCACCGCCTCGAGCGAGTACTCCAGACGTCCGAAGTCGGCGTCGACGTTGTTGGTGCCGAACGTGAACTTTATTCCGCGCTGCTTGGCCCGGCGGATGATGTCGAAGCTCGGGATACGATAGCGGGCGTTGATCTCCAGGGCGATGCCATAGCGCTCCAGCACATCCAGTACGCGGTCGACACGCGCGTCAGTCCAATACCTGTCGTAATCGGCCTGCATGTCGTCGGGCAGGTAGGTCGGGTTGGCGTAGATGTCGGCCGGCTCGTTGGTGAGTATCTTCACCGTCTGGTCGACCAGATGATCCATATACTGTTCTTTCGTCACGCCGTCGTAGTGCACCTCCTCAGGCCGGTAGATGCGCGAATTGCGTCCCTTGTGGTCGATGATGGTCATGGCATCCGTGAACAGGTAGTCGAATACACCGAGGGCCTTCTGCGAGAAGGTCGCCGTCCACTTGCGGCCCTCGCCCTGTACGCCACGCAGGAAAGGCATCCGCCTCACTTCGTCGAAATAGGCATAGACCTCCCCGTCGTCGGCCAGCATGCGGCCGATACCGCCTTCCCCGGCATTGGGCGCCACACCGTAATTGATACCGTAGTTCATCGACATGGCGTGCGCCTGTTCCTTGGTCAGGCCGCCCTTCAGGTGTACGTGGTAGTCGATGACGGGAAAATCGCGCTGCTGGAAGCGGATCACGCCGTCGGTGCGTTCGTCCACGGGCGGCAGTGTGTCGGCCTCGTTGCGCGCCTGTGCGCCGAGGCGCTCGATTGCAAGGTTGCGGAACGCGACTTCGCCCTGCACGCCGCGCAGCGCGATCGCGCCGTGCCCCAGCAATTGCCGGGCATGTCCTTCGGTGCGGTAGGGATGTTCGGGTTCCGTATAGCAGACCACTTCGGTAGTGTCGATGCGGACGACGATGTTACGGCCGCGCACAGAAACCTCGAAGCCGAACCACTCGCCGTCCTCGGCCAGCGAGCGGTAAAGGTTGCGCACGGAGGCGAGCGAACCGCTCTTGCGCGTCCCGTCGATGGCTCCGTTGCGGAAAACCACCTCGTAGCCCGACTCGCCGTCGGTGTGGAAGAGCAGCGCCGCCTGGGCACCGGGCTGCGTGAGGGCTTCCCCCGTAAGGCGGAAGTTGCCGTAGTCGCCTGCTGCCAGGAGCGTCCGGCCCGCCGTTACGGCTGGGGACGGGGTGCGGATCTCGCGTTCCCCGTCGTGCCACCGGTCGAGCGGCCGGGCAGCGCCGTTGTTTTCGCAGGCGGTGAACGCGGCAAGGGACAAGAGTGCCGCGGCAATCGTAGTCCCGATACGCGGGACAGGGTTCAAATGGCAAAAGAGGTTGCTCATAGCTTGGATTTTGTAATAATGCGGTTCCGGTTCGGACAGGCCGCCCGGCCTATGTGTACGTCAAACTTATCTCAGTCGTTGCTTGCTATCAAATATGCCCATGCAAAAATACACACTTTGTTGGAAAAGTACGGAATGACGCACACCGTTTTATTTCGGACAGCATGAATTTCGGGAATCCCGGCAGCAAATAGGCTCAGAAATTGAACGACAGGCCAACGCCCAGCTCCATGTAGGAACGCCCCGGACGGTAATCTCCGTAGGCAAACCCGAAATTGTCGGTCAGGTAACAATGGTAGGTGAAATCGCCGTAGAGGTTGAACCGCCAGATGGGGATGATAAGCCGCACCCCGAGGTCATAGGTACAGCTGAAACGGTGCTTGACGAGGAAATTTCCGGAGTAGGGCTCGCGGCTGAGCGGGCCCAGCATCATGCCCGGCGTAAAACCCGTATGCGCTTCGAACTGCTTGGGAATGATTGAAAGCAATGCCGCGGCGACCCACGACCCGGCCTCGCCGTCGCCCGGGAAAACCAGCCCCCGGATACGTTCCGTGCGCCAGGTGAATTGCATCGGGATCGAATAATAGTCGCAGACTTCGTCGTCGAAAAACAGGTTCAGCCCCGTGCGGAAACCTATATTATAATAGTTGTACCGGGCGTAGTCGATGCTGATCGCCTCGAATTCCGGGCCACGGCCGTCCCCCATGAAAAGCTGTGCGCTGTACCGCACCCCGATCTCATTGCCGGACGGCAACCCCTTGGGGGTGCGCCACTGGTTCGTATTCTGGGCTGCCCCGCTGACGCAATACAGAAGCGCGAGGAGTGCCGCAAAAACTGGTTTCTTCATAATTTACAGGTTGCTTCTGCCCGCAAAGGTAACAGAATAAGGCCGCCGTCCAAACATTATTGCAGGAAAATGCAGGGCATACGGCCATGCGCCCTGAAAATAGCCGCAACCCTTGCTCTTTGTGAATTATTCGTTATCTTTGTGGGCAAAATTTCGCTGAGCCATGTTTGAAAATTTAACGGATAAACTCGAACGGTCATTCAAAATCCTCAAGGGCGAGGGGCGCATCACCGAGATCAACGTAGCGGAAACGCTCAAGGAGATCCGCCGTGCGCTGATCGACGCCGACGTCAACTACAAGGTCGCAAAATCGTTCACCGACCAGGTGAAGCAGAAGGCGCTGGGACAAGACGTGCTCAAGGCGGTGAAGCCCGGGCAGATGATGACCAAGATCGTACGCGACGAGCTGGCCGAACTGATGGGCGGCACGGCCACAGACATCAGGCTGGAGGGCAACCCGGCCGTGATCCTGATCGCGGGTCTGCAAGGCTCGGGTAAGACCACCTTCTCGGGCAAGCTCGCGGCATTCATCAAAAGCAAGAAAGGCCGCCAGGTACTGCTGGTGGCAGGCGACGTATACCGTCCCGCGGCCATCGACCAGCTGAAGGTGCTCGGCGGGCAGATCGGAGTGGAGGTCTACACCGAAGAGGGGAACAAAAACCCGGTGCAGATCGCCGAGAACGCCATCAAATACGCCCGTCAAAACTCGTTCAACGTCGTAATCGTCGATACGGCGGGCCGTCTGGCCGTGGACGAGGCGATGATGCAGGAGATCACGGCCATCAAGGCGGCCGTGAAGCCTTCGGAGACACTCTTCGTAGTGGACGCCATGACGGGCCAGGACGCCGTGAACACGGCCAAGGAGTTCAACGACCGGCTCGACTTCGACGGCGTGGTACTCACCAAGCTCGACGGCGACACCCGCGGCGGCGCCGCGATCTCGATCCGCTCGGTGGTCAGCAAACCGCTGAAATTCATTTCGAGCGGCGAGAAGATGGACGCCCTGCAGGTATTCCACCCCGAACGTATGGCCGACCGTATCCTCGGCATGGGCGACGTCGTATCGCTGGTGGAGCGTGCGCAGGAGCAGTTCGACGAAGAGGAGGCGCGCCGCCTGAAGAAAAAACTGGTCAAGAACCAGTTCAACTTCAACGATTTCATCGGGCAGATCCAGCAGATCAAAAAGATGGGCAACCTGAAAGACCTCGCGGGAATGCTTCCCGGCGTAGGCAAGATGCTCAAGAACGTTGACATCCCGGACGACGTGTTCAAGCAAACCGAGGCGATCGTCTCGTCGATGACCCCGGCCGAGCGCGAGCATCCCGAAATCATCAACGCACGCCGCCGCGAACGCATCGCCAAGGGCAGCGGTACGACGATGGCCGACGTGAACCGCCTGATGAAGCAGTTCGAGGATACCCGCAAGATGATGAAGGCCGTAGCCGGCGGCAACATGAAGATGCCGAACATGCCCGGAAGACGCCGATAACCAACAGATTGCAAGTAAACCACAATCCCTCATTCGGAATGGGGGATTTTTTATGCGGTAGTTTTTAGGGCCCGATACGAATTTTTCATCACTTTTTCATAGCAAAACAGTTAAAAATTATTACCTTAGTACACGCAATACTTCAAATCTCACTTTTTCTAATTTAATCACACCCACATGATGCAATTATCATTTTGGAAAAGATTACTCTGCGCGGCGCTCACCCTCGCGCTGGGAGTAACACTGGCAGCCTGTTCGGACGACGACACGAAGGACGACAAGCTGATCCCTGAAATCGAGGTTACCCAATCGTTGACGTTCGATTGCACGGAAACCCAGACGAAAAACCTCGAAATCGAGCTTAACGGAAAGCTCAACTGGCAGATCAAAGCCGACGCATGGATCGAGCTGTCGCAAACCAGCGGCAAAGGTTCGGCAACAGTAGCCGTAACCGTCCCCGCGAACGCCACTTCGCGTACGGGTACCATCACCGTAACGGCCACCGGTTACATGGGCGCCACCGACACGGGCACGTGCTCCGTAAGGCAGATCAAGGAAGGTGAAACGAATACGAATGTTGCGGAACTCCGCAGGCTCATCATGGCAACCACCCCCACTGCCGATGGAAAAGAACTGACGGACGCGATCAGGGCCATGACGCTGTGCGGTATCGTAGTCTCGGACAAGGGGGGGGGAAACCAGCAGCCCTTCATCGTAATCCTTGCCGACGATACACAGGATGCCGGTGCCGGCCTCGCGCTCTCGATCAGCCAGTCTAACAACATCTTCGAGCGCGGCGACATCGTCGAAGTATCGCTCAGCGACGCATCGGCACAACTCTTCAGCGGTCTGCTGCAGGTTTCGACCCACAACGAGCCCATGCTCGTAGGGCAGACCGAACCGCTGGCCCCGATCGCCATCACCGCAGACAAAATCGCGGAATACGAATCGCAATACGTAAAGATCGAAAACACGCAGCCCGAAGCGTCGGAATCGGGCACCTGGAACAGCGACTCGAACAAGGGCAATGTTTCCATGGAGACCAAGGACGGAAAGTCCTACAAAATCCGCACCCTGCAAACCGCATCCTATGCACAGGATGCCATCCCGACCGACAAGAGCGGTTCCATCGCAGGTATCGCGGGCATCTACAACGGCACACTGCAAATCCTGCCCTGCAACGGTGACGACATCCAGCTTGCCGAAGCTCGTTTCACGGTACAGGGCAACAAGGCTACGCTGGCCGAAGTGCTCGAAGCCGGCGCCGGCTCGGCATTCGAAGTCGAGGGCGTGAGCGTCATCGCCGCCAACGAGCAGGGAGTACTCTTCCAGCAGGACGGTGCACGCATCTACGCATTCAAGGGCGAAGCCCACGACCTGGCCGTCGGCGACGTGGTCACCGTGTCGGGCAAAACCGAGTCGCGCAACGGTCTGCTGCAGTTCGGAAAGGGCTGCAGTTTCACCAAGACCGGCCATCAGGATATCACCCAGCCGCAGCCTGCGGCATTCTCGGCAACGGAAATCGAAGCCTACATGAAAAACCCCGAGGTGAAATACGTGACCTATAAGGGTACCGTCCTCGTATCGGGCAACTACGTCAACGTCGAGATCGACGGCACTTCGGTGCAGGGCAGCCTGGACTACATGAGCGACGATTTCAAGGAGAAGTACAACAGCCACAACGTGACCATCACCGGCTGGCTCTTCGGCTCGTATAAAACCTATATGTACACCATCCCCGTGGAGGTCAGGGACGACGGCGAATTCGAAGAGGAAGTTCCCGACGGAGCCATCTTCTATAGCACGTTCGACAAGGAACTCGCCTCGCAAACCTTCGGCGACGGCGGCCAGTGGCCGTTCCTCGACCAGTTCGAAGGCTGGATCAACCACAAGGGCTCGGGCGTAGCGAACGTGGATTACGATTACAAGAGCATGTCCGCACGTACGAACCAGTCGTCGAAAGGTTCGCTTTCGCTTTACGACGGTTCGGGTAAAAACAACATCTTCTTCAGCACGGCGCCCAACTATTTCACGATCCAGAAGATCGCGGTAACGTCGCAGAACCTCCGCCTCTCGTTCGGCGCGCAGCGCTACGCCCAGGGTGCCACCAACACGTTCATCAAGTCCGACTTCGTGGTACGTCTTTCTTCCGACGGACAGCTCTGGTCGCAGGCGCTCGACTACGACTTCGGCAACGTCACGGACGAACCGGGCGAATGGCGCCTCGCAACGGCCGACTTCACCCTGCCGGCAGGCACCGGCACGCTCTACATCAAGTTCGAAGCCAAGATGGGCAGCGTGAACCGTATCGACGACGTATTGCTGATCCCGGGCAACGGCGGGCAGGTGATCGAGTTCGGCAAGGAAGAGGAGACCCAGCTTTCGACGATCGCCCAGGTACTGGCCGGCCCCATAGACGACGTCTACAAAGTCGAAGGCCAGGTGATCGGCACCCACTCGAAGGGCTTCCTCGTAAAGGACGCCACGGGTACGATCCTCGTATTCAAGAAGAACCACGGCATGACCGTCGGCGACAAAGTCACCGTCGAAGGCGCAACGTCGGAATACGGCGGCATGAAGCAGTTCGGCGAAACGTCGGAACTCACCAAGAACGGCTCGGGCAGCTACACGCAGCCCACCCCGACGGAATTCGGGGCCACGCAGTTCGACGCCTACGTCAACAACCCGACGATCCGGTATGTGAAATACGAAGGAGACCTCAGCTCGTACCGCGACCAGATTTATCAGTGGCACTATAATGTCGCCGTGGAGGGTACGAACGTAGTCGGCTCGATCGCCTACCCCAACAGCGACCTGAACATCGAAAATTTCGTCGACCGCAAAGTCATCATCACGGGCTACACCGTCGGTGTTTCGGGGACGGATACCAAATACCTCAATACGCTGACCACGTCGATCGAATTCGCAGAGCAGGAGACCATGCCCGACGAGAGCCAGGCCATCACGGTCAAGGAACTCAACGCCAAACTCGCCACGATGAATTCGGGCGATAAGCTGGGCGAACTGATCGCCGTGAAGGGCTATGTGGCGGCCAACAACGAAGGAGGAAACTTCTACCAGCTCATTTCGCTGGTGGACAATACCGGCGAGGCCAACACGGGCATCATCATCAAGGGCAGCGACTACACCGAGAAAGACCTGCCTGTGGGCACGAAAGTGATCGTCAGCCTTAAATACGCCAAGTACGACATCAACAATGACCTGCCGCAGTTGAGGATGGCGACGATCTTCCCCACTCAGGAGAAGGTAACGATGAAAGTCCCCCAGATCACCGTTTCGCAGGCAGGAGATTACGTTGGCCAGTATGTGACGGTAAAGAACCTCACCCCGGCGGCAAATTCGACGACCTGGGTCGTGAATAAGAAGACCACTTCGGTCAACTTCACCGACGACGCCGAACTGCCGATGGTGGCACGTACGACCAATCACGCCGTATTCGCCAACGAAGCTATCGCAATAAAGAAGGCGGATCTGAGTGGTATCATGGAGATATACAAGGGGGGCTATCAGATCTTCCCCAACAGCATGGAGGACGTTGCAGGCTTCAAAGTCGAATAACACGTCACAATCCATCCGTTTGTAAGAAAATCCCTGCGGGCAGCAACCCGCGGGGATTTTCCGTTTCAAAGAGGGGTCGAGGCCGGGGGGGGGCTGAAGATTTAAGGGCGGTTTACAGCACGAAATTGAAAAATAATCGCTAAATTGTACCGGAAAACCCAACCCGGGAAACCACATGAAAAAATTATTCCTGCTGTTGCTGGGGATCGCTTCGATCCCGGCCGCCTTCTCCCAGAGCGGAAGCGGTATCGACTGGGCCGCCGACCTGGATTACCTGGCCAGCGAACTGCCCGCGAAACATTGCAACCTCTTTGCGAAATACGACAAAGCGCAGTTCGAGACCGCAATCGGCGCGATCAAGGCTTCGGCCGGGGAGGCCGGAGATTTTGCTACGGCGCTCAAAACCCAGCAGCTGATCGCCAAACTGGGCGATTCGCATACCATGCTGTATTTCCAACAGCTGATAAACCGGCAGCAGATACTGCCGATCGGATTGCTTTGGGTCTCCGACGGGTTGTACGTCATACAGACGACCGACGAAAACAAAGAGTTGCTGGGGCACCGGCTCACAGCGGTCGGCAAGGCACCGGTCGAAACCGTAATCGACAGCCTGAGCACCCTGTTCACGGTCGACAACGAAGCAATGGTAAAATCCATGATTCCCCAATTGTTCCCGTCGTTACAGCTCCTGGAATATTTCGGGTTCGCACACAACGGGCAGGCGGAACTCACGCTGGACGGGGACAAGACCTATACGCTCAAACCGTCCGATCCGCAGCGGGCCGATCAGGCCGCCTTCCAGCCCGATTCCCTGCCCTTTGCGATCGCGGAAAGGAACGTGCTTTTCACGGATCGCTATTTCCCCGAGGAAAAAATATACTATATCCTCTACAACTCCTGCTGGGGGCGTGAAAGCGAGGCGGAGTTCAAGAGCCGCGAGAAAGCCGCGTCGCTGCCGTCGTTCACGGAGTTCGGCCAAAAGGCGTTCGGCATATTGCAGGGCAACCCCGTCGGGAAGATCATTTTCGACATGAGGAACAACGGCGGAGGGAATTCGGCACAGGGGACGGCATTCATCGAAAGGCTGGCCGGGTTCCTGAAACAGCATCCCGGCATAAAAACCTATGTCGTCATCGGGCGAAGCACATTCTCCTCGGCCATCCTGAATACGATGGATTTCAAGCACCTGACCGATGCGGTCGTAGTCGGCGAGCAGACCGCCGGCAAGCCCAACCACTTCGGCGAGGTACGGAGTTTTCAGCTCCCGGGATCGAAGCTGACGGTCGCCTATTCGACCAAATATTTCCGGCGTACGGACGAAGAGGCCAACACGATCACACCCGACGTAAGGATCGAAATGAGTTTTGCGGATTTCACGAAAGGCATCGACCCGGTGTACGAATGGATCAAGGCACAGTAGGCAGCGCAATTTGGTGAGGATAACATCCCGGCTCCCGCCCCGCAACCCGGCGCGGAGGCCACGCACTCCCGGGACAGCGGCATCGCCCCCCCCACTGCGCGGCACACGAAACAATATACGACGAAAAGTCCCCGGTACGCAATCCGGGACGGAGCATCGCACTCCCGGCGCAGAGGTTCCGTCCCCCGATACGAAGGCATAGCCCCACCGCACGGCGCACGGACAATATACGACAGGAAAGCCCCCGAGCCCTGCGGGCCGGGGTGCCCCGTATCATCCGGGAGGGAGCTACTCCGCCCAGCCGTTATACCGGACGTTGGCCGGATTCCACTTCTGCTTGGGTGCCAGATTGTCCGCAGGATAGCCCACCGGAATCAGGTTCAGCGGGACGACATCGGCGGGAAGCCCCAGCACGCGCCGCACGGCCTCTACCCGTTCGTCGCGGGGATAAACCCCAGTCCATACGGCTCCCAAACCCAGGGCATGGGCCGCAAGGAGCAGGTTTTCCGAGGCCGCCGAGGCATCCATCACCCACCAGTCGCCGGAAGCCCCCGGATTGCGCGACAAGTCGCCGCAGACGACCACGGCCAGAGGTGCATGGGCGGCCATCTTCGCAAAAGGCAACGCCCCGGAGAGCTCGCGCAGCAGTTCCCGGTCGTCTACGACGACGAAAGCCCACGGCTGGCGGTTCACGGCCGAGGGCGCGGCCATCGCAGCCCGCAGCAGCAGTTCGACCGTATCGGCGCCGACCGGGCAATCCCGGTAGGCCCGGATGCTCGTCCGGGTCATAATCACATCGAGGGGGCTCAGCTTGCCGGACTCCCCGGCCGGGGTGCGCTCCCCGGCCGACAGCCACCACACCAGCAACGCGGCCAGCACGGCACCGGCGCAGAAAAAGAGGATTTTCGACCTGTTCATAATTTTTCCGTTATATCGTGTCCTGACAAATATAAAAGAAAAATCGCAAAAAGCGCCGCACGCCGGCGAAACGACCGTATCGGCGGGTAAATTAATCGCCCGGGCGTTTGCAGGGGTCTATTTTTATCGCTACCTTTGTCCGGTGTCTACATTAAGCCGCCCTTTTTCTACCGCATCGCCGACCGGGGAGACGCGCTTGCGCGACGCCGGGTACGACAGCGGAAACGGCGGGCGGCGCCGGAAAGGGAAGATGTAGCGGGATTGTCAATACGGGATGCCGTCGCTTGAGACGGCATAATGTGAGTCCGGCGTATTCCATATTGACAGAAGCCGACGGGAAATTACAGACGCACATACGCCAGGCTCGCTTTAACTATGCACAAATCGGGTTTTGTAAATATCATCGGGAATCCCAACGTCGGCAAATCGACACTCATGAACGCATTGGTCGGCGAAAAGTTGTCGATCATCACGTCGAAGGCGCAGACCACGCGCCACCGGATCATGGGCATCGTCTCGGGCGAGGATTTCCAGATCGTCTATTCCGATACGCCGGGCATTCTGAAACCCAGCTACAAATTACAGGAGTCGATGATGAAATTCGTGACGGGCGCCGTAGCCGACGCCGACGTCATACTCTATGTCACCGACACCGTGGAGCGGGGGGAACGCTCGGCCGGAATCATCGACCGCATCCGCCAGAGCGGCGTCCCGGCCATCGTGGTCATCAACAAGATCGACCTCACGACGCCCGAGGCACTCGAGGCACTGGTCGACAAATGGCAGGGGGAGTTGCCCGAGGCTCGCATCGTACCGGCATCGGCCAAGGAGAATTTCAACATCGAAGGGTTGTTCAAAACCATCCTCGACCTGCTGCCCGAAGGCCCGGCCTTCTATCCGAAGGATACGCTCACGGACAAGACGCTGCGGTTTTTCGCCTCGGAAATCATCCGCGAGAAAATCCTCAGGTTCTATGACAAGGAGATCCCCTACTGCTGCGAAATCGAGATCGAAAGCTACAAGGAGGAGCCGGCGATCGACCGCATCGCCGCAACGATCTATGTCGCCCGCGACTCGCAGAAAGGCATCCTGATCGGGCATAAGGGCGAGAAACTCAAACGGGTCGGGCAGGCCGCGCGCGAGGATATGGAGCAATTCCTCGGCAAGAAGGTTTTCCTGCAACTGTTCGTCAAAGTGAACGACGACTGGCGCAACAACGAACGCCAACTGCGCCGTTTCGGGTACGAATTGGAATAAACCGGAATAATAAACCGCCCGAAAAGGACGTTAATGGGACAAGTGAGTCGGAAATTGAAAAAATACATCTTCGGGATCGTCCTGGGCATCGCGCTGATGTGCGGGACGAAATCGTATGCGCAGTACAACCGGGAATATTTCTTCTGGGTGGGACGTTCGTGCATGATGAACAACGATTACCAGGAGGCCATCCGGACGCTCAACACCCTGCTGCGGTTCGACGAGGATGCCTTCGAAGGCTATTTCCTGCGCGGCATCGCAAAATACAACCTCGACGACCTGCTGGGCGCCGAGGCCGATTTCTCGACCGCCATCCGGCTCAACCCCGTATACACACAAGCCTATACCTACCGTGCGATCACGCGTTCGCGGCTGGGTAATTACGATGACGCCCTGCAGGACTTCCGCGAGGCGATCGACCTGCGCCCGGATCTGCCGGGCCCCTATTACAGCCGCGGCGTGACACGGCTGCTGAACCAGCAGTTCAAGGAGGCCATCGACGATTTCGACAAGTTCATCCGCCAGGAGAACAAAGTCGCCGACGCCTTCATCTGCCGGGGCCTGAGCTACCTGCACCTGAAGGATACGGTACGCGCCTACGACAATTTCAACACCGCCATCCGCACGAACCGCGAGAACCCCAGCGGGTACAACCGCCGCGGCGGGCTCTACATGGAGCAGAAACGCTTTGCGGAAGCCGAAGCCGATTTCAACAAGGCCATCGAATGCGATTCGGCCTACCTGCTTTCGTATTTCAACCGCGCACTGGTCTACTCGGACACCAACCGTCCGATGCTGGCCCTCGCGGATTTCGACAAGGTGATCCAGCTCGACTCGACCAATTCGCTGACCTACTTCAACCGTGCCATGCTGCGCACGCAGATCGGCGACTACAACCGTGCGCTGGACGACTACGACAAGGTGGCGCTCTATTCGCCGAACAACGTGCTGGTCTACTACAACCGTGCGGGGGTTTATGCCCAGCTGGGTGAATTGGAAAAGGCCGTCGCGGACTACTCCTCGGCCATCAAACTCTACCCCGACTTCGCCAACGCCTATATTTACCGCAGCCGCCTGCGCGAGCTGCTACGCGACCCGCAGGGCGCGAAGAAAGACCGCGATACGGCCCAGAAGAAGATTTCGGAGTACCGCTCCCGCCTGAGCGACAGCACCTACTCGATCTATGCCGACACGACGCAGCGTTTCGACCGCCTGTTGTCGTTCGACAGCAAATTCTCGGGCGGCAGTTTCGACCGCATCACGGGCCACAACGGCGGCCACGAGGAGATGCGCCTGCTGCCGCTGTTCAAGTTCACGCTGATGCGTCCCGACACCGTGCCGACCGTGGAGCGCTACCACGTACAGCGCGTCGAGGACTTCAGGAAGCGGGTGGACAACGAATACCTCACGCTTTCGTGGCGCGAAAGCAATATCCCGGCCGACACGCTCGTGATGCTCGACAAGCAATACGTCGAGGAACTCAAGTCGGATCGGGCATCGTGGACGGTGCTCTTCGAACGGGGTGTCACGCAGTCGCTCATCAAGCAGTATACCAATGCTGTAAATACCTTCTCAGCGGCCATTGAGCAGAATCCGAGCAACCCGTTCCTCTACCTGAACCGCTCGACGACGCGCGCCGAGATGATCGACTTCATCTCGTCGATCGACAACTCCTACCAGCGCATCACGATCGACTCGGATCCGGCCAACCGGCTGAACAACAACAGCAAGCGCACGTACAGTTACGACGAGGCGGTGGCCGACCTGAACAAGGCCATCAAGCTCTTCCCCGACCTGGCGTACAGCTATTACAACCGCGCCAACCTCAAGGCCCTGTCGGGAAGCCTGCCCGAAGCGTTCGAGGATTACTCGAAGGCCATCGAACAGAACCCCAATTTCGCCGAGGCGTATTACAACCGCGGCATCATACAGATATTCATGAAGGACACGCGCAAAGGGTGTCTCGACATTTCGAAGGCCGGCGAGCTGGGTATCGTCGAGGCTTACGAGGTGCTGAAACGATACGCGCCGTTAGAAAAGTAAGCTAACTCAAAAACAAATAATTATGACGGAAATTATCCAACGGAAACTCAACGACTCGGCCTGGGTGCGGTGGACGGCGCTCATCCTGATCGCACTGACGATGTTCTTCGGCTACATGTTCGTGGACATGATGTCGCCCCTGCAGAGCATGATCGAGGCACAGCGCGGCTGGACGCCCGACGTGTTCGGCATGTACGGAAGTTCGGAGTTCATCTTCAATGTCTTCGGATTCCTGATCCTGGCAGGTATCATCCTCGACAAAATGGGCGTACGTTTCACGGGGATGCTCTCGGCATCCCTGATGTTTATCGGCGCCTGCATCAAATATTACGGCGTGAGCGACGCCTTCATCGGCACAGGCGCCGAGGCTTGGCTCAACAGCTGGTGGGTATCGTTCCCGGCCAGTGCCAAACTCGCATCGCTCGGGTTCATGATATTCGGATGCGGCATGGAGATGGCCGGCATCACCGTTTCGAAGACCATCGCCAAATGGTTCGAAGGCAAGGAAATGGCCCTCGCAATGGGGCTGGAAATGGCCATCGCCCGCGTGGGTGTCTTCGCCGTTTTCTCCATCTCGCCGTGGCTCGCCAACATGGCTCCCGCAACGGTCGTGCGCCCGGTGGCGTTCTGTACCCTGCTGCTGCTGATCGGACTGCTCACCTACGCGGTATTCACTTTCATGGATCGCAAACTGGACAAACAGCTCGGGCTGGATTCCCGCGGCAACAACAGTTCCGAAGAGGAATTCCGCATCAGCGACCTGGGCAAGATATTCAGCAGCAAGGTGTTCTGGATCGTAGCCATACTCTGCGTGCTCTACTATTCGGCGATCTTCCCCTTCCAGCGCTTCGCCACGAACATGCTGGAAAGCAACCTCGGCGTCACGGCACAAACGGCCGCCGACATCTTCCGCTGGTTCCCGATGGGCGCCGCAGCCATCACGCCGCTGCTGGGCAGCTACCTCGACCACAAGGGCAAGGGCGCCACGATGCTGATCTTCGGGGCCATTCTGATGACGGTGTGCCACCTGATCTTCGCCTTCGTGCTCCCGGCCTATCCGAGTACGCTCATCGCTTACGGCGCCATCATCATCCTGGGAATCTCGTTCTCGCTGGTACCCGCAGCGCTGTGGCCCTCGGTTCCCAAGATCATGGAGACCCGCTACCTGGGTTCGGCCTACTCGCTGATCTTCTGGATCCAGAACATCGGCCTCTGCCTCTTCCCGGCAGTCATCGGCTACGCCCTCAAATTCAGTAACCCGGGGCATGTGGACGGCACTGCCTACAACTATACGCTCCCGATGGTGATTTTCGCCAGCTGCGGCATCGCCGCGATGCTCCTGGGAGTGTGGCTCAAGGCGGAAGACCGGAAAAAGAAATACGGGCTCGAACTGCCCAATATAAAGAAGTAGCCAAACTACGACGAATAAATGAAGCGGAAGGGCTGCCGTGCATCGCA
>OGFC01000992.1_pt1 | contig 19866 bp, 19 predicted proteins | sample 1570841 | NCBI WGS metagenome assembly OGFC01 (sample SAMEA2582137, study PRJEB24529) | metagenome | biome: Human gut stool | place: China | collected 2011 | reverse complement strand
ATCCGTGATGATATTCGGCTCACAAGCCACTGACTTTAGTCAGTGGTGGTTGACTGCACGAAAGCCGGGAAAAGTACGCGACCTACCCGAAACTGGTGGTGCCAGAATTTGCCACCATTACTTACATGGGGGATGCGGGCCAGGATAATGATGAAGTCATCAACGAATCCCCGTACGAAGGGATGACCGACGACATCCGTAACGGTAACTTCTTTGACCAAAACTACCGTCGTCAAAAATAGCAAAATAAGAGGAGGTCAGGGAAAAAACGATTTTTCCCGGCCTCCTCTTTGGTATAATGTCGTTAATTAACGGGGAAGGGAAGTGATGGGGGTGCCCGCCAAACGAATTTTACCCTACGTCATCTTAGGGATCATTGAAGAACATGGCCAGCTATCCGGCAAGGATATCACCAAGGAATTTACGACCGACATTGGGGAGTTTTGGAAGTCCTCGCACAGCCAAATCTACCCGGAACTGCGGCGGATGACCACCGACTATTGGCTGGCCGTAGTCCCGGACCCGGATAACGATAAGGAAATCCACTACCAACTAACTACGGAGGGGCGCCGGATTTTAAACCAGTGGTTACAAACGCCGAATCAGGCTTTGCCGGTGTCCAAGGACCTTTTTTCGCTCAAGATGTTTTTCATTAAGGACCAAGACGACCCGCGGATGGCCGTGCTGATTGAAAACCAACGCCGCTTGGTGGAAGCAAGCCTGGCCCACTTAAACGAACGTAAGAAGCGGCTGTTTAGTTCGCCCCAAGCGATTCGGGAAAGTTACGGCCACTACCTGATTCTGGAGCGGGCAATCAGCCGTCAGCAGGCTCAATTACAGTGGCTAGCGGGGTTGACCCCGCCAAAGAAAGGATGATGACGATGGCAGAAGAATGGACCCTAGTATTAGTTAAGCCGGACGGTGTCAAAAACCGCCACGTGGGCGAAGTGATCACTAGAATTGAACGCAAGGGCTACCAGATTATTGACTTAAAGATGATTGAGCCTACCGAAAACAAGTTACGCCAACATTACGCCGATAAGGTCAACGAGCCCTACTTTGCTGGGTTAATGTCTTACATGACCGAGGGGCCAATCGTGGGCATCATCGTAGCGGGGACCAACGTGGTCAAGGCCATTCACCGGATGGCAGGGGCCACCAATCCCGTTGAGGCGGCCTGGGGCACCATCCGGGGCGACTTTGGCCGCGAATGGCCGGACGGTAACTTGCGCAACGTCGTTCATACCTCTGACAACCCGGCCAATGCGAAGCGGGAAATCGAGATTTGGTTTCCGGAGCGAACCGTGGTTGATCAATAGGATGAACAACCTAAGATTAGTTCAGAGTGAAAACATAATAAGGGGCTGAGAGAATGGCGTGTCTCTCGGCCCCTTAATATTTGCTGGTGATTCTATTTTGTAGCTGCTTCTACCCGCCGTTGGTGAACAAAGCGGGTTAAAAGTAAGATGATGACGAGTAAGCGGGTGTAGTTTCCCTTAAACAAGGCGTCGCCCCCAAAGGCGTAGAGGGCCGAAGTTGGGAACATCCCCACGGCCACCATCAGGATGAAGTTCTTGCGGGGGATTTTCATCGTCGCGCAGGCGTAGTTAACTAGCACCGACGGGATGATGGGGACCATGTACCCCACTGTCAACCCTAGGGCGGGATGGCGGTAGTGGGTTAAGCTGTCCAAAATCTTGTTTTGCTTAAACTTATGGGAGAGTTTGACGTGCGATAACAGGGCGGCGACGGCACAATTGCCCAAAATATTCCCCGCCCAGTTAACCAAAAGACCGATCCACGGGCCGTAACAGAGACCGACAAAAAACGCAAATAACGGCGTTGGAGAGGCCCGGAATCGCGTTCATTACCCCCACTAGGAGTAACATGAAGATCAGGTCGCGAATACCGTTGCTGCGAATCATGGTTAAGAGCCCGGCCCGGTGAGCGGGGGTCAGGTCCATTAGGAGGCGAATTTCAGGCATGAAGTCGTGCACGAGGGCCAACACCAAGAGGATGATGGCGATCACGCCCGGCCCAATTAGCCAGTACTTATTTAAACGGTGGTTTTCCATGAACTATTTCCTTTCTAAGTTGCTGGCGTAGATGGTGGCCAGGGTGTGGTTGAGCAGGGGGTCGTGGGCGTACAGGTAGGTGCCGCGGACGCCTCGCTTTAGGATGACGTTTAACGCGTTTAGGATCAGACGTTCCTGGTAGTGCTTAACCTCTGCTGGGTCGGTAAGGTCGTCCCGACGCTTGAAGGCCTCACTGTCGGTGAAGCGGTCCAAGTTGACCTGGAGGCGGTTAGTACCGGGAACTTGGGCAATCACCGGCCCGATGATGATCCCGGCGTAATTAAGATCAAAGCCTTGGCAAGTGTAGATCGACCCCACTTCATTGATGGTGCTGGGGATTTCTGCCCAAGGCGTGGCGGTGTAATTGTACTGGTCCCAGGGCATCTTGAAGCGTCCCTCTTGGATGTAGTGCTTACCCCCATCTAAAGTGGAGGGGTACCCCGAGGTTGACAGAATCCGGGAGAGGCCGACCGCCGCGTCCCGTTTAAAGACCTGTTGGCGCATTTTCTCAGCGTCTGTAAAGACCCGGAAGTCGTAGTGGTCGCGGGCATCGGCGGGCAAGGGGTTAATAACGCCGTCGGTGAAGTCGTTCATCCACTGCAAGAGACTGGTTGAGGCGCTCATCCGAAACTGGTGGGTTAAGGTAACTTCTTGGTGAGGATAGCGGTGAGTGATCTGTTCCAAACGGTCCCTAGTCCAAAAGCTCTTCATTCGCAATACCTGGTAGGGGTCAAAGACTAAGATTACCACCCGGGCCCGCTTAATGATTTCTGCTAACTGGTTTTCGTGGTAGAAGTTATTGTAGTGATCGGGCTTGGACAAGAGGAGATGGGCCTCGTCAACGACCACCACGTCGACAGTTTGGTGCTGCTTATCCAGCTGGTTGATAAACGAGGTGGGCCGCATGAAGTTCTTCTTGAGTAGGGCGGCCTGGTCGCCTGCAATTTCCTTATAAACTTTTAAAACCTCCGGGTGATTAACCAAAAAGTAATTGGTGGTCTTAAAGAGGGGGCTGGTTTGATCATTACGCGTCCTTACCTGGAACTCATTAAAGAGGTGGGATAAGACCACGCTTTTACCGGTACCGGCCTCACCGTAAATGGTAAAAACGGCCGGAGCCGTCCCGGTCAGGTGCTGGTTGGTAAAGTTAAGAATTTGGTGGAGGAGTTGTTCTTGTTCCGGTGTGAGGGGTAACAAGGGGGATAACTTAGCCACCGCTTGGTTGGTATCAGTTTGCATAGGGGACGTCCTTAAACATTTCTTTATGTTTACCATGGTACTGATTCTGCCGGGGAGCGTCAAACGATCGGGCTAAATTATCCCCTGTGGTTGGTAAAATGGTGTAAAATAATGAATGTAAATTATCGACGCATATCAAATTAAGGGGTGTTTAATAACATGAACCTGCATCCAGATTACCTGTTAAACGAAGTCAACGAACCCGAAGACATCAAGGGGATGACCCTCCAACAGCTTCAACAGTTGGCAACGGAAATGCGGACCCTCGTCTTGGAACGCGACGAAAGGATTGGCGGTCACGTCGGTTCAAACCTGGGCGCCATGGAGCTGACGATTGCCCTCCACTACGTCTTTGATTCTCCACACGACAAGGTGATTTGGGACGTCTCCCACCAAAGCTACGCTCACAAGATGCTGACCGGACGTAAGCTGGGCTTTTTAGATCCGGACCACTACGAAGACGTCACCGGGTACACAAGCCCTGAGGAAAGCGATCACGACCTGTTTGAAGTTGGTCACACCTCCACTTCCATTGCCTTGGCAGTGGGTGAGGCCGAAGCTCGCGACTTGCAAGACCCGCAGTCCAAAGACGACGTAATTGCCGTGATCGGGGATGGCTCCTTATCCGGTGGGTTAGCCTTTGAGGGACTGAACAACGCCACCAAGGTTAAGGGAAACTTGATCATCGTCGTTAACGATAACGAAATGTCGATCGACGAAAACCAAGGGGGGCTTTACCAAGGGCTCAAGGAACTGCGCGCATCAAATGGTCAAGCAGCGAACAACATCTTCACCTTTATGGGCCTTGATTACCGCTACGTAGAAGACGGTAATGACTTAGCCACCATGATCGAAGCCTTTCGGGGTGTCAAAGACGTTGACCACCCAGTTGTTTTACACGTCCACACCCTGAAGGGGAAGGGATTTAGGCCGGCGGAAGAGGAAAAAATGCGCTATCACTGGCGCAGCCCCTTCGATCCAAAGACGGGTGCAGACCTTCAACCAGCCCCAAAGGAAACCTACTCCGGCGCCATTATTGATGAATTAGAACGTTTAATTGAAGCCGGTACCCCAATTGCGGCCATTAACGCCGCTATCCCGGGAGCCTTTGACCTCAAGCGCTTCGAAAAGAAGTACCCGGACCGCTACTTTGACGTGGGAATCGCCGAACAAATGTCGGTTTCTTCGGCCGTAGCGATGGCCCAAGCCGGGATCCGACCGGTACTGTTTGAAAACTCGACCTTCTTACAACGGGCGTACGACCAGTTAATCCACGATATGGCCCTCAACGGGGAACCGGTCGTGATGATCGTTCGCAACGGGTCCATTAAGGAAAACTCCGCCACCCACCAAGGCTCCTTTGACATTGCTTACCTGTCGAGCCTGCCAAACGTTGATTACCTAGCCCCAACCAGCGTGGAAGAGCTAATCTCAATGCTTGACTGGGCACTGACCCAGGCCGAAAACCCGGTCATCATCCGCCAACCAGAGCAAAAGCTGCTCCACCGGCCGGCCACCCAGGATAACTACGACACGATCGATTACGAAATCGCCCACCAGGGGAGCGAAGTAGCGATCATGGCCGTGGGGGGCTTCTGGGAACTAGGTGAAGAGGTTCTTGCCCAACTCAAGAGCAAGCTCAACATCGATGCCACCCTGATCAACCCGAAGACGGTCACCAACATCGACCAACAAGACCTCCACTACTTGCAAGAAGATCACGATCTGGTGGTCACCTTGGAGGACGGGATGGTTGCCGGCGGTTTTGGCGAAACGATTTCGCGCTACTACGGACCAACCAACATGAAGGTGCTCAACTTTGGTTCCCAGCGTGAATTTGCCGATAACGTACCGCTGGACGTCATGTACGAGTGGTACCACTTGACGCCGGAACAAATCGTTGACGACATTGAACGGGTCTTGCACTCAAGTTTATAAAATATTGAAAGAGGTCTGGAGAAAGCTGTTTCTCTGGGCCTCTTGTTGTATTCACGAATGTTAGACAGATAACGTGCTCCTCCCTAGCTTAGCCATACGACCCGAATTGGAGGTTGGTCGCACTTCTAATAACGTGCTCTCCAACCACAGGCCTAGTGGCTAAGTCTGACCGGAGAACGATGCGTACCGCATCAACCCCCGTTCTATCCTTAGCCCACGGCCTGCTTGATAGGTTAGATCGCACTCTCCCTTTTTCGTCATTTCCTCCCCTTTTCCCGTACTTAGTTAGTGAGACCAACTACGGGAGGAACAAACCATGTCATTTAAATTCCAAGCACTGGGGCTGGCCCTCACTAGCGGCTGCCTCTTAACCACTGCCACCACCATCACCACTAGGGAACCCCTGGCGCCAGCCAGTAAATCGCCAGCCATAGCGGTGCAGGCCGTTAAACCGGAGTCGGAGGTGGCCAAAGGGGTGGTTAACAGTCCGGCGCCCCAATTAAGTTCACGGGTGGCAACACCAAGTAGTGCGTCAACGCCAAGCACGTCAGCCAGTTCTGCCCCCACTAGTGCTCCGGCTTCTTCAACTAGTACTACTAGTTCAGTCAGCGAGGTTACTAAGGGTGAGGAGGAGACGACGCCAAGCACCGCGGTATCAAAGGCAAGCGCCGTTACCGTGGCGAGTGCCGCCCCGATGCAACCGCAAGCCAATCAGCCAGAACAGGAACCTACCAGCGCCGCGACTTCAAGTGGGGCCAGCGAGAATGAAGCGGCGTTGGCAAGTGATAGTTCGGCTAGTCAGGTGGCAGGGAGTTCGGTTTCTTCGTCGGCCGCCAGTGATGAGCAGGCACCTTCGTCAAACACAGCCGCCGTTAGCCAACCGAGTGGTAGTAGGTCTACCGAAGCATCCGTTACAAGTGCGGCCACTTCCTCGTCACCGGTGGTCGCAAGCTCGTCAGCAACCGAAAGTTCTGCTAGTTCCAGTGGGGCGGCATCGGGTTCGAGCAAAGCGGGGCGCCCGGTGAACGCAGGGACCGTTGACCAAGTACTCGCCAACATCCTGGGTAAAAAGGTGGCAAGCTCATCAAGCGCCCCCGCTGACGAACGGAGTGGGGATCACCAAGCCTTAAAAAGGGGCGGTGCTTCGTCCACCAACACCCCCCAACGCCAACTCCCCCAAACTGGTAATCAGGGAACGGGCCTGACCATCGCCGGGCTAGGTTTATTTGCAATGGTTGGTAGCGCCCTTAAACGGAGTTGGGTGAGCCAAAAAGTTTAAGAAATTCACATGATTAGCTTGCAATCGCTTAGTTCTAATGGTAATCTAATAAACATATTAAAGACCTGCAAGGAGGAGCCAACATGATTAAGCAATTATCCAACGTTATCGTTACTAGCTCCACCTCAACCACAACAACAACGCTTGTTGGTTGAGGGATTTTGACATGGTCTAATTAGCAGTCAAAAATACCAGGTCCGCTCAACCACCAACATCCTTTCGGTGTTTAATGAGCGGGCCTGGTTTATTTTTACCTGGAAATGAGGAATGCGGAATGGATAAGAAACCTGAACTAGAGCGGTCGATGACGCCGGGTCAGATGGAAATGATTGCCATCGGGGGAACGATTGGCTCGGGGCTATTTATGGGGGCCACGTCAACGATTAAGTGGACCGGGCCCTCGGTCCTATTAGCCTACGCCTTTGTCGGAATGGTTCTGTACGGGGTCATGCGGGCCCTTGGGGAAATGGTTTACCTGACGCCGGGGACCGGGTCGTTTGCCGACTACGGGTCGAAGTACATTCACCCGGTGGTTGGTTACCTGGTGAAGTGGAGCAACGTCTTCCAGTTTATTATCGTTGGGATCTCCGACATCATCGCAATGTCGCAGTACCTAAATTACTGGTGGCCCAACCTGCCAGACTGGGTGTCGGGAATCGTGATGGTCGCCATCTTAACGGCGGCCAACCTGGCCAGTGCCAAGGCCTACGGGCGCCTGGAATTCTGGTTTGCCATGATTAAGGTGGTCACGATCATCGTCATGATCATCTTAGGGTTAATGGTGATTGTGCTGGGGTTCGGGAACCACTGGCACCCAGTTGGGATCTCTAACTTGTGGAGCCACGGCGGCTTCTTCACCGGCGGGTGGATGGGCTTCATGTTCTCCCTGTCCGTGATCGCCGGGTCCTACCAAGGGATCGAATTGTTGGGGATTACGGCTGGTGAATCCTCTTCACCAAAGCACGCGATTGTTAAGTCCGTCAAGTCCGTTATCTGGCGGATCCTGATCTTCTACATTGGGGCCATCTTCGTGATCGTTTCGATCTACCCGTGGAACCAATTGAGCTCGGTTGGCTCACCGTTCGTGGAAACCTTTACTAAGGTTGGGATCACCGGGGCCGCTGGGATCATCAACTTCGTCGTCTTAACGGCCGCCCTTTCCGGGGCCAACTCCGGGATCTACTCGGCTTCACGGATGTTGTTTAAGCTCTCGGTTGACGGGGAAGTTTCCAAGGTCTTCTCCAAGCTGTCCAAGCGGGTGGTACCAAACGTGGCGATCCTGACGATTTCCGGTTGGATCTTCGTTGGGTTCATCGTTAACTTTATCCTCTCCGCCGTATCTGCCAAGACGCAAAACCTTTTCGTGATCGTGTACTCCTCCTCCGTTTTACCGGGGATGGTACCGTGGTTTGTCATCTTGATGTCGGAATTAAACTTCCGCAAGCAACACCCGGAAGCCTTGAGGGAGCACCCGTTTAAGATGCCGCTCTTCCCGGCTTACAACTACTTCTCCTTAATCGCCTTACTATTGATCTTGATCTTTATGTTCTTTAACCCAGATACGCGGGTTTCCGTTGCCGTAGGGGTCATCTTCTTAGCCCTGATGACGGCAATCTACTTCAGTACGGTGCACAAACGTAAGCAAGCTCAGGCTGAATAAAGGAGCAATGCCGTTATTAAATTCAAGGATGTGGGAAAGTTACGCTTTCCCCATCCTTTTTTATTCCATGGAATTAGCTTTAAACCGAAATTTGGTGCTTCCTTGGTAAAGAGAGTAAAATGAACCATAATAATTCCAATGAAGGGGGCCTTGAAATGGCTAGCTACAATCAAACACTTGCCATGCGCTACAACCGACAGGGGGAGGAGGCCGTCGTTGATGGGCATCTCCACTTAGCGATCAAGTACTTTACGGACGCAATCGCCCTCTGGCCAAACGCCGAGTCCTTTGGCAACCGGGCCTTTGCCTTTTTAGAGAGCGGGGATAGCCGGCCGGAGTGGCGAATGGCCGTCGACGACTTTTTAGTGGCCGCCGTGATTGCCTTTGACGATTACTGGGGCGAAGAAGAGAGTGGGTATTTAACCAACCGGGAACGTCGCGATTACGCCGATTACATTGAGCGGTTCTTAGCCGGCGCTAGCTACACCAGCCTCTTTTTAACGCTGCCGCCAATGGACGAGGAAACCCGTAGTTATTTCCGCCTTTGCTTTTTGGCGATGCTCAACTACTACGATTTCTATGAAGCCCTGCAAGAAGAGCAGGTGGCCAACGACCGCTTCGCTAGCTTCATTAACTCACTTGAGGAGCACGACTTTGATCGCGAAATGGAGATCAACACCGCCCAGATTATTCCTAATTACCGGCAAATCCTTGGCGATTCAAAGCGAGCCGGTCAATACTTGAAGAATTCCCGTCGCGAAGACGCCCGCATCTTAGCGGACCGAAAGATCGGTCAACTCTTTGATATGATGCAAGAAATGCTACGCCGCACCAAAAAGGAGGAATTCTAATGCCCTGCACCACAATTTTGGTTGGTAAAGACGCCAGTCTCGATCACGCCCCGTTAATCGCCCGTCAAGAAGATTACGGTAACGCCTTTAACCCCCAGTCCTTTCGGGTAATTTTACCCCAGGACCAACCCCGCCACTACGCTTCTAAGACCACCAACTTCATCTGTGATTTACCGGGAAACCCGTTACGCTACACGTCCACTCCTGACGTCGATAGTAGCGCCGGTGTCTTTGCGGCGGGGGGATCAATCAGGCCAACGTGGCAATGACGGCGACCGAATCATCGACCACCAACTCGCGTATCTTAGGGCTCGACCCCTTTAACCAGGAAAGCGGGATTGGTGAAGAGGACTTCGTGACCCTGGTCCTCCCGTACGTTCAATCGGCACGCGAAGGGGTAGAGCGACTGGGTCAGTTGTTAGAACAATACGGGACCTACGAAGCCAACGGGATTGCCTTTGCCGACCAAGACGAGGTCTGGTTTTTAGAAACGATTGGCGGTCACCGCTGGGCAGCGGTCCGGATCCCCGACGACGCCTTTGTAATCGCGCCGAACCGGTTTAACATCACCGACTTTGACTTTGAGAGTGCGACCACCTTGGCTAGCCCCGACCTCAAGGACTGGATTAACCAACACGACTTAAACCCAGCCGATGATGGCTACAACCTACGGCAAATTTGTGGTTCCCGCACTTACCGGGACATGCGCTATAATAACCCGCGGGCGTGGTACGTTCAGAAGCTATTCGGGGTGGAAACAGGGGCGGACCCAACCCAAATGGACCTACCCTTTATCTGCCACCCCAAGCACCGGTTGGCGGTTGAAGACATCAAACAGGCCATGTCATCACATTACCAAGGTACCCCGTATGACCCCTATGGTGGTGAGAAGGGGGGCCAGGTCCGTTCAATCGCCTTGAACCGTAACCTAGAACTACACGTCTTAGAAATCCGGGCGGGAGTGGCGCCGGAAGTGGCGGCGGTCCATTGGCTGGCCTTTGGTCCCAACACCTTTAACGCCCTGGTTCCCTTCTATGCCAACGTTACCGACACCCCGAGTGCCTACCGGGACACGAGCGGTCAGTACGACCCGACCAAGGCATACTGGCTAGCCCACACCCTGGCGGCGATTGGCGACCACCACTACCGGGCTTTGGCCCCTAAGGTTGAGGCCTACGAGCAAACGGTAACGGCGCTGGGCCGTCAATTACAAGCGGCCGCCGATGCGAAGGCGGCGGGAGAAGCAGACCTGCCCGCCTTTTTGACCCAAGTCAACGACCAAATGGCTAAAGCAGCGGTCGAGGAGGGGACTAAGCTCCTTGGTGACTGCGTAAAGGAGGCCTTTTTAAACGAGCACCTGCAGTTTTAGAATTAAGTAGCGAACAGGCGTTCCAACGGGTATAATGGGGGTGAGACAACCCAACACCTACGAGGAGGAAAATCATGAAACGCCGACGTAACAAGAAGCAGGGCTGGCGCTGGTTAATTGCCTTCGTCATCCTCTTCGCCCTTGCCTCGGGTATCCCGGGCAAGGCATCTTCTACGACCACCACTAGTTCACCGAGTGCCCAAACCCTGGTTGCCAAGGTCAACTCCCTGGTGGAAAACCTAAGCTACCGGTCGCGCTCGTCGTCAACCAGCGGCTCGAGCACGATGGTCACCCCGAGCAAGCAAAAGGCCGAGGCGGTTTTAACCGCCAACGTTAAGCAACAACTGGGGAGTTCGATCACTTGGAATGGCGATGGGGCCTTCATTATCAACAACAATAAGACCAAGCTCAACGCCAAGATCAACAACGCGCCCTACGCCGTTGACCGGCTCGACAGCCAGGGGCGTGCTTGGCAGGGCGATGCCTGGTTAAACAAAACGACGCGCCAATACAAGAATCGTTCCGAAACCGGGAACGGCGCCACTAGTTGGAAACCGGTCGGCTTTATGCAACTGACCAACTTAAAGAACGGCCCGACCCACGCTTATGACCGGGGGCACCTACTCGGCTACGCCTTGGTCGGGGGGCTCTCCGGTTTCAACGCTTCGGAGTCCAACCCGAAAAACATCGCCACCCAAACCGCTTGGGCTAACGAAGCCCGGTCAACCGATTCAACCGGGCAAAACTACTACGAAGGCCTAGTTCGCAAGGCCCTCGACCGGGGTAAGCAAGTCCGCTACCGGGTAACAGACATTTATGACGGTAACAACCTAGTTCCGTCCGGCGCCCACATTGAGGCCAAGTCAAAGGACGGGAGCCTCCAGTTCAACGTCTTTGTTCCGAACGTTCAAAATAACATTACGATCAATTACGCCACTGGGAAGGCCACCGCTACTAACTAAGCAAAAAGACCACTTTCAACCGTCAGGGGAGAAAGTGGTCTTTTTGCTTAGTTAACGTGATCCTCAGCTATTTTTGCTTAGTTTACGTTGCCTACTTCAAAAAGCCCGGGGCGAGAAACTCGGCGTCCGGGTAGTGGTAAAAGCCCTGGCCGGCCTCCCTGCCGTAGTGGCCAGCATCGATCATATCCTTGAGCTTGTCGGCGACTTGCTTGGCCATTTCATCACCGGTGGCTTGGTGCTTGTTTAAAGAGATTTGGTAAGCGGTCCGTAAGCCCACCGTGTCCAAGATAATGAACGGGCCGGACGGGGAGCCGGTGGAAATCATCCAGTCCTTATCAATTTCGTGGGGGCTAGCGATGCCGTTGACCCACAACGCCATTGCGGCATCGAGAAACGGAATCAGAAGTGAGTTGAGCACGTAGCCGGGTTGCTCTTTGTAAAGGTGGATCGGCACCATTCCGATGGCCTTAGCAAAGTCAATTACCTCCTCCACCAGTTCCGGCTTGGTGTCCGGGTTACCGACGATTTCGGCGACGTTGTACTTCCAAATTTCGTTAGCAAAGTGGATGTGCAAGAAGCGGCGCGGGTCACCAAAGAACTTCACCAATTGACTAGGCATGAAGGTCGAAGAGTTGCTGGCCACGATCGTCTTATCAGGGACTACGGCCTTGAGTTCCTCGTAGAAGGCTTCCTTGACTTCCATGGCTTCCGGCACCGCTTCGATGACTAAATCGGCGTCTTCAACGGCTTCTCTTAGGTCGGTCGTGACCGCGACAATGTTGGCCAGGCCGGCATTAAAATCGGCCTCGGAAAGCTTGAGGTCACGGTGGTAAGCATCCTTTAAGGCGTGCAAACGAGTTTTGGCGCTCTCAACGTGGCGGTTCCAAACGGTGACCCGCATTCCCTTGAGGGCGGATTGGTAGGCAATTTGGCTCCCTAAGGTGCCGGCCCCGGCGATGGTTACATTTTTGATGGGCATAGTGGTCTCCTTTCTTAAAGCAAACGATTAGTTTTGTAATTAGTATATCATGAAAACGTTTTCAAGCAAACGATTAGTTTTGTAATTAGTATATCACGAAATCGTTTTCAAGCTGACGTGGTTAACGGTCCGGCGCCCTGCTTGAGACGAAAAAATGATGAAATCACGATCCCACCGGGCGAGCGGGGGAGTCTTGTGGTAAGATAAAATTATCATGTGACTAAGGCAAACCACGATGTTTGTCGGTCCGCCCTTGGAAGCGAAACCAAATCATCAATGATTTATCAATCGTTTAGCAACGAGGGGAGGGGGTGGCAAGGAGTAATTATGAGAATTACGGCGCCCCTCTTAACGAATCATAATTTACAACAAAGAAGGTTTATTCGATGACAAGCACCAAGACGACCCCCCAACCACGGGACCTGCACAAGATCCACGTTCTCCACGATGGGCAACCGGCTGAACTGGGGATTAAAGAGATTTTTGATCCGGAAAAGTATTCCCAGCTGATCGCCATGACCGGAGCGGTGACGCCTGACTTTATCAACACCTACTTGCCCGATTTTGTAAAGGTCGAAATCGGACTGGGCGCCCGCCAGACGGCGACCGGGTACACCGCCACCGAAACGATCACTAAAGACGCCCTGGCAACGGCGATGTTAAACGCCGCCAACAAGGAAGCGGCCAAGCTTTTTCATGCTTTAACCAGCCAAATGCAGTTAAACGCCGTGTCCGGGCTGTTAAAGCTGGACATTTCGCCAACCCAAGCGGTCCACTCCCGCTTTTACCTGCTCAGTAACCCGACTACCGAGCAAACCCGGGTAGTGTTGGGGTCGGTTAACTTGACCGAAGATTCCTTTGACCCGGCCCACAACCGCTTTGAAGAGGCCCTCATCTTTGACAACCACCCGCTTTACGAAAGCTTGAATAACCACTTTAAGGTTGACATGCTACCGGTGATGCAGCCCTACTTCACTAATGAACTACTCAACGCCGCCGAAAAGCAACTCAAGGCCCTAAAAAAGGACAAGGATGCCGACGCTAGCCAGGTGGTGATCCTCTCTAACGAAGAGACCGACCGGATCGCCCAGGTGGAGTTGACCAACCTCTTAGTCAACGACGTGCAACGTCAGCTTGACAAGGAACTGGTCGACCCGGAACTGCTGCTGGGCTTGCGTAACGTAACGGTCAATTACGCCACCGAAAAGGACGAGGCCGAGCGGGCGATTGAACAGCGTGAAATGATCCTGAAGTTGGAAAAAGAGGCCGTTTCACCGCGGGCAGCCCACCCGAAGCTACGGGAACGGGCTCAGATCAACAAACGGGTGGTGGAAGCCTTCGAACAGGCGGTGACCCCCGAGGACTTAGCGGTCGAAAAAAAGTACACCACCTTCTTGTACGACCGGCCCCTGGAACGCAACATTGCCCGTAACACTACTGGCCTCTACACCCCCAACGACACCGGCACCTACCCCTTGCCGTTTGGGAAGCTGGCAACCGTTTCTGAAATTCGGGAGGGGTTGCACCAAATTGACGCCGTGATCCAGGGCTATGCCAAGTTCGTGGTCGATTACACCCCGGAATACGGGCGCCGGTTCTTTGAGGCAATCCTCTACGGCTTTGCGGCGCCGTTTTTATGGGAAATCCGCACCAAGGCTAGTTTGAACCCCGAGGACGGTAATGACGTGCCTAACTTCTTGATCCTAGGGGCGACGGCCGGGTCAGGGAAGTCGACTCTCTTACGGATCATTAACCAGCTGACCTGGAACACCGCCAACTCGATGATTGACTTCGGCACCATTTACGACACCGATACCCCGCAGCGCAAGGCCAAGACGGTCCAGGCCCTAGAATTGTACATGAAGACGGGCTCCAGTTACCCAGTCCTAATTGATGAAATTGAACCCTACTTCTTCCAGCAACCGCAGTACAGCCGCCACTTGGTCGTCGACACGATGAACCAGTTGGTTAACAGCCCCAAGCCGATCGCACCATTGATCGGGACCACTAACTACAACGGGGGCTTTTCGATGGCCAGAGAAACCGCCCGGCGGACCTACTACCTGCAACTGGATAAGGTGATTGACGACCAGCAAAAATCGGAGGCCACCAAGTACATTTACAACGTCCGCAAGATCTTAAACAACACCCTCTTCAAGGACTTTGTCGTCCGGATGGCCAACCTCTTAGAAGACGACCAAACCCCGTGGCGGACCTACAATAAGGAAACCGGCCTGCTCGACTTCTTGGCCATGCCGCGGCGGATCTTCAAGGAGTACTACCAAATGGTCGACCAACCGCTGCCGGACTACTTCACCGACGGGATTTTCGATGACTTCCGCGAGAGCTCACGCAATCGTTGGGCTAAGCTGTACTTAACCCAAGAGAGCGACTTTGTCTACCGCAAGGAAAACGACAGCCTGCTCTTTGATATCTCCAAGCTCAACTCCTTTAACGGCTTTACCCAAGACGCCGTCGAAGAGTACCGCAACTCCTTGCCAATCGAAATTTGCGTCGACGGGATCAACGGTAAAACCGGGAAGTTTGTCGAAATTAAGGCCGGCGCCTTTTACCACTGGTTGGGGATCAACAACCCTCACATGGCGTTGCCAGCCGGGGTGACCGTCCACGAAACCTATGACGTCGCAGAGACGCCACGGGTGCCGTCGGCGATTGAACACGGGCAGGTTTCAAAACCAAAGAAGAAGGGCTTTTGGGCCCGGTTGTTTGGCTAGCATAACTCAATTCAATGGTCTCCAGTCGCACGTAGCGAACCGTGCTGAGGGCCTCTTGTTGTTTGTGCACACATAATCTAACTAGCCAAGCGGAACCGGAAAGGGTATGATGGTCAAGGAAGCAAAGAGGCGGTGACCATGTTCAAGAAGGTTTTGCGCCGCGTGGCCATTGGCTTAGCGGTCATCATCGTCGTACTGGCGGGGGTTCAGTTGTACTTGCTGCGGGGAACCCCGGGTAAGGCCATCACCCCCACCAACTCATCGGTAAAGTATTCCGCCACGCCCACCCTCCTGATCCCAGGCTGGGGTGGAAACACGTGGACCTATACGAAATTAATTAACTACTACCAGGACCAAAACATCGCCACAAACGTAATGGTGGTCCGGGTAGCACCCACCGGAGCCGTCCAGGTTTCGGGTAGCTTGAAGGGCAAGCAAAACCCACTGATCCAGTTCATTTACGACTGGAATTATTCCACCACTTACCAGCCCCAGGTGCGGGAGCTAACCCAAGTTTTGCAGGTTTTAGCCACTAAGTATCACGTTCAAAAACTAAACGTGATCGCCCATTCCTACGGGGGAACCGAGCTTTTGCATGCCTACATCGGGTCCAAAACCCTGCAACGAGAAATCGCCTTGCAAAAGGTGGTTTTTTTAGGGGTCCCGGTTGACGAATCGTTTGGGACCAACACCAAGTACACCAAGTGGTTATTCAAAAAGTCTTACGATCAAATGTTTAAAACGATGCTCAAGGAGGTTAAGGAAGCACAGCTACCAAGGGGACTAGTCTTTTATAACTGGATGGGAAGCGACGAGGGGAAATCGACCACTGACGGCGAAGTTCCCCAAATCCAATCACTAATGTTAAAAACCCTGATTAAACACAAACACGTCCACTATCACCAACACATCTTCACCGATACGACCCACACGGAGCTTCACCAACGGGTCAAGATTATCAAGAAGATTGCCCACGTGATTTGGGGGAAGGAGTAGGTGTCTTTTGCAAAAGGAATTTCATCAAGTGACTGGGCTGTTGTGGAAGGGCGAAGAGGAAATGGCCCTTTACCGTCAGTTAAAAGCCCTCGCTGAGCAACGGGGTCAGTCGGTCAGTAAAACCGCTAAGGACTTGGTCAAAGCCGGGCTAAGAAAAGAAGTTGGCCCAACCAAAAATCAATAAGGAAGAGAGAACAACATGCTGTACGCATCCAACGTGCTGGAAGAAGATATTAAATTAAGTGAGGAAAAGAAACCTAGTCCCACTAGTTTACGCGACTGGACAATCCGCCCGTTTACGATTAACGGGATCTCAATGGTCCTCGCCGTTAATCACGAAACCCTGATGCCCGCCATCATTCCGGGAGTGGAATACCTGCGGGTCGGGGTTGAGTTTGTCTTAGCCCAAGTGGTTAAGCAAATCTGCAGCCGCTTGGCCATTAACCCGGATAAGGCGACCCGCTACACCGATCAAATCTTAAACGGCGGGGTGGCCTACCGGAACACGAGCAATGACTTCTTGTTAGAGCGGGCCTTCCGTTACTACGTGGACGCCTTTAGCAAGATCACCCCGGAAGAACTAGAAAGCTACGAGGAAAACGACCTGTTAATGGGGTTAGCGATGGAATCGGTCACCCTCGCGGACCGGGAACGGTTTGGCCGCCAGGAAACGCCGATGATCAACTTTACCGATCAAATCGTCAACCAGGTCCGGATCCCGATGATCACGAACAAGGGGAATTACTTTGTACGGCGTTGGGTGGACTTAAACAACTCCCCAACCTACTTAGCTAACTTTGACGAGCAGGCCCCGGAAGTCCAAGCGGTGTACGACCAATTGATCGACATTAACACCGAACTAATCGCTGACCTGATGACCTGGGTGGAAACCTACACCACAACGGATGAAAAGACCCGGGCCCAGATCAAGGAATTGCTCGATCAATACCTAAACGACTACTTAACCCAGCGGCGGCCAATGTGTGTCATTGATGACCTAACATCGCCCACCGACTTCCTCCTCCAGTGGGAGGCCTTCGCCCCAGACGACGCCGATCCGGAGCCGATTTTATTAGCGTTACGCTACTTGATTATGTACATGCAGACCACCGAAATGCTTTCGATTAAGGATAGCCACGTCCTCATGCGGGCGGTCCAAGTGGTGATCGCCAACCGGTGGGGGGAATCCAACATCGATCTAAACCTGGGCTACAAGGACATGATTGCCCAACCGGATAAGACCACCCAGGAATTCATTGACCTAATGAAGAAGTTTCCGGACTCCTTTTTCGAATTCTTACGTAACCTCTCGCCTCGCGAACGCCTGACGATGATCGACCAGCTGGCGCAACTGAATAAAGAAGACGCCGCGAAAAATTGGAAGGGTGACAATCTTTGAAGAGAAGATGGCTATTCGGCACGGCTCTTGGCTTACTTGCGGGAATCGGGATCACTGGGGTTCGCCCCCGGATTGTACACGCCCCGGAAGTAATTTCAACCACCAAGCGACTTCAATTAACGCTCAAGGACGTGCTTAAATCCAACCACGTCAACGGGATTCTTTTAATTGGTAGCGATGACACACCCACCGTGATTCAAAACTCACTGGTGGGGGCCAATAGTCAACGGGCGGTCTCTAGCCACCGTTACTTCCCGACTGCGTCGCTGCAAAAACTGTTGACGGGATTAGCCATCTACACCCTCGTCAAGGAGGGCAAATTATCGGTTAACACCACCCTGGCGACTTACTACCCCCAAGTGGCCCACGCGAAGGAAATTACGATTGGGTGGCTGATGAGCCACACCTCGGGGCTTGCCGACACCCAGACGGTCGCCCCACGGGTCCTCATGAGTCAAAGCGAACAGGTCAAATACTCCTTGGCCCACTATAAGTCGAGTGGTAAAGAAACTTGGAACTACTCCAACATCGATTACGTCCTCTTAGCCGCGATCGTTTCCAAGGTCAGCGGCGAAAGCTATGATCAGTTCGTTCGGGACAAAATCCTGGCGCCGTGGGGGATTAAGGAGATTAAACCCTTTAGTGCGCTGAAGGCCAGCCAGGTGTCTAAGAGCCTTTTGCCAACGGCCTCTTGGACGAGCTTGCGGCGGGCGATGTCGGCGACCTTTGGGGCTGGGAACTACTTGGCGACCCCGGTAGGTTATTGGCAATTGATTAGCCACTTGATGGACGACCAGGCAGCCAGCACCTGGCTCCATAAGTACGCCGACCAAAAGACGGTTAGCTACTTTGGCGGGATTTACTTTAGCGGCAATAGTTTCCACGCCAACGGAGGCTACGCTGGTTACTCGGCGATTGCCTTGGGGGACTTTTCGACCCAGCAGCGGATGATCTTTTTCACTAATAACATCAACCTAGGGACCGCAAAAACAATTCGGACGCAACTGAACCGCTATTACTACAGCAAACTGGCTCAGGAACTCGATTAAGGAGGATGTAGCATGTTAAATAAAGACTTTAAGTATCCCGACACCGCTGCCTTTGACTTCGTTATTGACGGACTGAAAAAGCGCGGGGTGGACCTCCACCAGTTGAGTGGGATCGCCTATGATTTACAGCACAACTTCGTGCCCACCATTACCCAGGAGGAGTGCTACCAAGAACTGCTGAACGTGTTGCACAAACGCGAACTCTTGAACAACGCGATGGTGGCGTTGGAACTCGACCGCCTGGCCGAAGAGGGGCAAATTAAAGAGCCCTTATTGACCATCATTAGAAACGACTCCGGCGTCTTCGGGGTTGATGAAGCCCTGGCCCTGCAAACCGCCAACATCTACGGCACGATTGGGGTAACCAACTTCGGTTATCTCGACCGGGTCAAGTACGGGATCATCAAGCAATACGATGAGGATAACGACCAGGTCAACACCTTCATCGATGATTTGCTAGGGGCGATTGTCGCCGCCCTGTGCGGTAAGTTAGCCCACAAGTACGCATAGGAAAGTGATTGGGGAATAACCTTCTCGGCAGGTCGTATGACTAAGCTAGGACGAACGGTTAGTGCGGTACGCACTGTTCTTCGGCCTGCTTAGACACTAGACCTACGGTTATTTTCCACGCTATCTGTCTAACATTCGTGAATACAGCAAGAGGCCGGGGAAAACGGAATTTTCCCCGGCCTCTTCAGTTGAGTTAGAAAATCATCTGCAACCCCATCAGGATCACAATTAAGGAAATAACTGGCTTGCAAATCCGGTCAAAGGTTGCCCGGTTAACCCGGGATAAGACCCGTGGGGCTATAAGCGCCCCGGTTACGGAGCCGATTATCAGTAACAGGGCGTAAAAGTAGCTAACGCCCCCGCCAGTCATGTGCATCACGGCACCGATTAAACTCGTCCAAACGAGGATGAAGCTAGACGTGGCCACGGTGCCCAACATATCTTCGCCCATCGCTAGCAGGCCGGCCATGATCACGCCGCCACCGGAAAGCCCACCGATGCCGATCATTAAACCGGACAAGATGGCGTAATAGGCTGCCTTGACCCGGTCGACGTGGATATCTTCCGTTTGGCGCACCTTGCGAAAGTACATTTGAACCCCTAACACCACCAAGACGAGTCCAATCAGCGGGGCGTAAATCTTTTCGGGAATGTAGCGGGCCAACAAGGAAGCTACGATCACGGTTGGTAAGGCGAAGTACAGAAACTGGCGGGCTAGTTTGACGTTGACGTTGCCGTGACGGTAAAAGGACAGGGCACCAAAGCACAGGGTGAAGTGAACCCCCGAGATTGGACAACAATCTCGGGGGTTTTATTATGACTAAA